>OQWA01000003.1_pt1 | contig 39239 bp, 59 predicted proteins | sample 1691581 | NCBI WGS metagenome assembly OQWA01 (sample SAMN03418264, study PRJEB22391) | human gut metagenome | biome: human-gut; feature: organic feature; material: feces | host: Homo sapiens | place: Tanzania | collected 2013-01
CGGTCCTCACGAAGAAGCCGAAATTCCTTCTGCTTGAGAACGTCAAGGCCCTCACGTCAAAGAAGTTCTTCCCGTTGTTCCAGAAATGGATGGACGAGCTTGAATCCTACGGATATACGAACTATTGGCAAGTCCTCAACGCGAAGGACTACGGAGTTCCGCAGAACAGGGAGAGGGTTTTCCTTGTCAGCATCCTGAACGGCGACGGCATCTATCATTTCCCGAAGCCGTTTGAACTGGACAAGTTCCTGATTGATGTCCTGGAGCCGGAGGACGATGAGAAATACTACGTCAGCGACCAGGCGATTCAGGGATTCCTCGCCCACAACGAGAACCACGAAAGGAAAGGTACAGGGTTCATGTGAAGGCCGAAAGACCCGTTTAGGGGGGGGGCAGGTAGCAAGCTGCCTACGGGCGAAAGCGGCTCTTGCACCTACGGACAACACTATCATAGTGTGGCAGGGTGTATCAGGGCTAACGTCTGGAAAGTAGGGCCTACGGACAATTATATCATAGACTATGCAGACTGGCGGACAAAGACTTCATAGACTGCTTAAAAGCGGCAAGGTTCCTATCAGGGGGGCGGCCTCGAACCGAAGATTATTGTTCGGATTGTCAAGGACGCGGAACAAAGCAGGGTGGATTGAGCATTTTAACCTCCGTGACGTCACCAATACGATTCACGCGCAAGTAGGAGCCGCAAGACTGAATATGGAGGTGCTAATAGCAGAGTTCTATGAAAGCGATATTACACCCGGTGAGGAATGAATACGGCAAGCGGATACGCAAGGACTACGAGAACTACAGAATCCGGCTACCGCGAAGCAGTATAAAGAGATATGAGCCGAGGGCAGATGGAATTTCAAACACCGTCACTTCAGTCCAGAAAGACAACTATTTAATCGAAAAGAATATGGATGCAAATCTGATTATGAATCTCCCTGAAGAACTGAAGGGAAAGAGGCTGAGGATAAGGAAACTCACGCCGAGGGAATGCTTCAGACTGATGGGCGTAAGGGAAAAGGAAATCAACAAGATTCAGCAGGCGAAGTTCCTGAAGAACGAGGTCGTGCCTGCCGAGAACCAGGACAATCCTGACGCCAAGCCGATAAGCAACTCCCAGCAGTACAAGATGGCTGGAAACTCGATTGTCGTTGACTGCCTGTTCTACATCTTCCGGAATCTTTTCATCGGCGAGCCGGAAGAGGACAAAACCACGCTGTTCTGATGACTGTAGAGTGGAAAACGGTGAACGGGACAGCATCGGGAGAGGTGGTGTCCAAGATGACGTACTATCAGGTGCGCCTGAAGAACGGAAAGACGATGTTTGTCGCACAAAAGGATATTGTACAGGATGATACACATAGGGATTGACCCCGGAGCCAACGGGGGAATTGCAGTGCTCGACGATTCGGGCGCTGTAATTTTTTTACGAAAAATGCCTGAGACGCCGCAGGACCTGATTGACGCGCTCCGTCGGTTCGCAGAGGATTCGTGCTGCACGCTCGAGAAGGTCGGAGGAATGCCAGGCAACGGAGGTATGGCGATGTTCAACTTCGGAAAGGGCTACGGACATCTGGAAATGGCGCTTCTGTCGCTGAAGATACCTACGGAGACCGTCACTCCTCAGAAGTGGGAAAAGACGTACCAGTTGGGTTCATCAAGGGGCGTCAAGAAGACCGAATGGAAGAACAGGCTGAAGGCTAAAGCGCAGCAGCTGTTCCCCGGAGAAAGGATAACGCTTGCCGTATGCGATGCTCTGTTGATAGCGGAATACGGCAGAAGAAACAGAAAATAATCAAACAATTCAATTAACGATTCAATTATGGAAACAAACAAGGAAACGAGTATGATTTACTCCGATGAGATTCTTTATGCAGTCCTGAAGGACGGAACTGTAGTCAGCAATGTAAGAGAGGTCGTAGAAGGCAAAGACTGGATGGATAAGATGCCTATTTTAGAGAAATTGTTCTGCTCGAACCTGGATCTCTTAAAGGATATAAAAGACTACCCTAAACCTATCAGCCAACGTGCCTTTCTCTTGGTGTCATTGACTTCGTTGTCGGCTCAAGGCAGATGTAAAGCGGAATTGAAAACAGTCCTTGATGAGTTGACCGCCAAATTAGAGGCAGAAGATCGCAAGAAAGATGAAACCGACAGCAGTCATGGAGACGATGACAAGTAAACCGAAAATAACGAAAGAACAGGCCAAGGAGAACCTCAAGGCATTCCGCAAGGAACTCAAGGAAAAGGCCTGGAACCGGGTCGCCAACTCTAAGATTCCCGACCTCGTGAGGATGGGAATGCTGATGTCCAATGCGCTTGCGCTGCTTTCCTCCCAGATAGACGCGAGGATCAGGGCAGAGCTGAGGGCTGAAGGGATGCAGGCGAAGACAAACGGAGGAGATGGAGACATCATCTGCGGCCTGAAGAACTACGCGGAAAAGAGCAAGGCTGCCGCCTACTGGTTCGAGCGGGACCTTCAGCCGTTCATCAACAACTGCACCTTCGGCAGTTATGGCGTCAAGGCCTATGACGATTTCAACCACAGCTCGAGCGAGGTCATCCAACTGATAATGCTCTGCATTGACAGAGGGGAAGTTGACGGAGGGATGGAAAAGATTTTCAGGGCACTGCACAGGCTGAAGAAGGGAACGAGGTTCTCGGACGAGGACATTGCAAGGTTTGATTTTAAGGAATAAAAAAATGAAAGTAAGAATCAAAAAACTTAATGACAACGCTGTGATGCCGACAAAGGCACACGCGACAGACTTTGGCTACGATGTCGTGGCAACATCAAGAGAGGAGATTGCTCCTAATGTCTGGAAATATGGGATAGGACTTGCGTTTGAATTGGAGCCGACGTCGATGTCTTACAATATCGCAATTTCCTTTCGTCCGAGAAGCAGCATATACAAGACAGGTCTTGTGCTTTCAAACTGCATAGGAACCATCGACAAGGACTATCGCGGAGAAGTTTCGGCAATCTTCTACAAGGTCGCGGAAGGTGAGATTTACGAGGTCGGAGACAGAATCGGGCAGATACACCTCAGCCTTGAAGGTTTAATGGAGTTTGAGTGGGCGGACAGCCTTTCAGATACAGAAAGAGGAACTGGCGGATATGGCTCAACAGGGAGGTAGTCATAAAGTTTGAGGCTACATTCTCGGAACACGGCAGGGTTATGACCAGAACCTACGACAAGCCGGACGCAACCAAAGAGGACGTGATTGAATGGTTCGGGTTGCGTGAAAGTGATATAGACTGGTTTACAATTAAACAAATTAACGAAAAGGATTAAATTATGAAATACGATGAACTAATGGTCGGCGACTGGATTGTCGAAAGTCACGGATTCCCCGTGCAAGTGGTGTCCGTCGGCCAAAATTACCTCTATGCTAACTACGAGGGTAGCGGGTTCACAATCGTGGAGTTTAACGACATGGACAACAAACTCTATCCGATTCTCCTGACGGACGAGTTCTTCGAGAAAAACGACTTCAACAAGAAAATCCTCTATTGGTCTAAAGGTAATTTTCTCACCGAGATAGACGGGAACAACGGTTACAACATCTCAATTAAATTCTTTCCGCCTCCGTCCGGACCGGACGCTAACGTTCACTATGTGCACGAATTGCAGCAACTCTTGAGGCTTGGAGGATATATAGAAATAGCAAACAACGTGAAACTATGACAAACAAAGAACTGCAAGACAAACTGCGGAAGTTCCCTGACGACATGGAAGTCAAGATTGAACTGGATGAGTATTTCTATGCGAAATGCGCATCGCCGTACAAGGTTCAGCGGCTGCCGATTGGCGAGGAATTTATCGCGATAGGAGAATTTGGAAAATTATAAATCATTATGGCAAGAATCATTTACAAGGAAGGCTGTGATGGCCAGAACATACTCGAAAGCATCGAAGGTATCGAAATAGACCTGCTCAACGGCCAGAAGGCGCTCATCTATCCGAGGTATTCGAAAGAGGTGATGCTTCCGGCTGATAAGATAGAGTCTTGGACTGCAAAAAGTATCAGCGAGATTGAGGCTCTGAAGAAGAAGGACAATGCCTGGACAACCGGAGCGCTCTTGAAGTGCGGAAGTCCTGCGGCACAATATGTCAGCAATTTCCACTCTGACAAGTACGGCCTCTTCGGATTGCCTACCCTGCTGGCGGCAATGGAAATTCAAGACCAGAAGTTCGACATCGATGCTCTGGCAATCACTATCAAGGGAACCAACTTGCTTGGCAACTTCACCAGCAGCGTTTGGTCTTGTTCCCGGTACAGCGAGAACGGCGGTTGGATTGCGTATGGCAACGTCGGTTTTGCCAGCTACGACGGCTTGTACGCCGCGTACCTGGCTGTTCCGGTCATTCTTTACTAACAACGGCGGGGCGCTTGCCCTGCCTTAAAATCGAAAATTATCATGACAGCTTGTGATTTTTGTATGTATCGCGGTGAAACTATGTGTATGGCGGGACAGGATCTCGCAAACAAAAACTTATGCGACAGAATCAGGCTCTTCAATACTGGCAAGAGGATAGCCAATGAACGTGCACTTGCTCTCTACGAGCAAGAACTGCGGCAGTTCAAGCGGCTGCTAAATTCGGTGTCGAAAGACGGAACTGGCGGAGAGTTAATATCAGTGGGCGGCAGACTTGCCGCATTCAAAAAAGCATTGGAAGATGATAAATAAAACTCAAATGGAAACAATTTGCATTCTTGTAATTGTAACGAATGTAATAGCTGCTGTGACTCGTATGATAAGCAAGGACTGGCTGAATGTCCTTAATCATATAGTAATAGCATTATCATGGGTTATAATACTTAAACACGAATCGGACAATTATCATGATGAAGTATAGAGTAATTAAGGCCGTCAACGGCTACGGAGAAACAATCTACGTCCCGCAATACAGGAGATTCCTTATGTGGCGGAATATGGGCAGAAAATATGACGACTTCACAAGCGCAATCGCATACGTCAGGGAGAACGGCATCTGCAAGAAGGAAGAAGTGATTTTTGAAATATAAAAATATGGAAATGGAAATGGAAATGGAAATGGAAACACAAGAACGGATGGTGTATCGCTACAAGTGCAAGCATTTCTCCTACGAGAACTGCATGAAGAAGTCAGGATATTACGGCGGCATACACCTGCTTATGGGGTGTGACGGAGACTGCCGGAGAATGAAGAATTACGACAAAAAAGTCAAAAAAGAAAAAGAGAAAAAATGAAAGAAAAAATAATTGCCTACAAAGGTTTTAATAAAGACCTTACTTGTAAAGGTTTTCAGTATGAAGTTGGGAAAGAATACACAGAAGAAAAAGTGTCAATTTGCAATAGTGGATTCCATGCTTGCGAGAACCCGTTTGATGTTCTTGACTTCTATGGAGATGCTCTTAACAATAGGTTTTGCAAGGTTGAGCAGTCAGGGTTAATTAAAAAGGACAATAAGAAGCAGGTGTCCTCAAAAATCAAGGTTGTAGCAGAAATTGGTTTTGCTGGATTGTTCAAAGCTGGTGTAGAGTGGATTAAGGAAATCACTAATCCAACGCATGTCATTAAAGAAACTTTGGGTAATAATGATAAAAATAAGATAGGTTCAAGCGGATATTCTGCAAAGATAGGTTCAAGCGGAGATTATGCAAAGATAGGTTCAAGCGGATATTCTGCACAGATAGGTTCAAGCGGAGATTATGCAAAGATAGGTTCAAGCGGAGATTATGCAAAGATAGGTTCAAGCGGAGATTCTGCAAAGATAGGTTCAAGCGGAGATTCTGCAAAGATAGGTTCAAGCGGATATTCTGCAAAGATAGGTTCAAGCGGATATTCTGCACAGATAGGTTCAAGCGGAGATTCTGCACAGATAGGTTCAAGCGGATATTCTGCAAAGATAGATAGCACCGGAGAGGATAGTGTTATATGTTGTGCAGGTAACAATTCCGCCGTAAGAGCAAAGAAAGGTTCCTGGATTACCCTTTCAGAGTGGAGATATTCAGAAGAAAAGAAAAGGACCGTTCCTGTTTTTGTAAAAACCGAGTATGTGGACGGAGAGAAGATAAAGGAGGACACTTGGTATAAACTTAAAAATGGGAATTTTGTAGAAGTCTTAAAATAGAGTGGGAGGAGTAATTATGAACGAATTATATTGGATTAGTGTTATTGGAAAACTGAACACAGCGTTTTGGGTGGGCGTCGGAGCCAGTCTTGCTATTCTCTTTGTCGCAAGCTTGGTTCTTTTTATAGATGGATCTTGTGAGGAAGATGAAGATAGAGAACGCCTATCAAAGACGTGTAAACGTTGTACGATCATTGCGTTGATTTGTGCCTTATGTGCAATCGCGACTCCCAGCACAAAAGAGTTGTATCTTATCTACGGAGCGGGAACCATTGTAGATTATTGCAAAGGTGATTCTAAAGCCAAAGAAATCCCAGATAAGGCTATTGAGGCACTCGACAGATATTTGGATAGTATTAAAGAGAATGAAAAAGGCGAATAGTTATGAATGAGGATATTAACATTTGCGAAATCCTGAAGGATTGCAAGGCTGGCACCAAACTTTATTCACCTGTATTCGGAAAGGTGGAACTGGTAAAACTTTATCCCGGCAAGTTCTGGTGCATTGAAACGAATAACGCCTGTTTATATACGAAAGACGGGAAGATTGCTATACACGACGGTGTAGGTAAATTGTCAGATGATTGTTTGTTGTTTCCGTCAAAGAGCCAACGTGACTGGAGAGACACCCATTTGTTTGACAAAAACAGACTTAGCCACTCAAAGGTGCTGGCTATTGTATATAAAACTGACTTGGAGCAATGCTTGGTGCGGAACAGAGGAGACGTGTGGCATTACGCCGAGGGTCTGCATAGTTTCGTTTCTTGCGATGGCGCAAGAAATTATGTTGACCAGTTGTTTGAGAATCAAGCCCCGACAAGCAAACATGAAAGCAATGAATGTTACGAACAGGTAATCCCTTGCAATGACGATACGAAAAGTCTCATAGGGACTGCTGATGATTGTGCCGAATACTATAAATGGTGGGAGGAGTAGTATGAAAAAATATAGTACAACTGAAATCGAAGACATTGCATTGCGATACGCTTATAAAAAGAAGTCCCTAACACAAAAGAATGTAGAATGTTTTATAGCGGGATTTGAAACAGCAATCGATAAATGTCAAGAGGATTTACAAGAAGTTATACAATCTTTGGCTAATAGTGAGAAAAATTTTAAAGAAAAATATGATTATGATTTAGGCATGAGTGGATACCTGTATTCGCGTCCTAATGATTATGACGAAACTGTAAGTAATCATGATAAATTATATAAGGCTTTACAGAATCTTGCCGATGTCTTGAAAGAAACAGGAATCAAACGTGAAATATAATTATGGACGCAAATACTATTGAAGCATTCAATAGATACTTGGATAGTATTTCAGAAAACAAAAAAGACGAATAATATGTCAATAGAAGAAAGGGCAACTAAATATTCAATAGAAATATACGGGTTGGAGGATGCTTATAAGTCATCAATTACAAACGGACTTATTGCAGCTCGGGGATACAAGAGAGGTGCGGAGGATGAGAGGAGGATTCTTACTAACAAGGCATGGAAATATCTAACCGGGAAGTTGAAACCCGCAGTGCTTGGCACGAATGGATTGGTTGTACTTGAAGGCGGTATCAATGAAGAAGAATTTAAGAAACTAATGATGGAGGAATAAATTATGCCGAAAATAATTTTAACACGCGGGATTCAAGGTTCAGGTAAATCCACCTGGGCCAAGAAATGGGTCGAAGAAGACCCTACGCATAGAGTCCGTTGGAACAATGATGATTTCCGTAGAATGTTGGGATCTTATTGGGTGCCAGAAAGAGAGTATCTTGTTTCAGAATCAAGGCTTTGGTTTCTCAGTAGGGCGATGCTCTTTGGATATGATATTGTTATAGATAATATGAATCTTAATGATTGGAATTGGAATGATGTTCAAAGAAAAATAGACAACTTTAACCATAGTGTTTTTGGTCTAAAGCCTAAAAAACGTTACACTCTCGAATTTAAGGACTTCTTTGATGTCTCATTGGAGGAATGTATCGAACGAGATTCAAAAAGGGAGAATCCGATTGGTGATAAAGTCATCACGAAAACTTACGATAAGTATAAGGATATAATTAAAATACTGAAGAAGTCATGAAATTTAATATACCAAAAAAGATGACGGTCGGAGGTGTTGACTACGTTGTCAACATTAAAGATGTTCTGAATTATTCTGGGGATTTCGGCTTTTGGCAGCCGCAGGGCACGATAGACATAGCGAGAGGAATAGAGGGTGATAGGGTACCCGAATCGAGGATGCGGACAACGTTCTGGCACGAATTGACACACGCGATTCTGGACAGGATGGGAAGAACCGACCTTAACGATAGTGAAGAATTTGTAAACACGTTTTCCGCGTTTTTGTCTGGAGCGATAGACACGATGGAGGAATGATTATGCGCATGATTCTTGGAATAATAAATCTTGTAGCCGGATTTTGCTGTCTAAACTGCGCGTTTTCAATACGCTATGGTAAGTCGTTAAAAAATAACATTATTATATGGACTATGGTTATTTTGGGTAGCCTTAACTTTGGATTAGCATTTGTCCAATTTATTAGACACTCTAATAAGCCAAAACAATATCCTGCATCAGAATATCATCTGTCAATCAAGACCACAACGATAGATAATCAAACGGACACAACTTATGTGATAACTAAAATCAAGTAGAAATATGGTAAACGTAAAAGAACTGATGATTGGCGATTATGTCGATGTTGACGAGGTTGATTCTAAGCCTGTGATTGGTATCGTTAAGGAAATTTTCACTGACCCGACAGGGTATCTTATAGTTATTGAAAAAGGTGAAGATATTGATTGTTTTTGCGAAGATGAGATTCTGCCGATAGTGCTGTCAAAAGATTTTTTCCTGAAAAACGGGTTCAAAGAACTATGTAGGACAGAATATAGTACAAGGTTGTATAATTCAGACTTATATTTACGTGTGAAGATTACATCGGAAAATCGTTTCACGTGTAACAATATAGGTGTTAACTATGTCCATGAATTTCAGCATTACTTGCGTCTGGTGAATTTGTTCGATTATGCAAACAACTTAAAAATATAGAATATGGCGGCTGAAAATTATGACATCGTATGCGGATGGCAGAATGCATACATCGCAAAACACACAAAAGCCAATAAAATGTCAGATGACCGTAAAGTGATTACTGATGGAGAAATCATGATGCTTATTGATTTTGCATTGGAAAAATTTCTTTTGGATAACGACATGGAGAAAGGCGGATTTGGATTTCAGTCACAACGGAAAGACGGGTACAAGGTTAAAGTCGAATTGGTAAAAGATTAAGAAAATATGGCAGAGATAGTTTACAAAGAGGGATGCGAGGGGCAAAATAGGCTTAATGCAATCGAGGGTATCAAGATAGAATTTGACGGAGGTGAAACGTTGATATTCCCGAAATACGCAAAGCATGTGATATTAAACAAGAATTTCGATTTGGAGGATTGGGATTCAGACGAAATGACGATAGAGGAAGCGATGGAAAGCGATGGAGGTGCGGAGAATGAGGAACTTTACCGAATCAATAGTCCGGCAGAAATATTTGTCTGTCAGTTTCAGACATTCAAATGGGGCATGAGAGATTTGCCGAATTTGGCGATAGCGATGGAGATAGTCAGACAAATGCGAGAGATTGACAGACAGGCGGAGAAAATTGTAGGAGCGGACTTGTTGAGGGAAAATCGTGGCGGTATCTGGTCTTGCGCTCGTGCATCTGGAGACAGTTGCTATATTGTACTATTTGAGAAGAGAATCTTTCCGGATATTGTATGTGACGAACACGTATGCGTCCCTTGCGTATTGAATTATACCGAATAGTATGTTAAGCAAGGCTCTATTTTCAAGCAACAGGATGGACTGGACAACGCCGCAGGACTTCTTCGACGAGCTGGACAAGGAGTTTCACTTTACGCTGGACCCTTGCGCCCTGCCTGAAACGGCGAAGTGCAAGGCTTTCTTCACGCCGGATGATGACGGACTTAAACAGTCTTGGGCGGGGCAGAGAGTATTCTGCAATCCTCCATACGGCAGAGAGGTAGGCAAGTGGGTGAAGAAATGCTACGACGAGAGTATGAACGGCGCTGTCATAGCCCTGTTGATTCCCGCAAGGACGGACACCAGATACTTCCACGAATACATTTATCACAAATGTACTGAAATAAGATTCATCAGGGGCAGATTGAAATTCGGCGGCTCGAATCAGTCCGCCCCTTTTCCTTCAATGTTAGTCATATACAATGAAACTATCGGAAATACTCAGGAAACTCGAGGACCTCAAAGTCCGCAGGAACAGTTACATCTATGACACGTTTCTGGATATGTGCGGACTTCCCTGCAACCGCTCGCTCTACGACAGACGGACAGGACTTGTCTCACCGACCACACCAGGAGGGAAAAACCTCAACGAGGCGATGCTCTATGCAATCAAGAAGACTGGAGTCAAGGCGCGTGCCTTTCACATAGGGAGAAAGCCGTCAGACCTCAGAATCCAATTCGACCACATCGAGGCTGATTTGACCATAGACGAAATAAAATCTCAAATTTATTTGCAATTAGATAAATAAACATTACAATTGCGACAGAGATTAAACGTCCGGACTACGGTCAACAGTCCTGGTGATTTGCTTCAGAACTAATCATCATCACGTATGTGAGTGCTTCACGCACGCATACGTCATTCAAGGCGGGGGAAACCTCGCCTTTTTTTTGTTTACAGACCGAAATACTTCCTCACGGAAAATACCCTGTCCTCATCCTCGAGCCTTGCGACTGCGAGTTCGGCGCATACGCGGAGTTCCTGTTCTGACGTCGCGTAGTTCCGCAGGACACCCCACTCGTCAGACCAGACCATATTGAGGACGGCAAGGAAAGCCCATTTGTTGTATTCCCCTGCCTTCTCGTATTCGATGCCCAGTGCGGATACTGCCCTGAATGCGGCATCGGCATCTTCCCAATGCGGCCCCCTGGATCCGTCGAAATTCACGAATTTCGTCATTATGGAATTTGCCTCCTCCTCGGACAGGTAGTTCCGGAACCTGACCATATCCTCGCATTCGTCGGCGATGATGCCGCACCGCTCGTCGTTCATTTCGCCGACCATCTTCAGGACGATGGCCTGCCCTGTTTCAGTATCTATGTTCTCGCGTAGGATAGATATGAATCTTGTTGCTATATCGTTCATGTCGTAGTGTTTGTTTTGAGGCATTGAGGACACGCGCCGAACTTCGGCACAGGCCTGTATTGTATCGTCTTGACCTGCGGGGAAGGCGGCTTCAGTTCAGTCCTTTCTGCCTGTTGTTTGTTCTTTGCCATAACTTTTCATATAATTTCGCGGCCCTGAAAAGCAAAAGGCCGAACCAGTCAGTGAAATACGCCAGAATGATTGCCGTTCCGAAGGCGATGACCGCGTGGACTCCCTCAAGGAGCAGCACGCAAAGCACCGCCCAGAATACGGAACAACGCGAACACCCTGCTATTTCCCGTGCCGTTTCGGCCACTCTTTCGACAAGGCCAAGATGATGCGCCAGCGCGACCGACAAGGCCGCTACGAGCGCGATTGCAGCCCAGTCCATAGCGTTACGCCACCGTCAGCGCAAGAGGCGTCTCAGACACGAACACGCGGCCGCAGACCTTGCAAGGTTGTGCGGATATTGCGTTCGTCGTTGTCCCTGACGTGACTGACACGGAAGTCGGTGCCGCCGTTGAAGCGAACGGAATGGTGAAGTTCTGGTTCACAGGTTCCGTCTTCGCACAGCAGTTCGTTCCGCATGGGTCGTAGGTGACAAGCCCCTGTATGTTGATTGTCGCCACGTACTGTCCGGTCCCGACTGCGGAAATCCCCACTACGGAGAATTTCGGCGCGAACACCGGAGGCGTAGCGGCACAGCATGGAGCGCACAGCGACTTCGTGAGGTTCGCCATGAAGTAGTATGGAGACGCAGCCGAACCCGCTGCAAGGGTCGTTGTTATGATTGCATTTTTCGCCATAGCATTATTCTTTTACTTGGTTACCGGAGAATGGAGTGTCCGTCCCGTCCGGCGCGGTTGACGGCAGTATCGCCGATTTCAGTTCGGCGATGCTCTCAAGCAGAACAGCAATGTCCTTTGAGACCTCGACCACGTTGTTGTTCGTGACCTCAAGACCATAGAGAATCTGCTCGAAGATGTTTTTGCTTTTAGGTGTTTCGCTCATCGTAGGAATTGGGTTATAAGGAGGTTATGGCCGAACCGTCTTACCGCTTCCGTGATCCTGGTCGCGGAGACCAGCACTCCCTTGCCGTATTGCGCCGCCGTGAAGTCGTGGAGAACCTTTTCGAGTTCCCTGACCTCCTGCTCGCTTTCAGCATAGACGTAGAACTGTGCCTTGTATGGTTTCATCAGATGTCTGGTATTGGAGGGGCTGACGGTGGCGTAGCCGCTGCCGTTCCACCCCTGAGTCCCTTAATCAGCTGGTAGCCCTGCACGAGTTCGTCCCTATGCTCCTGCACCCATCCGAATATGTCCTCCGCCCCCTGCTTTATCATTCCGAAGGTGGTAGGCCTTTCGGGATCGACATCCGGAAGCTGCATATCCCCGGCTATGAAATCATACAGTTCCGTAGCCGTCTTTACGTCATTTCCGCAGGCCGCCAGACAGGTAAGCTTGAGCGACAGTTTTGAAGTCGGCTGTAGCATAGACAGATCGATGCGTGGTTTATTGAAGAACTGGGCCATAACCTCACAGCGTTAACTTCCGCAAGAGCAGGTGTCGCATCCGCAAGGCTGCGGAGCCGAATACCTCTGCACGCGCAGGAAACTCTCCTGACCGATTGCGCTGTTGAGCGCGTTTCCGCTGTTGTTCAGTGCCGTAGCCAATGCGAGGGCATCAGCGACTGCGCCTGAAACGCTTGTGGAAGCGGCGACCGGCGTGTTGCTCACGTCCACATAGTTGCGGATGCTCGGTGCGTTAGCCGCCTGCCAAGCCTCACGTGACGCACGCTCGTTGGCCATGTGTCCATTGAGTGCTGCCAATGCGGTTGTAACGCCTGCAAGTCCTTGAGTGGCCCCTGCCGCTCTCGCCTCTGAAGCCTTGTTCATCCCCCAAAGTCCGGCGATCGCAAAGAGCAATGCACCTCCGCCAAGTCCGGCTGCCAAGCCGATACCTGTTGCGGCCATACCCTTTGAACCTCTGTGGCGACAGTCATCTCTCCTGTCAAGGATATAAGGTAACATATTATCGTCCATAATTTCGATAGTTTTAATGTTATTCCGCCTCTTTTGCCTTCGGCGGTCTTGGCACGTGTACATCGTACCACAAACATATAACTATTCTCTTTGATTGTCAGACGGTTGTTTCCGCACAATGTGTCTATTGCTTCCGCATTGTTTCCCTTTTTATGCCATCCATTTTGCGGCGAGCTTCTGGCATACCAGACGCAGCCCTGACGAGTTCGCAAGGCGCGTCTCGAATCCCGACATTGCGCTTCTGACTGCACGTTGCGTCATCCCCATCCTTTCGGCTATCATTGCAGGATAGAAGCCGTTTCCGAGAAGAAGAAAGATGACGAGATAACGCGCGTCCACGACCTCCTCCTTGCGTTCTGAAGACAATATCCGGTCACTGTCTATTTCCGCCTCCGAGGAGACGTCTGCAAGTATTCCGGCGAAAATTTCCGATTTTCTCATACGTTTGTTAAATTTTTTGTTTAACTTTCGCCTCAGCCAGACTTGATAAGATACCACATAACCCACAAGCACAAACATGAGGCATTAAACTTTGCCCCTGTAAATGTGCCTGTGGGTTTTCTTATTGAGCTGGTTACTTATTAGAATCTTGCAGTTGCAAGTCAGGGGCATTTTTTGCCCTCTCTGCGTCAAATCCGCAGGAACAGCGACAGCAGCCTCCTCCGGTTCCTCCACACCAAATATCCGCCGATAATTGCCGCGAGAATCCAGAAGCCGCGAAGCCTGAAGCGCTGCCAAGCCGTAAGTTCCTTCTCGATATAGACCTTTTCCTTTTCGACTTCAGACTTCGAATTAGTCGTGACGCTGTCCTTCTTCTCGATAGTGGACTTGGAGAGAACAGGTATCTTTGCCGCCTTGGTCTCCAGCGTGTGGTGAAGCATACCAGCCTCGACCCTTGCCTCCGACACGGCATAGTCATTCTCGAGGCGCGATGTCGTGTCCTGTGTAACTATGCGCTCCACTTGCCTCGGCAGCTCGACATAGATTGTGTCTATGTGCTCTATTCGCTCCGTCCTGACTTCCACCTTGGTGCTGTCGTGTGTCTCGATACTGGTTACTGCATGTCGTGAACTGCCGCAGGATGTCACGAGCACGGCAAGCAGCGCAAATGTCACCAGTCCGGAAAGAAATGACACTAGTTGTATTTTCATTGCCTTCTAATTTAAATCAGTCCGCGGCCTCGATACCTCCACCCGTAGCCGCACATATTAGCATCCTTCTCATACCTTTTCTCCCTTATAGCGCCAGTTGTAGCAAATCTGCCCTCTTTGTTCGCCATTCAGCCTGTGACTGAAATGGACAAACGTAGGATAGAGTATCATCTGGTCGAAAGGCAGCCCCAACTTCACAGCAAGCCTTGCGAGCTTCACCGGTTCACCTGCCGCTATGTCTGCCGCTTCGCCTTTCACGTGCTGGCTCGTAGGCACTCCACCCACGGCCGCATTGAGCGCCTTGCACCTGTATCCGGAATTGACTTTCAACGGCTTGGCCCACGCATCGCGCAGCGGCTGCAATACGCTTTCCGTCAATGCCAGGATGCTGTCGCGTACCTCGAAGGAAGTGATGACATTGCAGATGTGCTTTGCGTCCGCAACTTCACTCCTCTCGAACTCCCGATAACTGAAGTCTTTGCTTATCGTTCCCATCTCATTCTCCTTTGATGTCGTGCTTCGGCTGTTCCTTAATCATCTCGATAATCCTGTGCGCCTTTTCGCTATCCACGCACGAGATAATCTCCTGAACCGCATCCACCACTCTGCCTGCCGCGCTCTTCTTTTTCTTGGAGTTCTCGATAACTGAACGCCCCTCGATAAGCAGTACGCCTAAAGTCGCTAAAATCGCACAATAAGGCAGGCTATACCACGTAAACACAGCTCCGAGTATGTCAATGAGCAGGAAGAAATATACTATCCTCAGATAGTCTATAATCTTCCTCACAGTCTTGCGCAAACCGTGACTCATTATCTTTTCCCTGTTCGTTTTTGCCGCGTCTATCCCGGTCCACATATCAATCAGCGCAGCAGCGCAGACAAGCACGCAGAGCAGGAAGGCTATCATTATCCCTCGACTCAATCCATCTGGGAGATTGAGCGTTGTGATTATCTCATCCATACTTTTTCCTCCTTGTCTTCCGGTTCCTCCTTGTCAAGTTTCTCCAGCTCCGCCTGTGCGGCATTGATGTCATTCCGCTCCTGCTGTCTCTTTACGAGGACTTCCGCATACTCCTCCGGAGTAGCCGCACCCTCCGCTATCTTGGCTGCAACGTAGTCGGTTTCCTTGAGTTTCGCCTCCCTGTCCAAAATAAGGGAGAACAGGACATTCTTTCTGTCCTCGATTTCTTGTCTTGTCATATCGTGTGATTTTCAGAATTATACATCATTATCGGGAAGTTTCAAAAGCACGAGCGGAACAGCCAGGTACGAGTCGTCCATATAGCTGTAGTAGGCAAAACCGCCGCTGCCATTCACAATCCAAATGATGTTCTTGTCGTACCGGGAACAAGACCAAATGCTGCTGTTATTACCGAGATCGGGAGCGCCTATTGCCGCGAGAGCCGCATTGACCTTGTCCGCGAATTTGTCCGGTGTCGTCGGATAACGCAACTGGCCTACGATGCTGATTATGCGTGATATCTTGCCGATTACCCATTCGCCGCGTTTGAGCAGTTCGTGGCCGAAACCACGCTCAGCCGCCAATCTCGCTACTGGGCTGACATACTTTTCCTCGCCGTCTTGTCCGACATACTTGAGACTGGCCAAATAGTAGGTGTTCTGCTTCTCTGTTCCGTATGTTGTGTCGTCAAATATCCCATACTCCGACGGAAGCACAGGAAGAAAACTCTGCATAAACTTGAGCCATCCTTCCTCGCCCTCACCATAGATTCCTCGCAGGTATGCGCAGTGGTCGCTTTGATATTTTGACTGGCCGAGATAACCAGGCAGGCATATCGGATATTTCAACTTAGCAGTAGTGACGTCTGTGTCCGGATTATAAGACGTAGCACTGTTGTTGTCCGTCCTGAAGAATTTCAATGCCCGAGGCATATTGGTTATAGCTCCTTCACCGTTTCTTTGGCCATTCATTCTGAACATTCTTAACGTGGACTTCCACTGCGGAGCAGTCGCTGAGACAATAGAGAAACCGGACTTGACCGTGTTATACGTAGCCTGCTGCCAGGTCGTGTACTTGAAATGCAGAAGAACATCGCCATTGGTGTCTGCTATCGCTACCCAGTCTTGTGCGATGAACGGCTCGTTTGACTTGAAATAGGCATTGAGCTGCGATACCAGGGCGACGATATTGTCCGCTTTGTACGTAATCGTGTAGTCCTGATTGGCTGCCCAATTGTCAGAAGCACTTCTGATGCTCAGAACTCCCGTGTGCTCTGCTCCGTCAAGCGTATAACCAGACAACTTGAAGTAGTATCTGGTGGACAATGCGGCACCAGCGAACTGCTGGCTCATTACGGTCACTTCACCTCTGAAGTCCGGATGATCCACACCGATGGCTACGATTCCGAAGATTTCGTAACTTTCCGGAAATGTCGTCTTGTTGAACGTGCTCGTGGCGATGAAGCGGATAGACTTCTTGTCGTCGAGGTATGCTATGCTGCCAGTCGTGGCGGAATCTATGCCGACAATGACGTTGCGCCCGTCAAACTTGCACGCGTTGCTCTCTCCGACGAGGGATACCCGACTCTCAGCGTCCTGCACAGCGGCAAGGTAGGCCGCCTCCGTATCAAAATATCTTATCATAATTCAATCATTTAAGCCTGTTTCCAATCACTTACATTTTCGTTCCCCGTCGCATAGTAGAAGCCGCCGGAAGGCGCGTCAAGGTTGATGTACTGCTGCCCCACGAAGGCGGGAATCCCGTCCCACGGAAGCCCCGCAGGGAGGTTGTCCGGCACGTTTGCCTCCGCAGGGACTCCGTGCGCCACCATCACGAGCGGATAGCGTGCCCGCGTGATTTCGTTCACGTCGATGACTCCGGCAGTCGCATTGCCGAGGTACGGCTTTCCGCCTTCAAGTGCGTCAATTCTTGCAGCGAGGCTGACTATCGTTTCCGCCAGCACCCTGTTGTCCGTTGTCCTGCCTGTCTTGAGAGCTTCGATGTCATTCGCTGCATTCTTCGCGACCGACGCGTCCGCGAAGAAAATCCACCCTTCACCGAGCTGCACCTTGCCTGAAGCGTCAATCGTCGCCGGAGGCGTAGTGGTAGAATCGACTACGCACTGGAAGGCGGAGCCGTAACGTGTCACTATGTTGTCTTTGTAATAAGTCGCCCCGTCGGTGTATTCGTGCCTCGACACCGGCACTCGGCCAATCGTCTTGTTTTCTTTTGCCATATCGTTTGATTTTATTTGCCCTTTTATATATCCCGTATAATGCTGATAACACCCGTTTCCGCGTCCACGACAATCTCCATCGAAGCGGCTTTCTCCGCCGCTATTGCCGCATTATCCGCCCTTGTCGCGGCCTTTGTCGCGTTGTCCGTCGCTGTCTCTGATTCAGTCTTTAGGCGTGTGAACTCTGTCACACGTGCTGATTCGGCCTTTTTCCGTTCCGATTCTGCCGCTTTTCGTGCGTTTTCCGCGAAATTCCGTGCGTTTTCGTTCAGTTTACGGCCGTCTTCGGCCATTGCCCGTTCCGTCTCCGCAGATTCGCGTTCCTTTTCTGCCTTTACCCTTTCAGCCTCCGCCCGAGAAACGCTGTCCGCAATGCTTGTCGCAGGCTCACGGAGCCAGTCCATAAAGTCGGAGACCGTTCCGGTATATCCCTGCTTCAGCCAAATCTCATAGGCGGAATCGCCCTTGACGCCGAACTGGATGTTGGATTCCAGACTCACGACAGCAGCCCCGTTGAGGGTGTTGTCGTTGTCGTCCTCCATACAGGTCGTAGAGACGAGCGTGAATCCGGCGCAGGAATCGACCAGCGTCTGTCCTTCCTTGCCCTTGTTCTCCCACAGCGTCACCCAGTAGTCTCCGAGGGACTTGTGCGATGTCCCCGGAAAGTCAGCCGTCAGGAGATTGCCCTCGACGGAGTAGGGGAAAGAAACCCTCTCGAACTTGTTGACAATCTCGAACGTGAGGTCCCTGCCCTCAAGCGGCAAGGCCTCCTTGTTCGTCAAGACCTTCCATTGTATCTTCAGGTCCTTATATATTCTAATCCTCTGCATATCGTTATTGTGTTTATTATTCTGACGTATATTCCAGCTGAGGCGTACCATTCAGCAATACCCATCGTCCCTCGATGTTGACCAGCTGCATAATGCCTCCGTACTTGGATGTAATCATCTTCGCGTGATACGGATTGACGAAACCGTCACTCGTCAATGTTGACTTGTTCGGGCAATAAATGCTGCCGTGTATATTCACATCTCCATCCATGCGAGTCAGTTTTGGATTCCAGAACAGATTTAGGAACTTTCCGTGGAATTTTTTATTATTCACTGGCAGCGTAAAGTCACAAGATGACATCACCCCGTGTAGCATTATATTAGTAGGGTCTGTGACCTTCAGCGTGTATGTGCCTTCCCTCTGCTCGAAAGAGAGCGTCAGACTGTCTGCCGTAATGTTCCCGGAGAATCCTCCCGAGAGGAGCATCTTTCCATTGACGCCATCGAGCCAAGTAGCGCCATTGACGGATTCAAGGCGTCCGTTGCGGAAAATGAACCCGCCGATATTCGCGCCCTCTGAGAAAAGGAAATTAAGCGTAAGCACTCCGTCTATGTACTTGAGTTTCTCACCCAACTGCATATTTCCGTTCTGGAGGTCTATGTAACTTCCTCCGCTCGCGCTCCTGATCCTGTCGGTCGTTATCTGCCCTGGCAGCACCTCGCTGTATCCGTGGAGTTTCGCGAAAGACCTGTCTCCGTCATACTCGGAACTCAAGATGCCTACAAGAAGATAATAGTATCCGGCCTCTTCCGTCATTGAGTGCGATTTCTCGCTCAGGACATACGTCCCCACCCTGTCCGTATCGGCGGCGGTAGCCTTGTCGTATATCTTGACTTTGGCATACAGGTAGAATGACTTTGACGTGTAGTCCGCATCAAGCGTAAGGTTGGGGTTTGGATATTCTTTAATCCTCCAGATATAATAGTCTGAAGCCGTCCTTGCGGATGCCGGAGTGATGTCGTCTATACCCTCGGTGGTATGCTGAAGGTACGCCTCATTGCATATCATCGTCTTCGTGTCCCTGTCGAAACGGACAGGGTAGTCCGCGGCAGGGGAAATGTCGTTGAAGCCCTTGACGAAAACGAACTGGAGGTTCCTGCTGCCGACAAGAAGCGACATCGCCTGGACACTTACAGGCGTAATCCCTTCAGAGAAGCCGTCAACGGCACCGCTCAGTTTCTCGATCATCTCTTCCGCCTGCGAGAAAGACCTTTTCGAGTATGCCCCTACATTCTGTGCCGTCTCGTTTGCGGAATAGGCGCTGTTCTGCGCCTGACGTGCGAGTCCTCCAAGCAGCACCACCTTAGACGAGAGGTTGTCTATCGCTCCCGTCACGGCCTCCTTGTACGACACGCCCTTCTTCTCCCTCAATGTGACCTTATATGTAGGTATGGCCTCATCCGCCTCTTCTATCGTGAGAGTGTCTATAAGCACGTATTCGTTTCCGACGCCAATGAGATCCTCGTCGGACACGCACATATACATTCCCTCTTTCAGTACCCTGCCGGACCTGGCCATCACTTTAGCATCGATTTCCGGCTCATAATACGACTGGCCTCTGCTCACGTTGGCATACATTTCCTCCGCAAGCGACAGCAGCCTCTCGGACGCCACGTTGATATACAGCTCCGGCATCATGATGTCGAGGATGACGAACCTGTCACCAGAAGAAATCTGATACGCGCTGTTCGGGAAATAAGTGTTCAGGCTCTCGTCAAGGGTGCGCTTGACCGTCAGTTCCCAAGTGTCTGTCCCTTTCTTGTATTTGCATCCGGTCACGGTGAAGTCACGTCCTCCGCACATTCCGGTCTTCATGGAGATCGTCGCAATTCCGTTGCCGGTCGCCTGGCGCTTGCTCAAGTCGAATCCTATCTGAGGGATGCGCATCTTGAACGTGGAGACCATATACTCCTTGTAGCCGACGGCCAAAGAACCTGCCGTCTGCTTGTATCCGTCATCCGTAAACGGCTTTCCTGACGTGTAACCGTACTTCACCTTAAGGAACAGTTTCAATCCCTTGAACGTGTTCTGCCCTGAATTTGCTATGATTGAAGGTATCCGGACTTCAGTCTGGTACAATGAGCCGTCACCATATCCTGCGATTATGTCATAGTCCTCTTCCGTCAAGTCTGCACTATACAGCTCGGACAAGTTCGTCTCGTCATCCAGATAAGATGACAGGACCACACTCAGGCTTACGTTCCTCGGCCTCGAGACCGTCTGGAGAACGACCACTGATTCCGTCTTGACGGAAACGCTTCCGCGACAGGCATCACTGCCCAGCACTTCATTGAATACGGTTATCGAATAGTCGCTCTTGCCTATGGTTACAGGCGATACGGCAGGAAGATTCTTGTCTATAACGGTGTTGAAATTGGCACCGGCATCGCCGGAAATGACACCCGAATCGGCAATCCTCTGGACGTCTCTGATTTCATCGAGACGTGTCGTAGGACTATAAATCGCCAAATCAGGCACATATTCATTGTCCTTCGCCTCGTGCTTGGCGGTTATCAGCTCTTCAACCGTAAAGTTCTCTATGGACGGATAGACCTCATCATTGTCGTTTCCGTCGAAATACACCCTCTTGGGGATGAAGCCGTACTTCGACACGGCATCCGCCTTCTCAATGTATGCCAGTCGTGCATCCGGTTTCTGGCTGCCATCGGCCAGACTCTTTCCCCAAGTCCTGACAGGCAGCATAAGGTTCGCTATGTCAACGCTCTCTGCGTTGCATATATCAAGGCTGTTGTAGTACCTGTTGATGAGGTTTCTCTCGGAGCCGTACACGTACAGCCTTGTAGCCATTTCATCATTGTTGGTGTAGGACTTCTTGATTGCGGTCAAGCCGTTCCCTCTTCCATACAGGAACGGAGACGTGGAGTTCGCTTCCGCCCTGACATTCGGGCGGCCTACGGTTATCACATCCTTCTGCCGCCTCGTATCGTAGGTGTGCACCCATCCTATGGTCTCCCACGTGTTGTAGATATTGGACAGCGCGTCAAGGCAGGAGCCTGTGATGCTGAACTCCTTAGCCTCGTGGAGCTGCGCGTACAGCTCCGGTGCTGATGCTTCCGTGATGCCGTCCATGACCTCGATGACCCAAGCATCGGGATATGCCGCCTCCATACACTGCTGTATGCGCGACACGACGCCATACACATCCTCGTAAGTGGTGAGGTTGCCCCTCGTCGAGAAATGTATGCCGTTGTCGGTACGGACAAAGTCGTGGAAGATTGCACGCTCAAGCATCTTCGTGGCGGCATAGAACTGTACGTTCTCATAGACGAAGGCGTTGGCCACGGAACCTCTCCGCGCCTGTTTCTTCGGCTGGGGAAGAGTGTAGAGCCTGTATCGCAATCCGGTACGGCTATAATCAACATAGTCTCCTATTTCCCAAGATATAGGCTCCGAAGAGACTATTTCCGCGAACTCGACATACGAAGGCTTCAGGTAAGTCCCGTTGTATTTGAGCTTGCCTGAATAACGTATGGACTTGCCGTCCTTTGAGTATATTGCGAATCTCGCCATGTCATACTTCTATTTCGAGTGAGACTATACCTGTGATTTCATCTATCGAGCCTCCCGTGATGTTCACCTTGTCGGAATCGTAGGAGATTGTGACGCCTCCGTTCTCGTCCCTCTCAAGCGTTATGTCCGGAACGGAAATCAGCTTGCTCCCCACGAGCCGCATCCTCGTTACCGGGTCGTTCACCTTGAACTCCACCTCAAGCTGCATCGTGGCCCAGTTGTCGCGGGCCTTGTACACGATGGAATCGTTCTTGCACCCAGCGTACCTTACGGACTTGTAGCCTATTCCCGTGTAAGAATCGAAGACCCTGAACTCCCCGGACGCAATCTTCTCGAAGAACTTGCGCACCTGCTCGTTAAGCACCGCCTCGGCGGTGAATCCCATGATGGGGTCAGCGAAAGCCTTCACGTAGAACTGGATCGAGAACGTGAGCGATTCATAGTATAGATTGTCGCAATACTCGTCATCTCCGTTCTCGTCCAAGAACTCATTCTTGTATGGGTCCTTGGGTGAAGGAAGCATCGGAACGGGATTGGTCTTTGCGACAAGACCCCAGGCAGATGCCGTGTCTATCGCCGTGGCGTCGGCCTCAGTCTGAATGTAAAAAGGCTTGTAGCCCAATATGTCCGGTACATAAGGTTTCATACGCCCAAATATACCACACAAAGGTCACTACAAGCCATCTACGATTGCAGATGATTGCACTACATATAGACTGCAAAGGCCGCGCTTCCGCCTTGCGTCGTTATGACGCTTCTGAGCTGCTTGAGGATTTCTGCGGTGCTTACCGACATGTTCGCCGTGTGGGCCTCAATCCTCGCAAGGTAGTCGCCGAGCGTAGGAGACTTCGGCAGGGCCTCGAGCAGGGACGACAGCGATGCCTGCATTCCCGCCTGCATCGAGCGTATCTGCGACACGTCAGACCGTATTGCGTTGATGTAGGACGCGAGGAGGTTCGCGGTGTCCTCCGTTATGGATTTTATTCCGTTCGCCAGTGATGCGCCGGACGCCGTAGGGTCGAACCCTTCGTTCTTCATCCATTCAATCCAACTCTCCGCGCTCTCCTGGAGCATAGGGACAAGGTTCATCAGGCCGCCGTACATGTTCTTCGTGATTTCACGGATTTTCTCTTGAGTAGTTTTAATGTCGTCACTCTTGTACGCTTCCTGCAAAGGCTTGCGGTAAGTCTCCAGATACTCCGTCATCAGCATCTCCTGCATCAGTTCCTTGCCGAGCTGGAGTATCGTCTCCGAACCTTTCTGCCTGAAAGCATCCCACGCATCGCTTCCGTTCAGGACGGAATCGTATATGATGTCCGTCAGTTCCGAAGCCATGTCGCCGAACGTATTTTCTATCTGCTCGTCAATAGCCTTCATCGCATCGTCATAGGCGTTCTTCAGGTCAATGGCATACTGAATCTGCTTTTTCTGTTCATCCGTGAGCTGCTTGCTGGTATTCAGGAAAGCCGTAGCGTTCTCGACATTGAATGCCCCGTTCTCATCCCAAAGGTCCGGTGCAAGGTCTTTCAGCGCCGTGTACTTGTCCTGTGCGCCCCAGAACTTCTGCCATCCGTTCTTGGATGAAGTCTTGACCATCATCCCCTGAAGCTTGTTGTAGCCGTTCAGGTACGCCCGCATCGCCGCTTTGGATTTCTGCGTCTCTTCCCCCCATACTCCATATCCGGCAGAAAGACCAGGAACGAAGACCTGCAATCCTATGCTCCTGCGCTTCATTTCCTTTTCCGGCTTTTCCATCTGCTCTGAAACGTACCTGCTGTACTCCTTGATGGCGTCTTTGCTCTTCTTATAGGCATCCATAGTCTTTTCTATGGACTTCTCCCCGAAAGGAGAGGAGTAATCGCTGTCCTTGAGCGCGAGGCGGTTCAATGTTAATTGCCTGCGGTATTCCTCCATCGTCTGCCTCAACTGCTCCGCGTAAGCCTTCGCCTGCATGATACCAGACACCGTCTGCTCTATCATATCCGAAACGCCTGAGACAATAGCCCCGATCCATCCTCCCTGCTCGAACCCTTCCGCTGCCGCACCGAGGTTCTGGGCGAAAGCGGACATTTCATCCGCCATATCCCCGAGTTTCGTGTTGCCTGTAGCCTCGGCGAACTCCTTCATATAGCCCGCTGCGGTCTTGGTCGCCTTTGCGATGCCCTCCATCCACGCGGCAGGAGACTTCAACTGCCGTTTGAAGAGTTCGGTCTGTGAAACAAGACTTTTTTCATCCGCCGAGGTGTCCAGACCGAGAGACTTCTTGTACTCTATGGTGTTCTTGAGTTCCCTTATCCTGTTGAACGTGCCCTCAATGTCGCTCAGGCTCGCAGTGTAGGCATTGGCTTTCGCGCTAATATCCTGAAACATCGCCCCGAGGATGTCCTGTTTCTTCGCGTCAATCGACTGCCGGATGAAATCCAAAACAGGCTGGACGTTCACTCCGAGTTCCTTGGCCCTGCGTACCACATCTTCGGGAATCAGATTGTCGGAATCAATGCCGTTCAGTTTGTCGAGCATTTCCTGAAGTTGCCCGAAAGACTTGTCCTTCATGTCATTCATATTGATGCCCCGGCTCGTGAAGAACGTGTCGAGATACGACTTGCCAAGAGACTGCAATGACTGCTGAGCCACATCCGCGTTCGCCTGCTTCGCCGCCTGCGCCCACCTATCGATTGCGTCAAGCCCGTCATCGGAGTACTGCATCCAAGCATCATGTCCCATCTGCTCTATGGCGGCCGCCTCCGATTCCGAAAGGTTCGTCAGAGCCTTGTCAACCGACTTGGAACTCCTGAAATTAGACGTGCTCAGTCTGTTCAGCACCCTCTGCACCCTCGCGCCGAAACTGTCGGCACTTGATTCTGGAGTATTCTCGTTAATCTCATTGTAGAAACTGAGCCAATCCCGCATCGCTTTGGATGATGCCTTGAATGCCTCCGTGAAGCTGTCAAGCTTGTCTTTCCTCAAAGCCGCGTCAGCCGACCTTGCGACGGACGAACTCGCGCCCTCAAGTTGGGACTTTAGGCTCTCCAGAGTCTTGTCGAAGTCAAAAGTCCTGTAAAGGTCCTTCCTGTTGTCTGGATACGTCTCGTCGAACTTCTCACGGATGGTCTTGTCGCTTATTCCTGCATCTTTCATCTTGGAATACTGCGCCGACATCTCCTTGACGAACCTTATCCTGTCCTCAAGTTCTTTCTCAAGTGCGGTTTTCGCTTTCTTTCTCGTTGTCCGCTGCTTCGTCTGCTCAATAGAGACCTTGCCGCCGAATGCCTCCGAGAAAATCTGTTCAATGACCTTGTTCTGAGCCTTGATGTTCTCAACGACCTTACTGCCTTCCTCCAGTCCTCCAGCATCCTCAAGTTTCTTCTTGTTCTCAGCATAGATTTTACGTATGTCGTCAATGTATGTCCAATAATCCTTGCCTCCGGGACTCAAAGACTGCAAGCCCAATACGCCTTTATGTTTCGCCAAGACGTCTTTCACACGCTTTTCGTAGTCTGACAGTACGGGCTCCGCCTTCTTCTTTTGTGGGTTATAGACAAAATCTATCTCACTTTCAAGGGTTTCGCGCAGACTATTGGCCTCCTCTTTGGTTTCGGCAATGGAATTGCGCAAGTCGTCAAAGACATTCTGCGTCTCTCCTGAAATTGGCAGGAAAACATTGCGCCTGTCATACCAAAATTTTGTAACCTCAGACAAATCCGACTTGCCGATGTCTCCCTTCACATAATCCTGCAACTCGGCCTTGACTCCTTTGACCAATCCTTCCGTATTTGAAGCGAATCTGGAGTAAATCTCCTGCATCTTTTCCGTCTGAGCCTTTGCTATGTTCGACAGGCCCTCCGACATCGCCTTCTCTTTCTCGGCATTCATAACGGATTCCTTGAGCCTGTCATAGACGTCCGCAAGATTGCCGACGGCAAGTGCTTCCTTGTCAATATCCGTCAGGTGTTGACCGTAAGTGTCTATCAGCCTCTTTCTCGCGTCCTCATACTCTTCAGTCCCGACAGTGGCATTCTTCAGACGCCGCCAGAGGTAATCAAGATTGGATATTTCGCCGCTTGAACTTGCCCTGAAGTCCTCTATCGTCTTGTTGACGGACTTCTGAGCCTTTTCCATGTCGCTCTCCGCAGTCACTACTCGGTATATGGCATAGCCGGCAGCCACGGCAGCGGCAGCCATCAGAGCATACGGATTGCTCATAATTGCCAGCTTTATGTTGCGGAGACCTTTAAGCAGCGCGATGTTCGTCTTGACGAATCCCTTCGTCGCCAACGATGTGGCATATACTGCAAGTTTATATACTCCATACGTGGCCGCAAGCGCTATCAAATCTGCACCAATCTGCTCATAGTTGTTCATCATCTTCGTCAGGAGATTCACGGCACCCTTGAGCACACCGCTCTGAGCATTGCCCATGCTCGACAGCATAATCTGATAGGAATCCCGCAAGTTGCTTATCTTTCCGGCCAATGTCTCGGCCAGTACCTCCTGCATCTGGTAGAACTTGCCGCCCTCGCTCGTCATGTCCTTGAAAGCCTTCTCCACCATCTCGAAAGGCACCTGTCTCGCGGAAATCTTGTCGAACACCTCGCCGACGGACACGGCACGGCCTTCCAGTTCCTCGAACTGCTTCGCAAGCTCGTCGAGGATAGGAATCCCGGCCTCAGTGAGTTGTCGCACCTCCTGTCCTCGCAAGAAAGAAGCCGACCTTATCTGTCCATAGGCAAGTATGATTCTTCCCATATCGACGCCAAGTCCGGCAGACACGTCAGCAAGCATCTTCGTAGTGTCGTAGAGTTTATCCATCGGCACGGAGAATGCGCTCAACTGCTTGGCGTATTTCGTCAGGTCGAGGAAAGAAAAAGGAGAAACGACAGCCAGTTGCTTGATTCTCTCGAAGAGAGCATCCGCTCCTGCCGAATCCTGAAGGATTGCCCTCAATGCCACCTGCTGTTTCTCGAACTCGCCAGTAATCCGCACCAGTTCGGAAACGAACCGTCTTGCGCCTTCAATGGAGAAATACGCGGCGGCAGCACCCTTCAGGGACCGCAGCAGCGTGTTTTGCGTCTTTGCCGTGCTGTTCAGTCTCTTGGCGCTGGCGGCCTGCCTCTCTATCGAATCCGCTATGGCGCTGTTCGCCGCTTTCACTTTCCTTGTCGCATCGGCCACGGATTTCGCCGCGTCAGCCACTTTCTTTGTGGATGTCGCCACCGCTCCCGTCGCGGATGCAACCTTTCCCTGCAAGTCAAGCAGCCTTGAGACCTCAGTGTTCAGCATCTTTGCGAGTTGGAGGTCCTTCTTTATCTGCTTGTCAAAGTTCTTGTCATCCAAGATTACTTTGAAGTTAAGATTGTCAAGGTTTCCCATTGTTGTAGTTGTTTAGTCATTGTCCTTTTTAAATAGTTCGTCAAGCGTCACCCCCTTCTTCCTCGCGTGTCTCTCCCTTGCCCTGCGGTTGGCCTCAAGCTGCTTCTGCACCACGTCGTCAGTCACGACCGTCCCTTTCTTCTGTCCGTGCTTCCCATACAGCGTATGAGGCAGGTCGCTCTGCATAAGTTCAATCTGAGGAAGCGTCAGCTCACATCTGTATCCCCAGCTGCGAACTGAAATCAGTCCGAAGAGGAACCGTCTTGTCCTTCCGTACTCGGGGAACTTTTCGACAAAAGCTGCTTCACGGCCAAAAGCCGTTCTGCTTGGTACTGCTCTGCTTCCTTCTTCGTCAGATTCATCCAGTCCGTCCTCATATCCACTGAGAATACCATATTTGTCCAGTGTGCCGTAAGCGGAATTTTTTTTTTACCTTCAGTGATTATGGGGAGCATCTGCTCCTCGGTGTAACCGCGCCACTTCGCCCATATCCGCCACATCACCGGATACAGCAGCCGTATCTTCCAATAACTGTTCAGCACGAACAGCACCGCCTGCTTCACCGAGAAATAAGGGTCTATGCACATGCTCTTCAGCGTGTCGGACGACTTCTCCGTTATGTTGGCGTCGCGCTCCTGCCAGAGAAGTGTGAGACGCTCCAAAGTATAAGGTTTCAATCCCGAGAGCCGCACCTTCCTCTTTGTCCCCGGAATCGTGATTTCTGTAGGGATGTCCAGCACGTCTGCCAGATACTCCTTTCTTGCCGTCTTGTCTGGTTGTTCCATATTCTACGTCATTGTCATTAACTGAAAAAGGGGCGGGACTGACCCGCCCCTCATTAGCGAGGATCCGTACAAACCCGTCCTATTCTCCAGCCGAAGCCTTGAGAACTGCGAACTTGCCGCCCTTCGGATTGACGAGGACGTATCCTGTCATCTTCAGGTAAGCCGGGGTGTCCATATCGTCGATGGCAGGCGGATTCACGGCAAGCTTCACGCGTGCGAGTGCGATCGCCGTCTGCTTTGACTCGGATGTGAGAAGCATTGAGACCTCGACGAATTTCGCCTTGCCGTAGCCCTTTCCGGTGTACTTGGCATCGTCAGGGCCGATAACCTCTGTGCCGGTAGAGATAGCCTCGCCTTCCTCGAAGAAGTATGAAAGGACTTCCGCAGCGATGGTAGGGATGTTGCCGTTCACCTGCCAGTTGCCCTCGTTCATGTCGAAGTCGATGGTCTCATCGAGCTGGTCAATCTTGATAGGATTGGTCTCAGCATCCTCCGGGGAAAGAGTGAGGGAACCTGCAAGGGTGTAAAGCTGGTTTGAGTCCTTGAATGTCATTGAAGCGAAATTTACACCTCCCGCTACATACGGAATGATGCTTACAGTTGCGGAACCTTTGTGCAGGTCCTCAAGCATTGCTTTAGTTAGTGTTGCAGCAGCCATAGTTATGATATTTTTAGTATTGTTTTTATTTGGATGATTCGCGCGTGGAATCCGAAATCGTCAGCCACGTCGCCTACAGTCACAGGTACACCGCTGAGGATGTATCTGCCGTCAGCAGCCGGGAATCCGGCTATCAGCCTCTTGTACATCACGGAGAGTTTCTTCCCGTTCTTGCGATTGGAGATGTCCCTTGCGAACAGGTGGAATGCCAACGTGCATTCCCCGTAAGCCGACACATCGCCTACACCGCCGGACACCTTTGCGACAACGAAGTCACTACAGGAATTGTCGAGAGATTTGGGCCTGTCAGAAAACACGTTTTTGGAGACTTTGAGAACGTCCCTGACGTAATCAGCCAGCCACGACTCAATCTCGGTTATGTCAAAGTCGTTCGTCATAAAATCTTGTTAACAAAAAAGTTACTGAAGTTGTCTCTCACGAAATTCTCTGTCGAGTTGAGTATGGCGGTCTCGTAATCGACTGAATAGTAGGTGGTCTTGTCTCCCATCCCCGCCATCAGGATTCCGTACCAGCCATTCTTCCGGGATGCCCCGACTATCTTCTTTAACTGCCTCTCCGCCACACCGTCCTTCCCGGACGGCGCCTTGACGTCCATTGCGACGATTTCGGCGTCGTGGACAACGGCCCAACCGTAGTTGTCACCCAACTGAATGTGCTGCTGGTGCTTCTCGTCATGTGCGTTCAGCGCCCACTCCATAGCCCTTTTCAGGACTTCCTCCATAGCATGGCGAGCGCAGTTGTCCTTTGCTTTCGCCAGCCTGTCGAAGGCTTTCAGTATCGTGGTCTCGTTGTCCATCAGTTCTTGATTTCGTCAACCCAGATGTTCGACCCCAGATTGTACGTGGTCTGCTTGACTACCGTCACCCTGTATGTCCTGCTGTAGTCCGTCAGTTCGAGAACTGTCCCTGTCGGCATCTGCGTGAAGAACATCGGGCAGGCAATCTTGGAGTCACACACAATCACGTCTCCTGACGTCTTGGCGTTTCCGGTGGAAGTCCTGTATCCGAATCTCAGGGAGGTCTTGACCTCCGTAAGGAAGTTTCCGTCAGCATCCTTCTGCGGTATGTTGTCGCGTATGACCGCGCAGACTATTTCCGCATCGGACTCTATCGGGTTCCCGTCCTCATCGGTAATCGGCTCTCCGTGGGAATCGGTCTTCTGGACTATCATCCGTAACGTATGTGGGAATCTCGGGTTTATCATCAGTAAAGAGAGTTCATCGTTATCCTTGTCGCATTGGCGGTATCTGCCTTCGCATCCGCCCATTTCAAATAGATTCTGGCGGCAGCCTCACGCATCGCAGACCTGTCAACAACGTTCTTGTTGGACTTCTGGTGCTGCCAGCCGCCGTCAGATTCGTATTCTCCCTGAGTGGTGGTAGAGGAAGATGCGGCATACATCAACAGGTCGGCATAGCACAGTTCCCTGTCGCGCACGGACACGTCAGACGCGGCCGTACTCTTGTCGAGCATCCTGTCGAAACAGACTGCCTCGATGGCGGAATCGGGAAAATCGTAGTCGATCTTGCCCCTGAGCCAAGTCTCTATCGTGTACACCGTCTTCTCCATATTCTGACCTCCTATGCCTCGTTAGGGAAGAGATAGAACATGTACTGAGGCACGTTAGGTACCACCAGCGATGTCATCTCAGTATGGAAGCCCTGGCACTTGGTGACGGCGTCCCTTGCGACGGTGAGCATGAGCCTTCCGTCGTAGAAAGTCGAAATGAGTGCGGAGTTGTCCTGAGTGACAATCGGCATTACGGTAAGCACCTCACCGATGTTTCCGTCCGGAACGAACACGATTACGTCAGGCTCGAATGAGGCTACGTTAGTGGCCTCCATCCTCTTCGATGTCGTATTGTAGGCCAGAACCCTTGAGATGGAGTCGATGGTCTTTATCTTGACGCCGAAGAGGTCCTCCAGAGCGGCCAGCTTCTGGGAGTATGGGAGAACTGACGCGGCACCTGAAGCCTGCTCCACGGATGATGTCGGCCAAAGACCGAATCCGATGTGCTGGTTGACCTTTGAATGCCTCAGAAGTCTTCTGAAGTACGCGAGGTTAATCTCGAGGTGGCCCTTGATGCCTTTGTCGAGGATAGGCTGCAACCAGTCGATGACTGACTGCACAGGGTCCGACTTGGTCCCCTCTACTGCGTATGTCTTGTCCTTCCAGAACTTCGCGTCACCGCTGAGGGTGGTGAAGTTCTTGACAGGCACGTTGGCGCTGAATGTCACGCCCTGAAGCGTACCGTCAGGGTTGTTCTTCTTGTCAAGGGTAAGCTTGCCTCTTGACACCATCTGTTGACGCTGATAGGTCAGGGAGTTTGTGTGCCTGCCAATGAGCTCGTCCACGACGTCGAACAGCTTCTGTCCTGCCTGTGTAGGAATCTTGTCGGCTGCAAGCATCTTCTCAAGAATGAGCTGCTTGCGGACCTTGTCCTCGTTGAAGTAAATCACCTCCTTCATCCTCGGAATCTTGCCCGTCTTGAGCGCGATTTCCTGCTCCGCTTTCGGAATGGCAGGGGAATCGACGTCATAGTAGCTTGCCATAGGGGTGATTCCGAGTTCCTTCTGCAACTGCTCGTAGGTGTAGTCGAGCTGCATGTCGGAAGCGAACGAGAAGCCGTCAAGCTGAAGCTCGTTGTATTTGAGCGCCATTGTGTTGTCCAAGAATGCCTGAAGCCTCTTGGATGTCACGTCACCGCCGAATGCACGGGATACAAGGTCGTAGAATTGTGGTGTATAGTTATCCATAATCTTCTGATTTTTAATGGTTAGTTATTGACCTGAAGGACACCCGGAACCGCTGCGGCCATCTGGGCCTTGACGTCTGCACTCGGAGTGCGGTCCACCAACAGGCCCTCGCCGTGGAACTGGACTGCCGCGCCGGTCGCCGCTGCGGTCTCGTCAGCAACGTCGATGTCGCCAATCCAAATGTCATTGTAGAGGTACGCGTTAGGAGCAAGTGCGCCTGTAGAGGAGAACGATACCACGACAGCATCTCCGGCGGCAACCGTCAGAGTGGTGGAAATCTCCAGTTTTGAAGGGTCTGAGGCGCTTTTCTCCACGGCAGTGATTGCCGTCGCAGCGCCGTTCTTCGCGAATGTCGCGCCGACCTTCTGGATGTAGCATGTGGTGTCAGGGACGATTCCGTAGTTGCCCGGATCCACTGTCACCTTGCCGGTCTCGAAGGCTGTGACCTTCATCACAAGGAAAGGCGTAAGCACCTTGTCGTTGATGTTCACAGGCATTCCTGCCTGATAGAGGGCATTGGACTTGAGATATGCCTTTGGCAGCACTCCGCCCACAGGAACGGGATGCACGTTGCCAATCCATACAGGGATGTGGAGTTGTCCAAATCCAGCAGTCTTGCCTCCGTAAGAATTAAAAGAACTTTTCATTGCTTTTTGGTTTTTTAATGGTTGTTTCCTTCGTTCGGCAGTTTTCCGCTTTTGACCAGAGCGTCAATCAGCGCCTTGTCGGGATTGTCCCCTTCTGCGCCCGTACCGCCTCCGGCAGGTGGCATCGGACCGTCGCCGTAGAACTGCTTGTAGGTAGTGTCGTACTCCTTCTTCAGTCTCTCTGCGGCACTCTCGTCCGTCTCGTCATCGCTGATGGCCGCACCCTTGAGCACAAGCCCGAGAATGTTCTCGTTCTTCGAGCCGCCGGATACCAGTTTCTCCTTGATTGAGGCTATCCTCGCGTCGTGCTTGACCTGCTCGTCCCTCTCCTTAATCCTGTTCTCCATCGCCTCGATTTTGGCGATGAGAGCAGCCATGTCGGCATCCTTCCCGCCAGGCTTATCCTCTTTTTCCTGTTCATCGTTTTTCTGCCTTTTCAGCTCATCCAGTTCCTTGGTAATCTGTGCGTTCTTGCCGCGCAGACTGTCAGTTTCGCCCTGAATGGCCTTTACGAGTGCTGATATTTCCGGAGCCGCGACAGCAGCGGTAATATCCTCCTCTTTTGTGACGGTTTTTTCCAGAATGGAGGCAACCCCGCCAAAAGCCTTGTCACTCAACCCCAGGTTCGCATATGTGGTTTTGAGAGCCGCGATAATCTTGTCTTTCATTGAACAATCTTTTTTCGTTTTCGAGACAAATATATCCGAATGAGCATATATAAAAATACTTATGATTGCGTATGAGTGCAATCAAATGTATTCTTATATATTCTTATGCCCTAATTTTGCCTATATGAGCACGATGAGAGAAATAGAACGGGGACTTGACCCCGTATTCGCGAGCGTAGGGCAGAGAGTTTTCACCAACTCGTATGTCGAGGAACTGCGTCAGGAGAACCTTGACATCAAGAGAGGCAGGAGAAAGCGGTCGAAGACCGGAACCCTCAACAACCTGATACCGCAGAAGGGCTTTCAGGAGCAGGTGCTTCTCTGCGATGCCGACATCAAGATAATCGGAGGAAGAAGGGGAGGAGGAAAGACGTGGGTCGCCCTCTACGAGGCGCTGAACTACATAGACAACCCCGGAGTGAACATGTACGGCTTCAGGAAATATCTTGACGACATTCGGCGAGGCATCTGGAGGTCGTCAAAGGAACTGTACACCGACTTCGCGATACCTACGGACACATCCTTCGAGTGGCGGTTCCTCGGCGGAAAGGGCGCGACAATGACGATGGAGCACCTTCAGGACCTCAAGAAGGTGTCAGACCGATTCAGGGGCGTCGAGATGGCCTACATCCTCATAGAGGAGCTTGCGGAGCACACGAGGGACAACATGAACGTGCTGTTCGACCTTCTTACGTCAAACCGCTCCACCGCAGGCGTGAAACCGCGCTGCGTCTGCACGTGCAACCCTGTAGGAAAGAGCAATTCGCTGAGGAAGTTCCTCGACTGGTACATCGACCCTGAAACCGACAGGGTGATTCCGGAAAGGAGCGGAAAGGTCCGCTATTTCTTCAAGTACGGGGATTCGGAGACGGAAATCGCGTGGGGAAACACCAAAGAGGAAGTCTATAACAACCCCAACGCGAGAGGAAGGCTCGACGAGCTGCATATCAGCACGGGCGTAGATTGGCAGGAACTCATCACCTCGCTCGTGTTCATCGAGGGAGAATATCAGGACAACCAGATCCTCAAGGCGGCAGACCCGAAGTATATGAGCAGAATATCCGCAAGAGGCGGAAAGAGCACCACGAACGACATCGTGGGCATCTGGCGCGACATCGACTCGGGAACCGGTTGTGTCTCCATTGATGATATGGAGGCATTCTTCGAGAATACGGAAAGGCGTGACGGATTCATGAGGGCCTCCGCCGACGTGGCCCTCACGGGGGGTCGGAAGGCGCCGACTTGTTGTTGAATCCGACGGCATACGGCAGCGGTCCGGACAGCCACAGTCCGAGTCCGTTCGCGTCGTAGGTGAAGTTCTCCTCCCTGACGCCGTTCTTCGCGAGGAATCCCTTCACCATCGGGATGGTCTCGTCCGATGGTACGCCGAAGAAGGCCTCAAGGTCGCATATATGCTTCCCGTCGAAAGCCCACAGGACGAAGAAGTCCGCCGACAGGCTCATGGAGGAACGGCTCATCCTCAAGCGCAAGGACAGCGACACCGGACGCTTCGAGATCATCTCCAAGCAGCAGATGAAGGAAGAGATTGGGCACTCCCCGGACTTCGTGGAGGGGCTGTTCATGGTGATGCCCCTTTTCGACAGCAACAAATCAATGACGAGAACAGGTTTTGACTTAATATAAAAATGAAGATATGTACAAAGTAACAATCTCAACAATGAAGCCGGACGCCATAATGAGGAAACCCGCATTCAAACGGCTCCGCCCGAAAGAGACGATGGCAGAGGCCAACGCCAAGATGCCGATAGGGAACAGGACCTCCCTCGATTCGACCGTCTCTGAACCACTCATCTATGATGTCTATTCGCAGGCGGATTTCCTGCGCGAGTTCGACATCAACTCCCACAAAATCAACTCCATAAAGTATTATCCCGACATCCTCAACGAGAAGGCCGGACACAAGATCACCCAGAAGATACGTTCGAGGACAGCGATAGGCTTCCAGCAGATAATCTTCACCAAGAGGCTCACCGCGCTGATAGGGAACAACGTCAGCATGAGGCTCATAAAGAGCGGTTCGTCAGACAGGCGGCAGCAGGATACGCTCGCGATGTTCCGCGAGGGATGGGAGGAGAAGAACATGGAGGTCGCGATGCACGAGACTCTGAGTTCCGACGGAAAGACCGGAGACTGCGCCGTGTGCTTCTACCTGTCGGACAGGAAACTCGGATGGCGCACATTCTCCTATGAGAACGGAGACATCCTGTATCCCCACTTCGACCCGATGACGGGGGAGCTCGCCCTGTTCGGGAGGCTGTACTCGATGCCGGATGACAACGGAAACCTCACGGACTACCTTGACGTGTATGACAGGACATCATACATGAGGTACAGGAAATCAAAAGCATTCGGATGGAAGGTGGACGTGGAGCCGGTGCTGCACGGATACCAGGAGTGCCCCGTAGCCTATCACAGGAACGGAAACCCGTTCTGGTACCAGTCGCAGGACCTCATAGACAGTTACGAGGTCGCGCTTTCGCAGTTCTGCGAGAACAACGCGGCCTATGCCCTCAGAATCCTCTACGCGCTCGGGCAGTCGATGGAGGTCAAGGCGAGCCTCGACGGGACGCCGCAGAGGATTGATTCCCCAGACCCCAACGCGAAGATAGGATTCCTTGAACCTGCTGACGCGTCGAACTCCTTCGTAACGCAGCTGAAGACGATGGAGAAGGACATAATGCGGGCATCATTCGTCGTGGACACTCCGGAAATCAAATCGGGGGCCGACATGTCGTCACTGACGGTGAAGATGCTCTTTGCCGACACGTACCTCAAGGCCCTCGAGGACTCGCAGAACTACCAGATGTTTCTCGCCCGCACCATAAGGCTCTTCAAGTACGGATACGGCATAGAGACCGGCAAGGTGTCGGACATGGAGGCTTTCAGGGTGAAGGCGGAGTTCTCCCCGTTCATATTCATGTCGGAAACGGAGACGGTGAACTCAATCGTGCAGCTCGTAGGCTCAGGAGTGCTCTCGAAGCAGACGGCCTCGGAGATAGCCTATGAATCAGGCTACGGAACGGCTGACGAATGGGACAGGATAATAAACGAGGCGCACGAGGAATACGCCGCGGCGCAGAACCAGGCGCAGAGCCTCGACGTGGTGAACAACGCAAGAAGCGGAGGCGGAAATGCGCAGTCTTGACGAACTCGTGCGTATGATGTCCAAATGCCGCAGCGACGCCGAAACGGAACTGCGGAAGAAGATAGACGTCATACTCGCAATCTGCGAGCCGTACAGGCACTACGGCTACGCCTTCACGTTCGACGTCAGCGGCGACCTCGGGAATGACGTGAACAAGATACTCGTCCTGCTGTCTGACGCGCTCCTCGAGGACTTCAGGACAAGGGCCGAGGGCCTCACGCAGTCGGAAGACGACAGGGCAGTGCTGTACGCCATAGGCGACAGGAACGGAATGACGGCGCAGCAGAGGCTCGACAGGCACTGCTCGCACCTGCGCCACATCCTTGAGGGGTGGCTGGCGATTTCCTTCGTGCTGGGATGGGACAGGCAGAAGACCAAGGCGAAGATAATGCGCTACGTCAACAACCCTTTCGGCATCCCCGAATGGGCCGAAGCCCTTGCGGATTCGAGGTACGAGGCGTCAATCCTCGCAAGCGGGGACCTCAACAGGCGGCAGGGGCTGATGAACTCCATCCTTGCGGCGATAGCGCTCGTGGGAGAAGGCATCATCAACGACACGTACTGCTATGACGCCATAACTGAAATGGCAAAGGCAGGCGTCGAGAGGTACGGAGTCAGAAGAGCCTCCGGTTACCCCTGCAACGCCTGCGACGAAGTGTGCAAGCACACCTATCCGATTACCCAGATAGTCGTCCCCGTGCATCCGAGATGCGTATGCCAGACGTTCCCCGTCTATTCAGAGGACGATGACTGAGCGGCATCCTTCGCCGCCGCCTCATAACCCTCGTGGAGCTCCTTCTGCTCTGCGAGGATTTTTTTGTCCTCCTCGTCAGTCACGTCCTTCGAGCCGTACAGGTCCTCCCTGTGGCGCTCTACGCAGGCGTTTACTGCATTTATGACGTCAGTGATGAACTGCACGTCAGGAACAATGACAAACGCGGAATACATCGCGCTTATCCACGCCGTGAGGAACTTTTCGTTCTCCTTCTTCAGCATCAGCCCCATCATCTGCCCTATGAGGGTCTCTTTCCTGAACCTGAAGTTCATGGCGCTGTTGATGTCCTGGACCTTGTAGTGGTTCTCCTCCTCTGTCACGACGAAGTTGCCCACTCTCGTGTCCCTCTTGTCAAGATACAATTTTCCCTTTTTCGTTCTCATTTTTTTACCTCCTGTATAAATAGAAATATCTTTCGTCTCCTCTGCCGGACTTTACGCCCATGGCTGTCATCTCCCTTGTTATCGCGTCTTTCGGAATCTCCTCCCCAAGTGCCGCATATATGTCAGACATGTTCACCCTCTCGGGCTTCTGCCCCCTGTCCGCTGCCTTCGCTGACCAGCACGAACCCTCGAGCCATTCACCCACGGGGCACTCGACGGACCTCACCATCCTCTTCATGCTCCCTACGAGACCGTCAATCTTCGGGCATCGCGTGAACTCCCCGCCGTTGGCGACGAGCCTCCTCCTGCCCTCCATAATCCACAGGAACACGCCTCCAGCCTCGTTCTTCACGATCCTCGAAGCGAGTCCCCTGTCCTGCCTCTCACGCGGTATCGTGACGTCGAACCCGAAGGGCATCACCCTCCTGAAGAACGCGTCAGTCACGTCCCTGAACCTCGGAAGCTCGTTGAACGCGAATATGACGGGAGGACACTTCACCACCACTGCTCCCTTGTACAGTTCCCATCCCTGTACCTCCTGCGAACTCGCGAGGGCCTTCAGTCCGCTGTCGAACGACGCACCCCTGCGTATGTCGGGAGAGAAGTTCAGCACCTTCCCTTTGACGCTCACGAGGGACTTCTCGTTTATCAGCTGGTCAGGCGACAGGTAACTCACCCTGTCCTTCCCCAGAACGCCGTTGATGACGTCGAACACGACGCTCTTGCCGTTGCTGCCCGAGCCTATGAGCATCGCCATCTTCTCCACCGACAGCCTCCCCCTGTCAACGAAGCACATCCCGAAGAACTCCTGGAGGCAGGCCCTCTCAGAGGCGTCAGGAAGGACCTCAGAAAGGAACCTCTCCCATTCGCGGCACCTGCCGTCACCGAGAGCATACGGCATCTCATACGTCACTGCCCTCTCAGGCGTATGCCTCATCCTCACGCCGCTCTCAATGTCATACAGGCAGTCGGAAAACGAGACAGCCCCTGTGTCCTCTTCAAGGCTCTTCTCGTATATGACGCCGTAAGGCATGTCACCTATCTTGCGTATGTCCGTCGCCCCCAATCCCACTGAGGGCAGAAGGTTGGACACCACTATCTGAAGGTCCCTCAACGACAATGCACAGTACGCCCTGCCGCTCCAGCACATGAGGTCTCCGCCTATGTAGCACAACGAACTCGACGACAGCGCACCCCTCAAAACTGAGACGTAGGAGTCTATCCTGTCAGACACCGCCCTTATCCTCGAAGCCTCGGAGAACTCCGCCGACATTGAAGAGAATATCCCCCTCAACTCGCACTTTATGCTGTCAAGTACACCCCTACTCATCCTTCACCTCCACGAACCATGTGAACTTGCCGTCACTCCTGTCGAACGGACTGCACTGGTAACGGAAACACTGAACCCTCCCGCTCCTCAACGCGCAACCGCTGCAGGCCTGCAACGGCAATATAGTGGCGTCAGCCTTCACGCACTCGTAAACCTTGCCCCTGACCCTTATCCTCCCGCCAACCGGCACGAATATGTAAGGAAGCCTGTCACACCGCCCTCCGGTACCCCCACTGTCCTCCCTCCCCAAAAGACGACGCACAACTTCAATCTCCTCGGCACTGAAACTATCCCTCTCGGGATACAACCGCTTCAACAGACTATACTCTCTTTCAGTCATAACTTTATCGTTTAAAATTTGCTAACTTCATGTTTCTTCTGAATTTTCATCGCTGTAAGTGCTTGATAATCACCACCGCCGTAGAACCGCAGGTAAAACGGAAAATTTTTTCCAACTTCACTATATCCGAATAATTTTTACACTTTTGCTGCGGAACTGCGGGAAGATTGATAATCAATGAGTTACGTTGACGGTACGGAGTGACCGTAAAAAAAATAAAAAAAAATAAAAAAAATCCGTGAGAAACCCTCACGCTGCTGAGGCCCCCGCGCCCCC
>OQWA01000007.1_pt1 | contig 34944 bp, 26 predicted proteins | sample 1691581 | NCBI WGS metagenome assembly OQWA01 (sample SAMN03418264, study PRJEB22391) | human gut metagenome | biome: human-gut; feature: organic feature; material: feces | host: Homo sapiens | place: Tanzania | collected 2013-01
CAGATCCAGCTTCCGGTGTACTCGCCGGTAATCGTGCCGTCCTCATGTAACGTAATCAGATCAGGCTGCTTCGTCTCGAGCGCCTTATAGTCAATATCCAGCTCGTGCAGGATGATCTCGTAATCCCCCGCGACCTCAGAGACGGAATAGCCGCCCTTTTTCAGCACCTCCCCCGTCGTCTGGTAGGGCGCCGCCACAAGCCAGCCCTCCTTCGTCTGGAAGAGCTGATGTACCTTTACAAAATGTCCCTCCGTTCCGTTGGTCGTTCTGGTATGGTAGACAATGTAAGCTCTGCCGTCATCGTCCACAAACGCCGAATTGTGCCCCTGCGCCACCTGTCCGTTATTAAAATTCCGCCACTTGTAGCCGCCCATGAGGCGCACGCCGACAGACTGGTTATAGTTGAATGAGGACGGCACGATTACCGGCGAGTACACCGGAAGCTGGACGCTGGAGCCGGGCACATCTTATATCACGCTCTCCATGAACGGGGAGAAGTACAGCGGTGTGACACTGGAGATGCTTGTCGAAAATACGACCCTGAATACCATGGTATTCACCGCGCTTGGCGACAAGGATCAGATCACACTCTGGGGAAGCCGCGTGATTGAGTAAGGAAACCGACAGCGACTTATGTGTTGTAAAGTCATGTGCTGAGTGAGGAATGTGGTCAGAGTATAATCTTTGGTGCAGAATGGAACCGTTGTGGGGAGGCTTCAGCTGGATTTGCCTTCATGAAATAAGATTGCGGCGAGATAGGGAATGTGCTACAATGTCGATGAGTAAATCGAAGGAGGATTTTTTATGAAGGACTGGCAACGACTCATTGGCATGATCATCATTGCAGTGGCTATTATTATCTGTGGCATCCTTATTTCGCAGGCAATCAGGGATGCGGGTGATAATGTGCGTAGTGCTTTGAGCTATATGGGAGAATTGCTTCGGTAGAATCCGGTTTCATTGCGTCGGGAATGACGGTATCATATATCGGAGCACTAATAAAGGAAAATCATGAAGGGTATGGTAGCAGAAAAATTGCTTCCATACCCTTGTCTAATGCGGGAGGAGGGTACAGGGGAAGAAAGATTGTTTATATACCCCAGCCGAGAGCAGAAGGAGGGTACAGGGGAAGAAAGAGTGTTCATATACCCCAGCCGTGAGCAGAAGGAGGGTACAGGGGAAGAAAGATTGCGTCTGTACCCGCGCCAGAAGCGAGAGGAGGGTACAAAGGATGAAAAGCCGCTTATATACCCATGCTGGGGGCAGCTGGCATAAAATGCCGGAAGTTTCCGACTTGCAAGTCGAAAACTTTTCAAAATTAGATACTTTTCGACATGGAAGTCCAAAACTTATAGAACGAACCTGTTGTTTTTCGAGTAATGTATGTTATAATATTGATAGTTAGTCTGAACTAACCCAGAACAATGACTTTTCGGAAGAATATAGAAAAAGGACAGGAGAACATGTCGATGGGTACGAAAATCAAAAAGAAAAATTTGCTTGCAGGAGCAATAGGCGCGTTTGGGATGATGCTGGGAGATCTTACGTTGAGTCTGGTTAAGCCCGGGGTGGGTGACGGCGGACTTTTTCTTAGGGAAGGATATTATAACGGAGGGTACCCGGCGTGGCGGCTGGTGGTGTTGTTTCTGACCGGAGTTGTTGGAATCTGGAGCTACTGGCACGGACTGCGGACCATCGAGGATTCGTTTGATGAAGAGTGCCGGAAGACGAAGGCCTGCTTCCGCTTCTGCAGTATGATATACTGCTTTACCGGGTCCGCCTTTTATGTGGTGTACCCGTTCATGCTCCTTATCTTTCTGATACAGCTGGTTATGCTGCTGCGTGGAAAGACGGTTTATTCCCGGAGGATGCTTCTCTTTGCGCCGGTTCTCTGGGTGGCGGTATGCGCATTGGTTCCCGACATCCGCCAGGCACTCGGCTGTGAGCTTCACACATTCGATTATGTCATGACGCAGTGCTCCGGAAATTTTGCGCCGTGCCTCTATTTTCTGGCTTGCTGATTCTGCCGGATTCCTTTACCTATGCAAAACAAAATAATTATGCAAAACAAAAATAATGTTACTGTTCACTCCGTTCACAGCAACACGCTTCGCGATGCACAGCGCCTGCAAGTCTCGCAAAATTGCATTTCATGCAATTTTGACTTCGCGGAATATGGACTGTGAACAGTAACAGTACAATCGTTACTGCTTTACTCCCCGTAAAACATTGGTTATAATGAATGCATATTAATATAGAAGAAAGACATTCGTCAAGGGATGTCCGGAAAGGAATCATACACTTATGTGGATTGCAGATCATTGGAAAGATTATGAAGTATTGGACACCTCCGGCGGCGAGAAGCTCGAGCGCTGGGGAGATTATATATTGGTACGCCCCGACCCGCAGGTCATCTGGAACACCCCCCATACCTCAAACGGCTGGAAAAAGAAAAACGGACACTACCACAGGAATGCCAAGGGCGGCGGCGAATGGGAATTCTTCCATCTGCCGGCTGAGTGGACAATCCATTACTCCCTCCCCTGCCTTCCCCCCGGAAAGGCGCTGACCTTCCACCTGAAACCTTTCAGCTTTAAGCACACCGGACTCTTCCCCGAGCAGGCGACAAACTGGGACTGGTTTTCCGGGCTGATTGCTGATGCGGTAAAAAAAGCTCCCGGACGTCAGCCAAAGGTATTGAATCTCTTCGCCTATACAGGGGGCGCAACGCTTGCCGCAGCAGCCGCCGGCGCCGCCGTCACGCATGTGGATGCCTCGAAGGGAATGGTCACATGGGCAAAGGAAAACGCCATCAGCTCCGGACTGGGTGAAGCGCCTATCCGCTGGCTCGTGGACGACTGTGTGAAATTCGTGGAGCGCGAGATCCGCCGCGGGAACAAATACGACGGCATTATCATGGACCCTCCCTCCTACGGAAGAGGCCCAAAGGGAGAAATCTGGAAAATCGAAGAAAGCATCTGGCCGTTCATAGAACTGACAGCGCAGCTGCTCTCAAAGGATGCCTTATTCTTCCTTATTAATTCCTATACAACGGGACTGCAGCCCGCCGTCCTCTCCTACATGATAAACACCTCCGTCACAAAACAGTTCGGCGGCTCTGTGGACGCCGAAGAGATCGGACTTCCGGTAAAAGAATCCGGGCTGGTGCTTCCCTGCGGTGCGTCAGGCCGCTGGCACAGGGCTTAGTGCATGCCTTCGTTTTTCAAAAAACAGGTATTTCTTCTTATTAATTATAGGAAAGCTAAAATTTTAGCAATAATTAATCATCATATTTTTCTTGCACTATTTTGCAAAAAGGTATATAATAGTATTTGTACATAAGACAACTGTCTGGTACGGAGGTATGAATGATACGGGCGAAACTACATACATTGTCAAAACCGAAGCAGCATCTTGCCAGTGCGCTGCTGTCTGTGCTCTGCATGGCGGCCGCTGTTGCGGTCTCCTCGTTCTATTACTATTTTGTACAGGAAATTTCCCCCAATATCACGCTGATCTTTCTCTTTTTCCTGATCTTTGCCTCCAGCAACACAGTCGGTTACGGCTACGGCATCTGCTGTTCCCTCTTCATTGTACTATGGTACAATTACAGGTTTACCTTTCCTTATCATAAGGTAAATTTTTCACTGGAGGGTTATCCTATCACCTTCCTCTTCATGTGCTCCATCACCATCTTTATCAGCACACTGACATCGCACCTCGTCCGGCAGGCGGATCTGATTGCAAAATGGCAGAAGGAGCTTGCCGAGGCCGAGAAGGAAAGGACGCGCGCGAATCTTCTGCGCGCCATCTCACACGATCTGCGCACTCCGCTGACCGGCATCGTGGGAAGCAGTCTTGCCTACCTCGAGAACGGCGATTTTCTGTCAGAAGAAGACAAATCCACGATTGTCCGCAATATTTACGAGGATTCCACATGGCTGATACACATGGTGGAAAATCTGCTGACCGTCACGCGCATCGACCGGGACAAGCTCTCCATCAGCACCCACGAGGAGCCTGTCGAGGAGGTTGTCGCCGAGGCCCTGCAGCGCACAGAGCGCCGCTATGAAGGCTCCAAGATACAGGTCACCATCCCCGATGAGTTCATTATGATCCCCATGGACGCCGTACTGATCGAACAGGTAACCATCAATCTTCTGGAGAACGCCCTGCTTCACTCCGGCGCGACAGCTCCGGTCGAACTGATTGTTGAAAATCATCCCGACAATGTTTCCTTTACCATCCGCGATCACGGAACCGGCATTCCTACAGAGATGCTGCCGCATCTCTTCGAGGGCACTGACTACATCTCGGATACACCTGACATCCAGAAGGGGATGGGAATCGGACTTGTCGTATGTAAAACCATTATTGCAGCTCACCACGGAACCATTATCGGGCGAAATCACGGGGACGGTGCAGAATTTATCTTCACACTTCCCAAGAGAAAAGAGGCATCAGATTCATGAACAAAACTACAAATATACTGCTGATCGAGGATGATAAGAGCATTTGCTCCTTCATCACTACCGCCCTGTCGGGCAACGGTTACCACATAACCTCTGCCTATACGGGAAAGGAAGGACTCTGCCTTGCTTCCGTCGACTTACCGGACATCATCCTGCTCGATCTCGGTCTGCCCGACATCGATGGCTGTCAGGTGTTAAAGAACATGCGTGACTGGAGCGATATTCCCATCATTGTCATCTCAGCGAGAGTCAACGAGGATGACAAGGTTCTCGCACTGGATCTCGGAGCCGACGACTATGTGACAAAGCCCTTCGGCCCCGCCGAGCTGATGGCGCGCATCCGCACATGTCTGCGCCGGCGGCATTTCAGTGCATCCGGACGGACCTACTCTGCATCCGGTCTGGAAATCGACTTTGACAAGCATATGGTTCTGCTGGAGGGCAACGAGGTTCATCTCACGCAGATAGAATACCAGCTTCTCTCACTGCTCGCCGAACAATCCGGCCGCGTTCTGACCTACGGTTATATCATGAATGCGATCTGGGGGCCATACATGGACAACAGTAACCAGATCCTCCGTGTCAATATGGCAAACATCCGACGTAAGATCGAAAAAAATCCTGCAAGACCGCAGTATGTTTTCACAGAGATCGGCATCGGCTACCGTATGCTTGAAAACGAGAACGCCTGAGCTTACAATAAGGATTCCAACAGGTCAATCAGTTCTTCCCTCGTCAGGTATCCACTGTACTCCACAAGCAGTCCGTCTTCATACAGCAGTGCAAGCCGCTGTCTTTCTCCGTCTTCCTTCTCCGTTATCAATTCCCGCCAGTCCTCTTCCACGGTATAGACAGGCGGCTCCGCATCAAAGCAAACATCCGTTGTCAGCTCCGTCTGCGTGAATCGCAGCCAAAGTCCGTGTTCCCCATCCGACCATTCCACCGTGCGGCTCTCCCCATTCTCCGACAGCGTTTCTTCTATATAAGAATAGCTGTCCGGCACCAGCGGCGCGACCTTTCTGCTCTGTCTCAGCTCTTCCGTCGCGTTCTGCTGTATATCTTCCGTCGTGCTTTCCACACCGGCTGTGCCCTCAGCTTTTTCGGTCTCCAATGCACCGTTATTCTGCGCCCCGGAATACTTCTCTGTTTCGTCCTGCTCTGCAGAATGCTTCGCCTGCTGCACAAGCTCCTCTATATCCAGCCATGCAGGAGCCTCCCCGGCATCCATGTCGCTGTTCATCGTCTCCGCGAGCTCGTCCTTCGCCGTCTCCGCACACTCTAACTCTGCCGCCTCGCCGGCTGCGCCATCCTCCGTTCCGCCTGCCGTCATGTTTGCCTGCAGCCCCGGCGCCATCTCCATAATGCTTTCGGTTGTATTGTCCGTTTTAACTCCACGCATAGAAAAAAATGCTGCTCCTGCAACAATCAGGCAAAGACACGCGGCGCATCCCTTGCCGTACCGGTTCATAAAACGCACAATCTTATGCCCTGTTTTTCTCTCCTCGCTTCTTGCCAGCAGTTCCTCGTCCACACCGGACAACGCCTGCATGAGCTTCATCGCCTTTTCCGATTTCTTCACAGTACAACGCCCTCCTTCTGCAGATACTCCTTCAATCTGCCGCGTGTGCGAAAAAGGCTTGTCTTTACTGTATTCAGCTTAAGTCCATATCTCTCGGCAATCTCACTGTACTCCTCCGCGTACCAGTACCTTCTTAGGAATACGTTACAGTCCTTCTCGGAGAGGGTATGAAGAAAGCTGTTCAACGCGCGCTGCAGCTCCTCCGCCTCGATCAAGGCTTCGGTATCATGCCCGTCGGGCACACATTCCGCCAGCTCGTCCAGAGCGACCGCAACAACGCCGCCTCCCCGCTTTTCCGCCCTTTTTCCCTTCCACCTGTCCAGTGAGATATTCCTCGTGATCGTACCGAGAAACAGCGCCAGCTTCCCCGGCCGTCCGGGCGGGATCGCCTGCCACGCGCGGAACCATGTATCGTTGACGCACTCATCCGCATCCTCTTTGTCATACAGGATATGCCACGCTATGCTGTGGCAGTATGCGCCGTAGGTGTGCTGCGTTTCCGTCAACGCGCGTTCATCCCGCGCCCAGTACAGATCCAAAATTTCCGAGTCCTTCAAGATATGTCCTCCCTGTCACCTCTTTCACGCCTATAGACGTCTTTCTGCGGCAAAAGTTCCCGTTCTGCAAAAAAATCCATCACATCAGCGGGGCAACGATCCTCATGACCCAGCCAAGAACCTTCTCTCTCAGCTTCAATGCCTTCACGTTCTCCGTGGTCTGCTCAATACACTTCGCCAGCGTATCCTGAATGTCCTGCTCGATCATCGCAATCTTTGAATTCCGGTACAGGATCACACCGCACTCGAAATGATGATACAGGCTGCGGTAATCCAGATTCACCGTCCCCACGACCGCCTTCTCGTCATCTGCCGTAAACACCTTCGCATGCACAAAACCCGGCTCGTATTCACAGATGCGCACCCCTGCCTCGAGGAGCTCGCTGTAATAGGTCTTTGCAAGGTCAAACGCATATTTCTTGTCAGGGATATGGGGCATGATGATTATGACCTCCACTCCCCTCTTCGCCGCATAGGTAAGCGCCATCATCAATTCATGATCCAGTATCAGATATGGTGTCATGATATGGACGTAGGTGTGCGCGGTGTTGATAATGTCGAGATACACTCTTTCGCCGACACGCTCCGGCCCGAGCGGGCAGACACTGTAGGGGATCACATAGCCGTCCGACGGCATGGCACTGCCTTCCGGACAGGCATATTTTATAAAATCATCCGGCTGCTTCTCCGATTCGTTCCACATCTCCAGAAACATGTAGGTAAAACGCTCCACCGCATCTCCCTGTACCATGATACCGGTGTCCTTCCAATGTCCGAAACGCAGCTTCTCATTGATATATTCGTCCGCCAGATTGATTCCGCCGGTAAATGCCACCTTGCCATCGACGACCAGAATCTTCCTGTGATCCCGGTTATTGTAATGCGGCGAGAAGATCGGCTTGATCGGTGCGAACATCTTGCACCTTATTCCCTCCGCCTCGAGCACTCTGGGATAATAGTTCGGCAGATTAAACAGCACATCCGTGCCGTCATACATGAATCTGACCTCCACGCCCTGCTGCGCCTTCTCCTTTAAGATCTCGTGAACCATGTCCCACATGCGTCCTTCGCTGACGATGAAAAACTCCACGAAGATAAATTTCTCCGCCTTTTTCAGTTCCTCAAGGATCGCCGGGAACTGCTCGTCCCCCAGGCAGAAGTACGTCACCTGCGTTTTGTCATAGACGGGACTGTTATCCCGATGGTAGAGATAATGCGAGAGCTGACCCATGTGCGGGCTCTCGGCACGCAGTCTCTCCCAGACCTCTCTGTCATCCGTCACATACTTCTTTGTCTGCTCCGAGAGGCTTTTCAACCGGCTGTACATCACCTTCGTTCCGGGCTGCATCACAATTGTCGTATAAAAAATTGCCCCGAAGATCGGAAAGATTGCGATCGGGAACATCCATGACAGCTTCATGTCGGGATTTCCCCTTGTGTTGAAGATATGAAGTATGGCAATCGCACTGATTGTCAGAAACAATGCATAGAACCAGAAGCTGTACCTTCTGAGCCAATAATAGCCGATCACCAGCAATGCAAGCTGTGCCAGAAAGCCCAGCAGCAGAATTGCCGTCCTGCCATAAATGATCGTCTTAATATTCCCTAATTTCTTTTTCTTTCCCTCTGTACGCTTATCCATTACTTTCTCCATCCCATCAGGTATCCGTGACTCGCCGGAGCTCGACGGATACCGAAAGACACTTTTCTTCTCCCTGCCCGTCCGTCAGACGAAGCTCGCCTCCGAGTGTATTGAGTGCCATTTTTGCCATCCGTATGCCAATGCCACCCTCCGACGGAGTCTCTGAGAGATTCAGATTTTTATTTTCATACATTTTCAAGACAAAGTCTGCGCTGTCGGTATCCTCGCTTCTAATCGGATACACAAACGCAAAGGCTATCCTGTCGTTCTGTGTACTGCGCTCCTCCAAGGTAACCTCAAGTGTCAGCCTGTCCAGATTTCCGTTGCGGTCGCTTATCTGGAACGCGAGTGCCCGCAACGCCTGCAAGAGTCTCGCCCAGTCCCCGATATACCATGTCTCCAACTGCCGATCCGCCTTGACCCTCATGTCCGGGCTCTGGTTCTCACTCTCCGCCTGCAGGCTCGTCATGCATTTTTCCAGCAGTCTCTGCAGCGGAAATTTCTCCTGACGGCTGTCCGTGTAGCGCTTGACACGATGCGTGCTGATATACATCATATCCTCCAACAGCGTCATCTCATAGCGGTTCATATGAATCATATGGGCAATCATATGATTGGCTTCTGCAATATTCCCAGCCTCCCCAAAGCGTCTCGCAGAGGCTCCAAGCTGGGCAGAAACCTCCATCGGCTTCTGCAGCTCATTGACAATATATTGCAGGAAACGGGTTCTCGTCTGCTCCGTCTCCTTCGCCTTCTGCAAGGCATTCCAAAGCTCCTGCTTATGCAATTCCTCCGCCTTGGCAGACTCCTCAACATTCTTAGCATATACCAGAACACTGTCCCGGTTTTTCTTTCCCCTGCCGGGAATGACGAAGGTCTGTATCCACTGATACCCGCCCTGATGCATACGCCGGTATATACAGGTCTCGCTTCCTTCTCCGTGCTCGCACAGTCTGCGCATCATCTCCGTCGAGGTAAAGGTACGGAACTTTTCAACATCCTCGGGAGCAATGAGCTGAAGCAGTTCCTCCCTGAGCTGGTTCCAGTCATATCTCTGAAACGGCTTTGCAACCTCCGCCTCACCGTCCTTGATAAACACACAGCTCTGCTTGCGCCAGTTGACGATCGCCATTCTCGGGAAAATCTCCTCCAACGCATCAAGCGCCATCTCTGATAAGCCTTCCCTATGGCTAAGCCTCCGCCATGCAATCTGCACCGTCACCGCCGCGACAACCACCAGACAGGCAACTGCAAATCCCTCAATAATATAATGGGAACGGTTCAGCGCTGTGACCGATCTGTCCACATATTCCGACAGGTAAAGCTGTATCACATACCCGCCCTGAATCCCCAGCGGGGTAAAGCAGATCAGTCCCTTTCCATAGGTTCCCTCGTACCTGTAATCTCCTCTGCGTCCGCCGAGCATTGCCGCTATCATATTCTGATAGTCCTCTTCGCTCATTCTGTCGCGCATCAGTTCAAGAACATTTCCGCCGACCTGCTGGTCGAGATTCGTCAGCAGAATATCTCCGTGCCGGTTCGTCAGAAAGCAGCCGAGATAATTTTCCTCCCCGGAAAGATCGTACAGATCATTAAAGGTGCTGTAGTAATTGCAGCCAACGATGACACCGCGCACCTCGCCGTTCTCTCTGACCGGGGCATAATAATAGGCACACTTATCCCCATCAATCAGCGGAGACTCACTCCACCCGGAAATGCCGCTGTTACCGTTCATGCCATCCCCGAAAAAGCCTTCCTCTGACAGGCTCATTTCCGTTCCGTCTGAAAAAAGACAGACTCCATCTGCCGTCACGATGAAAAGAACATCAATAAACGTATTCTTTTTAATTGATTCCAGTATCCTTGCAAGCGAATGCAGATCCGTATCCGCAGCATATTCCAGCACAACCGCCAGATTCTCCACAAACCGGAGCCTTGAATCCAGTGTGTCCGCAACCGATTTTGCATGGTGCTCCGTGCTCTCCAGAAGCACCTCCCGATCCCTCTCCAGAATCGCATTACTGTTACTGCGCGAGAGACCACTGATCGACATCGCCAAAAGGGCGATTGCAACAAGAACCGCAAGCGTAGCCTCCACATACATCCATCTATTTCGTTTCATTCCGTCCCCGCTTCCGGCTCTTTCAGCTCCAGCCTCTTCTTATTGTAAAGGGAGACATATTGTCTCCCCATTTCATAAAATTTTTAATCTAAATTGTTAAATCTTAAATTTCTGAACGATTTCGCTCAGCTGTGATGCATACTTTGTATTCTCATCCGCCTTCGTTCCGGTATCTCCCGCAAAGCCTACCATGTCGGTCGCTTTGGTCGCAATGTCGTTGATGCTGATTGCCGCCTCATTCACCGTTGCATTGATATCCTGAATGGACTTTGTGATGTCTGAAACGCTTTCCTCCAGTTCCATAATGGAATCATTGATCGTTCTCATGCTGCCTGAGAACTCCTTTGCATCCGTGCTGTACTCCTCGCTGACCTTGATAAAGTTCTCATAATCTCCGATGACGGTCTGCTCCATAAACGCGATCATCTGGCGCAGGCAGTCCTCCATGCTCTCCGCTGCATTTCTGACACCGGTCACGATACCGGTAATGCTGTTTGCCGTCTCAGTGGACTGTGATGCCAGCTTTCCGATCTCACTTGCAACCACTGCAAAGCCTCTTCCCGCCTCACCGGCTCTCGCCGCCTCGATGGAGGCGTTGAGGGAAAGCAGCTCGGTCTGGCTTGCGATCGTTGCAATCGCGTCGGTCAATACATTGATCTGCTCGATGTCCTTCGCCTTCTCGATCGCTACATCCGATTCCTTCTTCACTCTGGAATAGATCTCTCTTGTCTTGGAGTTAGCCTCCTGGCTGTTCTTCTTCAGTGCCTCAGCCTTGTCAATAATACCTGCGGCATTCTGCTCGCCCTCCTTGGTCAGCGAAGCAATCTTCTTTGTGTTGTCATCAATGAAGGACATCTTCTCATCAATAATCTGGGTCGTCGCGGAGGTTTCCTCCATGCTCGCCGCAAGCTCCTGGCTGGTCGCGGAGTTGTCACAGGAATTGCTGTTCAGCTCTTCCACAATATCCTTCAGTCCGTTCGCATTTCCGTAGAGATTGTTTGCCGTCTCAGCCAGCTGCTGTACAATGCCGACCAGATTCTCTCGCATCGTCTCCATGGAGGAGCTCATTACCGCCGTCTCACCCTCGCCCTTGGACAACAGGCGGCAGATTCTGCTCTCCCTGAAATCAAAGGATGCCGTCTGATCCACAACGTCCGTCAGCAGCTTGATCGGCTTTGCGATGCTCCTTGCAACCAGCACACCGAACACTCCGACCAGCACAACGATGATAAGCATCATCACAAGACACTGACGGATAAACTTTGTAACCGCCTCCAGCGCCTCATCCTTATCCGCCGTCAGGATTACAATAGCTTTCCCATTATCCATTACAGAATATCCCGCGAGCTTCGTCACGCCCTTAAAGTCATACTCCACAACAGCATCCTCCGGTATGACTCCCTTTTTGATCTGGTTTACCACATCTGTCACCACCGCATTTTCCACCGGCTGTCCGATCTTGGATGCCGTCGGATGCATCAGCATGGTTCCGTCGCCGCTGACAACATATATGTAACTGGAAGGCATTCCCTCCAGCTGGACACTGCCGAACAGCTCCGTCAGTTCAGCGGCATCCGGCACCTTGCCGCCGTTCATATTGGTCGCCATGCGCAGATTGATATCATACGCATTCACCATTTTCAGCATATCGCCTTTCACACGGTCTGTCAGCGCTTCGGTCGACCTGTCGATCGCCGCCCATGCCATCAGCCCCATCGATACGAACATAGTCGCAAACAACGCGATCAGTATCCTTGTACGGATACCCCTGAACATACCGACCTTCTTTTTTTCAACCGCCTTCTCGAGCATCTCCTCTGCCTTATTCTCCAATGCAGCCTTACTCGTGTTCAACTCTCTCTCAACCCTGTTGACAAAATCGTTCCGTTTTTCTCCGTTCATTTTGTGTCCTCCCATAGGTGTGATTACGTCAAATCCGGTACATCTATTATATAACATTTATCGGCATTTCACATTCTTTTTTTTCACAAAACTACAACTTTTTTATCATTATTGCTATTGTCCTACTTCTTTGGGCTCAAAATATGTTTTTTCTAAAATTTTCCAGTAATTTTTGTAAATCTTCCCTTTTTATCTTGCCATCCCCGCAATTTAGTATATAATTATAGTGGAGTGTGAGGATAAGTATAATATGTATAATATAATTTGTAGAGACCGGTTATAGTGGACACTTTCCGGAAATCGTTTTTCATCCGGAATACCGTGTTCCGCGCTGGCAGAAACGAGGCATATAATGAGTAAACGGGATACGATTCCAAGTTTTAACACCTTTTGCGAAATTGCCAAGCTATTCGCAACCAGCATGAATGATTACCTCTATGTTATCGACCTGACAAACGACACCTATTTCATCACAGAGAATGCGTTGGACCGCTTTGCCCTTCCCAGCAATGAGTTCCACAATGTGCTGAAGACCTTTCACCGGTTCATCTACCACGAAGACGTCGATATGGTGATCGCAGATATCCGCGACATCCTCTCAGGCAGAAAGGATGACCACAACCTCAAATACCGAATCATGGGGCTGAACGGTTATCCGGTCTGGATCAACTGCAGAGGACATCTGTTCCGCACAGAGGGAGTGATCCCGCACCTCGTCATCGGCTGCATCAACGAGATCGGGAACAGCCATACCGTTGCAGACAACACAAGCGGTCTGCTCGGAGAATCCTCTCTGCATGAACACATCAAGCATCTTATGCCGTCCCTGCAGGATGCAATGTTTATGCGGATCGGCATTGATGACTTTAAGAGCGTCAACGAACGGCACGGGATTGCCTATGGAGACTTCGTGCTCCGCAGTGTAGCAGACTGCATCCACCGCTCTCTCGGGCCTATGCAGTATGTCTACCGGATCGTCTCCGACGAGTTTATGGTTCTCGATGTCTCGAACAGCGACTACGACCATATGAACCGGTTGTACCACCGCATCCGTTCCGAGGTGGACGAGCTTGTCGCCCGTGAGAACTACAAAGCGGTCTACACGATCTCGGCGGGGCTGATTTCCTTAAGCGATATTGACAACAAGGACAGTGAATACACCTGCTACAGCGAAGTAATGAAACTCGCCGAATTCGCGCTTTCCGAGGCAAAGAGCCGTGGAAAAAACCAGCTCTATCAATTCCGGCGTGAGGATTATTCCGCATTTCTGCGGCGCAGATACTTAAACAGCTGTCTGCGTCAGGCGGTGTCTGATAATTTCAACGGCTTTGAGCTGAATTACCAGCCGATCATTTCAACTGCCGATGAATCGCTTTACGCGGCAGAAGCGCTTTTGCGGTTCCGCACCCCTGCCGGTGAAATGATCTCGCCGGGAGAATTCATTCCACTGCTGGAGGAAAACAAGCTGATTATTCCCGTCGGCAAATGGATCATACGGAATGCCTTGATCGTCTGCCGGCAGATCAGGGAAAGCCACGCGAATTTCAAGATCTCCATCAACCTCTCCTATGTACAGCTTCTGCGGACGCCGCTGTTTGACGACGTCAAATGTGCACTGGAGGAGCTGGGACTGCCTGCCGGCTGTCTGATTGTGGAGTTGACGGAGAGCGGACATCTTGGCAACAACTCCTCTGTCATGAGCGTCTGGCATAAGCTGAAGGATCTCGGCGTGGAGATCGCGCTTGACGACTTCGGCACCGGCTACTCCAACCTGATTAACATCGGCAATCTGCATCCGAACTTCGTCAAGATCGACCGGAGCTTCACGCTCAAGGCTTTGCAGAACACCTATGAATTTGATCTGCTCGCCTATGTGTTCCAGATGGTTCACACTCTCGGGCTTCACCTCGTCGTCGAGGGAATCGAAAATCAGGAGGAGCTTGACCGTATCGTCCAGCTCGGGCCGGATTACATACAGGGCTATTACTACAGCAAACCCTGCCCGCAGAAGGAATTCATGAAGAAATACAAATGCAAGGAAAAATAAGCGCGGCAAAAAGCGCTATGAAGAAAGGCGGAGAACCCGGATCAATCGGATTCCCCGCCTTTTTGTTCAACCTAAAGCATCAGCTTTCCCTCGATGCCCTCAAATTCTATTGTCCTTTCCGTGCCATTCTTTAACCGGATCGTGACCGGGCCGTAGCCGCCAAAGCCCTCAGCGTCCGTATAGCGGATGTCCGCTACCGGGAAGAGCTCCTCATCCGTAAAGTCCACGTGATCCTCTCTGGTAAGCACCTGTGAAAGCAGGATATACGGTTCATAGCCGTACTGCTTCTTCCGCTCCCCATAAGCATACAGCACAATGGACTTCTCCGAGTCGGGGTTCGTTCCCTCGCTGTGAAGCACTCTCAGATCCTTCCATGCCCCGTAATAGATCGTCATTGCCATCTGCTTCTCATTCCCCTGCGAATCTCTGCCCTTGAGAATGACCGCCTTGCCCTCGCTGCACTCCTTCTCCGTGATCTCCGTGCCGTTGTCCGGGAAACCGTAGGAGCCGAGCGTCAGTTCAATCGGCGCTCTGTGCAGTCTCAGCTTATCCGCCCGGAAAATGCCGTTCGGCACCGCAAAATCCGCCAGATTCACCGCCTGCATCCAGTGGCATTCCAGATCGAGCCGGTAGTCAAAGAACTGTCTGCGATACAGAACCTCATCCTTCTCACCATGCCAGAATGTGACGTTCGCCAGTGAACAGCCGCCGAGAGTCGCGTCGCGCATCACATACTGCTGCGACTCCACCCCGCACGCTTCCTTTCCGTCCGCCGCTGCCGGCTGCACGGAAGGTGTCGCCTCCCATGGGTATTTTGTGTTAAAGCAGAGCTTGGAGTAATTCCACATGCCGTGGACATCGCCTTGATTCTTGACCACCTTTCCGGTTCGGAGAATCGTCTCGCCGTTCGCCTCATGGTTTGAGAAGCAGAGCGCCGGGCCGTCCAGCGTCGTCACCTTGACCTCGTTTTTCTTCAGCTCATCCCATGTTCCGTTGTTCTCCTTCGCCGTCCAGAACGGATGATCCGCGGGAAGGTGCAGGCAGAGGAAAGCCTTGCCGAGCCAGAAGGGGGATTCTGCACAGGAATAGCCCTGTACCAGAGGGGAAAACTGTCCGTAATAGCCCAGCGTCGGAACTCCCTTGTACAGAAAGTCGTCTCTGCCCAGGAACTGCATCAGGGAGCCGGAGGAAATACGTCTCGCCAGTCCCGGATTGCCCTTGCTCTCATGCAGCAGCATATTTCCGTCAAAGGCACTCGTTGCCGCGTTGCGGTAAATGTTGCTCCTGCCCCACATATTCGTCCAGCCGTCCTTGTCAAAGAAATCCCCGTAGGTCTCCATCAGGCGGTTGGACTGGTCCTCAAACTTCTTCGCAAAGAAGGGCGCATGCTCATAGCCGTACCACAGATTCCAGATCGGCGCATAGACATTGAATGCCCAGCAGGAATAATAGTCGAAGGAATGACCGTCGCGATACCAGCCGTCCCCCGCATAATAATTCAGAATCGCCTGCGCATGATCCAGCATGACATCCTTCTGGATCGGATAGCCCTCCATATGCAAAAACGCCATGTCGAGCATATTAAACAGCCGCCAGTTCTGCGGAACCGTGTTTTCATGCGCATAGGATTCCAGAAATGCCGCGATGACATCCTTCTCCTGCTTTGTGTAGGTGTCCCATATCTGCGAACGGCTGACCCAGAGACAGATGACAAGCGCACAGGTCTCCACCGTCTGCTGGAATGCGCGGAACGGATCCGTGTGTCCTGTGATGTCCTGCTGATCCTCATAGGTTCCTATGTACAGGGGATCACCCTTTGTACAACAGCGCAGCATCTGATTCTTATAGTACGCCGCCATGGAATAACCGCAGATTTCCAGCTCGGGAAGATTGGAGATCATCGGTGCCGCGATGAAGAAGGAGCGCGTCAGCCCCTCAAAGACCTCTGCCAGTCTCTGGGTGTGCTGCGCTTCCTCAGGATCCCGCAGGTGCGGATAGGTAATCTCCGTCTCCTTGCGGGGCATAATCACCGGCTTCTCGAAGTCGTCTATATTCTGGAAGATCCCCTCCAGCATATACCGTCCCGCCTCCAGCCAGCTTTCACGGGTCAGCCCCGTGTAGGGGCTGAGCTCAAAGTCCAGTGGCTTTGGTACAAATTTTGTCTTTTCTCTCATCTTTTCTCTCATTTTCCTCTCATAATTTATGCGATATCTTCCATCTGTGCCGTGTACAGGTGGTAGTAATATCCTTTCTTTGCCATCAGCTCCTCATGGGTGCCGCACTCCATGACGCCGCCCTGATCCACATACATGATCTTGTCACAGTTCTTGATGGTCGAGAGACGGTGCGCGATGATAAAGGAGGTACGTCCCTGCAGCATGGCGTTAAGTCCCTGCTGAAGCGCTCTCTCCGTCTGCACGTCGATACTGGAGGTCGCCTCATCCAGCACAAGGATGGAGGGGTCTGACAAAAGGGTTCTCGCAAAGGAGATCAGCTGCTTCTGTCCCTGTGAAAGCAGGGAGCCTCTCTCCTTTACCTCCGTCTGGTAGCCGTCCTGGAATCTGCGGATAAATTCGTCCGCACACACTGTCTCGCTCACCCTGACAATCTCCTCCGTCGTCGCATCCAGCTTGCCGTAGCGGATATTGTCCTCGATTGTGCCGGAGAAGATGAAGCTGTCCTGCAGCATGATACCCATCTGGGAGCGCAGGGAATGGAGCGTCACCTTGGAAATGTCCTGTCCGTCGATCAGGACACGCCCACCATTTAGATTGTAAAACCTTGAGATCAGATTTACAATAGTACTCTTTCCCGCACCGGTCGGCCCGACCAGCGCCACACTCTCGCCGGGCTGCACAGTGAAGGACAGGTTCTTCAATACCATCTTATCCGCCTCGTAGCCAAAGGTTACGTTCTCAAATGTCACCTCACCCCTGATCTTCGGCATCTCGACAGCATCCTCCGCGTCGTCCACCACCACCGGCTCATCCAGTGTTTCAAAGATACGTTCCAGATAGGCAATATTGTTGATAAAGTTGTTAAAAATATTTCCGAGGTTCATGATCGGCTGCCAGAATCTTGACGCATAGGACGAGATCGCCACAATGACGCCGAGGCTCGTATTCCCCTGTCCGAAGATGACCAGACCGAAGATGAAGATTGCCGCGCGCACCCAGACCGAAATATTGTCGATTCCGGGCCACACGAGGTTACTGTATCTGACCGCCTTCATCCATGCTCCGCGGCATCTGTCGGAGAGCACCGCGAAGGTCTCCGCATTCTCATCCTCTCTGGCGAAGATCTGCGTAATCTTTGCACCGACGATATTCTCCTGCAGATAAGCGTTCAGGTTGGAGTTCTTGTTTGACACCTGCTGCCATGCGCGGCGCTGTCTATTCTTGATCCAGAACATAAACACCATCAGGATCGGCACGCCCGCCATAACAACGAGCGACAGCTTCACATCCACGCAGAACATGAAAATGACGATGAAGATCAGGTTCAAAATCTCCAGAACCACATTAATCAGTCCGTTAGACAGCATATCCGACACGGAGTTTACATAGTTGACGACACGGATCAGGATCTTCCCGTGCGGTCTGTCGTCGTAATACTGGAACGGCAGCTTCTGCAAATGCGCAAACAGATCCTTGCGGATGTCATAAATGATATTCTGGCTCACGTTTACCATGATGCGTGAGCGGATCGTCGTAAAGATGACGCTGACAACATAGGTGGCGATAAGAATGCCCACCAGCCAGAATAACATCTGCGTGTCCTTATTCGGAATGGCATCGTCGAGTGCCTTCTGTGTCAGCATAGGGCCGAACAGGGCGGCAATGCCGCCGATGGCACTCAGGACAAAGGCGAGGATCATCCCGCCGAGATATTTCTTAATGTAGACGGATGCCCGGAGCAGATGATGGAAGTCAAAGGGCGTCTCCAGAACTTCGTCTTCTCTATAGGTATTTCTTCTTGCCATGACTACTCCTCCCCTGTCTGCAGCTTAACCAGACTGTAATAATATCCTTTTTTTGCCACCAGCTCCTCATGCGTGCCGGACTCGGTGATATGTCCGTCCTGCAGCACAAGGATCTTGTCAGCCGACTTTGTCGTCGAGATTCTCTGCGCGATGATGATCTTGGTGCAGGGGAAATCCAGCTCCTTCAGGCTGTGCTGGATCTGCTTCTCCGTCTCCATATCCACCGCCGAGGTCGTGTCGTCAAGGATCAGGATCGCAGGTCTCACCGCGAGTGCTCTTGCCAGCGAAATTCTCTGTTTCTGTCCGCCGGAAAGTCCGACGCCTCTCTCGCCGACGATAGTGTCATACCCCTCCGGCATCTTTGCAATAAAGTCCGATGCCGCGGAGTATCTTGCAAATTTCACGACTTCCTCCTGCTTGATATGGCTGTCTCCATAGGCAATGTTTCCGTCGATAGTGTCCGAGTAGAGCAGCACATCCTGTGTCGCCAGACCGATATTCTTGCGCAGCTGGTGCAGCTTCATATCCTGCACGTTGATTCCGTCAACGAGGACTTCGCCCGCCGTCGGCTCATAGAATCTCGGGATCAGCTGGATCAGCGAGGTCTTGCCGCAGCCCGTCTCACCCATGATTGCCACCGTCTCTCCCGGCTCCGCCACAAAGGAGACATTGTGCAGCACGGGCAGCTTGCCGTCCGCATACTGGAAGCTGACATCCTTGAACTCAATTCTGCCGGTAAAACGTTCCGGTCTGTCAATCGCATCCGGCTTATCCACGATGACCGGCTCGGAATAGTAGATTTCCATAACCTTGTCCGCCGCCGCAGAGAATCTCTGGAACTCGTTCATAATGTTTCCCAGCTGCCGCATCGGGTTTGCAATCGCCCAGATCAGTCCCGAAAATGCGACGTACTCACCCATGGTGATCTGCGAGTTGATGATGAAGATACCGCCGACCGCCAGAAGGACTACCGGCATCAGGTTGGCGAAGGACTCGACATACGGATAGTAGATCAGCCATGTCATTGCCGTCTTCTTGTTCGTCCGGGAATACTCCTGGTTGCACTCGTCGAATCGCTTGATCTCATAGTCTTCCCTTGCAAACGCCTTGACGACACGGTTGCCGGAGATATTCTCCTGCGCCGCCGTATTCATCTGCGCCAGCTTTTCACGCAGCGCCTTATGTCTGGGCGCGACCTTGTTCTTGAATAAAATGATAATCAGGAAGATGAAGGGTGCAATTGCGAACAGGCTCAGCGTCAGCCGCCAGTCCATGTAGAAAAAGTACACTGCCGTCGCCCCCATCAGTGCCAGCGACTCCACAATCGTCCGGATGACCCATGCGACCATATGTCTTACAGCGTCCAGATCCCCGGTCAGTCTGGTCATCAGATCGCCCGTCCGGAAGGTGCTGTAAAAATTCATATCCTGTCTCTCAATCTTGTCAAAGAGATAGGTTCTGATCCTGTACAATGCCTTCTGCGACACATGCTCCACATCCATACAGGTCAGGTACACGATCAGTGTCCTCAGAAAGGTCAGCGCCACCATGGCGATGATCAGCTGATAGAGCAACGGGCGCCGGTTCGCCAGATTCGCCGCCGCGTCCTCCCCCGTCAGGAAAAGATCGACAATCTTCTGCGTGACGACAGGAACCGTCAGCTGCATCACATTATACACGATCGTCCCGAAAATTCCGAGCATATACACTGCCCGGTAGCCCTTCATGTTCTCCCAGAGCCAGCCCAATTTTGACTTTCGTTTGTTCTCCACTTATTTCCTCCCTGCTGTGACTTTTTTAGAAAAAGAAACACTCCGTTTTCCGGCACAGCGCGAAAACCCGGCGGCTGAAACCGCTTCAGCCATCATTTCCGTAATGAATAAGGTTATTCTAGCCCTGTGTCGGCGGAGTGTAAATGTAGAAAATTGCAGTTTAAATGTCCTTTTTTGCATGGGACAGACTGCCGTTTAATCGGCGTACTTCATCAATCCCGTTACAATCTCAGGGTAGATAAAGTATCCGCCTCTCCTGTAATACAGGCCGAAATTCTCTCCCTTTCCTGTGAAAGCATTGTTGTCCCACCAGAAGCAGCTCATGCCTCTCGCTCTGGCAGCGGCGATATAGTAGGTGGCATGATCGACACGCGACTGCGTATTCTGCCCCTTGTCGCGGGAGCCAAACTCTCCGATCACGACCGGAATGCCGTTTGCAATAAACTTCTTGTAGAGCTTATCCATAAAGCTGTCGATGTCCGCCGTGAATCTCGCCGTGTCCGAGTCGAATGCGGAGATGCTTCCGCTCTCTCCATCCGCCTGCAAAGCGAAATTGTAAGGTGTGTAAGCATGGACGGAGACAAGCAGCTTATCCTCCACCGTATCGGTCGGAAGAACAAAGCCGCTGTTCAGCGCGCCGTCCGCCGAGGCGTCATAGCCCGGAACCATGAGGTATCTCTCGGCATTGCTGCCGCCGCTCGCACGCACGGTATTGACAAACGCCTGATTAATCTGGTTGATGCAGTCAATCGCATCGTTGCACTCGGCGGAGCCGTTGATCCACCATTCCCACGCCGTTCCGACCTGTCTCGGCTCGTTCATGCACTCGAAGATCAGATGCTCGTCATAGTCCTTGAACCGCTCGCAGAGCTGCTGCCAGATTGTCGTCACATAGTTCACGGACTGCTCCAGATATTCCGTTGAAGGGTACATGAACTGTTCACTGTTGTCGTGATGGATGTTCAGGATCACATACATGTCATTGTCGTAGACATAGTCCAGAACCTCCTGCACACGATCCAGCCAGACCTCCGAGATCTGATAATTTTCATCCACATGGGTATGCCAGGTCACAGGAAGCCGCACTGCGTTAAAGCCAGCCTCCTTCAGATCATCGATCATCTCCTTCGTGGTCGCAACGCCAGCCCAGCAGGTCTCGCTGTCCAGCTCGTTTTTCAGCCCGCTCTCCTGATAAGCGTCAAAGGTATTTCCGAGATTCCAGCCGATCTTGAGATCATGCACGAACCGGAATGCCTCCGTGTCCGGCACATCATACGGCTCGATCTCCACATCCGGGATTTCAAACCGTGCTTCCTCCTCCGTGCTTTCTTCCGTAGACTCGGACTCCTGCTCAGAAGCCACGCTCTCCGAGCTGCTCTCCTCCGGCTGCTGACTTCCGTTTGCGCTCTCCGCACCGCAGCCCGTCATTGTTCCCGCCAGCATCGCCGCGCAGAGAAGCACTGCCATCATTTTCTTCCGTTCCATTCTATCCGCTCCCATCTGTCCGCCGGAGCGGACTGTATTTCAAAATCCCGACGACACAGACTGCCATCGGGATTTTTGAATCTTAATTCAGCTTTGCATCGGCAAACTCTTCAATCAGTTTTGCCGTCTTCTCCACTCCCAGCTTGGAGCTGTTCACGCAGAGATCATAACCCCTCGAATCTCCCCACGGGAGCTTCGCATAGTAATTGTGATAGGACTTTCTCCTGCTGTCGCCGCGCTTCATCTTTGCCAGTGCCTGTGTCTCGTCGAGCTGGAATTTATCCTTCACATGCTGCAGCTTCGCATCATGATCGCCTAGCACAAAGACAGACACCAGCGCCGGATGCCCTGCCAGCACATACTCAGAGCAGCGTCCGACAACAACAAAGGATTCGCCCTTCGCCGCTTCCTTCCTGATAAAGTCGAACTGCATCTCTGCGACCGCTTCCTCCACGGAGTTGGAGAAGCCCTTTACCGTTCTGGAGAGAAATACATTTCTCTGCTTCTCATCGTTCTTCTCAAGAACCGATATATCGACCCGCTTCTCCTCCGCCACCTTCTCCAACAGCTTCCTGTCGTACAGCGGCAGCTTTAAATCTTCTGCAACCTTCTCCGCGATCTCATGTCCGGCACTTCCGTATTCGCGGCTTATCGAAATAATAACCTGTTTCTGCATCGTCTGCCTCCTTTGTCGCGTCCTAACAATATCTTGCAAAAATAACCAGCATAGAGATTCCTACCACGATAATGGTTGCCGGTGCTGCTGCCTTGCAGTATTTGCCCCAGGAGATCGGATATCCGTTCTTCATCGCAACAGAGGTTCCGACAACATTCGCAGATGCGCCGATCGGAGTCGCACTTCCGCCGATGTCGGTTCCGATGGACAATGCCCATGCCAGCGTATCCACGCCGATTCCCTGCGTTGCCGCCAGACTCTTGATAACAGGGATCATCGTCGCCGCAAACGGGATATTGTCGACAAAGGCACTTGCAATAGCCGAGATCCAGATAATAATCGCTACCATGAGCTTTAAGTTTCCTCCGCTCACCTCTCCGATAAAGCCGGCGATCAGCTCCAGAATGCCCGTCTGCTCCAGTCCTCCGACTACCATGAACAATCCGACAAAGAACAGCAGTGTGGCATAATCTACCTTTTTCAATATTTTACCACAACTTTTCGCATTTGTCACCAGCGTCAGTGCAGCGACAACCGTGCCGATCGTGGCAACCGTAAGTCCCGTAAAGGAATGTGTGACGAGCAGCAGAACCGCGATTGCAAAGACCACAACACTCATTGTGAAATCCCGCTTATTCGTGATTGCCTGCTTCGGATCGGGCATCTTGGCGATGTCAGCCGCCGCGACTCTCTCGCCTGTCAGCTCCTTCCGGTAGATCAGGAAGAAGTATACAATAATAACAACCAGTGCAATCAGGCAGATCAGACCGGTATTCAGCACAAAGTCAAAGAAGGAATAGCCGAGCGAGGTTCCGATAATGATGTTTGGCGGGTCTCCGCACATTGTTGCCGCCCCGCCGAGATTCGCGCAGAACACTTCTGAAATAATCATCGGAATCGGGTCAAACTTCAAGAGCTGCGCCAGCTCCACCGTCACCGCCGCAAGGAACAGGATTACCGTGATGCTGTCAATGAACATTGACAGGAACGCCGACATTACCATAAAGACTATGAACAAAGAGATCGGATTATACTTCACCAGCTTTGCCAGTCTCATGCAGAGCCAGCGGAAAAACCCAGCCTTTGCCATGCCCTCAACCATGATCATCATTCCGGCAAGGAAAATGATCGTCGCCCAGTTGATACCGCTCGTGGACTCCTCCGCTCCGGCAGAATACCAGAAGGACGATGTGAATATTGTCTTCAGGTTCAGTGTCTGCATGATCGCAGACGGGCTGTGCATGCAGATACCAAACACAATTACCAGCGTCAGGATTCCGCAGCCTATTGTTACATAATATTTTTCAATCTTATCCAGCACTACCAACACAAACATTGTTACAAAGATCAGCAGTGCCGCTATCTGTGCAGTTGTCATCTCAATCCTCATTTCCGCGCACAATCTTTGCGCATAATACGACCCATGCCAAGTACGCATCGGCACGGATTCCGCCAAACCCCACCGGATCATGCCATGTGCAAAGACTTTTCCCCATCAGTGTCCTCCATATAGAGAATATGGTAGCATAGCTCTACCACATGGTGCACACTGTGACTGATCGTTAATTTACGGATCTCCTGTAAGAGCAGATCCTCAAAGGACAGAAAGAAGCCAATCACCAACAGGACTCCTCCGCCCGTCGTCCCTGTGCGGAGCAGTCTCCGCCAGCCTATAAAGTATGTATTTTCCGCGCATTTTTCTTCGCTCTCAGGCTCTTCTACACGGTTCTCGGCAATCTCCTTCGCCGTATATCCAAGTCCGGTCAGCTGCTGCCCTCTTTGCAAAACGCACTGTTCTGTACGCGGTGCCGCCAGACAAGTCATCGTCGAAAGCAGGAAGACTGCCAGCACCGCATAGATTATGAAATTGTTATATCTCTCGTTTCTCATATGCATTCCCCGGCTTTCTTTTACTGCCCGGCTGACCTTTCGTCAGGCACAATACTATATATTATATGCAGACTTCCCGGAAAGTCAAGCCTGCCTTCAAACCGTTTGTGTAAGGTAACCGTAACCTTTATTACCCCTTATACCTTTTCATAGAGAATGGCCTGCGCGCTGAAATCATGCCCGGCCTCTCCATATGTACTGAGAATTCTATAGCTTCCCCCGTCGTGTCCCCTCCCGTTCAGCATCTGTTCCAGACTTGTTGAATTCGCGAAGCGGTGAAATACCACCATCCCCCTCGTTCCATTCTCCCGCACTACAAGCTGACTTCCTTCCGGTTCATTATAGCTATGCGCCTCAGCATGAATCATAATTGTCTTTCCGTCTCTGATGATATCCGCAGCCTGTCTGTAGAAGCTCATTCCCTGTTCAATCAGCTCCCACTGATGTTCTGACATTGCATAAATGTCACCGCTCAGACACATGCGCCCCAAAAAGGTTGAAGCCATGGAATAGAATATCCTGTCATCGGAATCTGTCGGGCGCAATACTGCCCAGATCTGACTTTGTCTTGGCTGCATGACACGATGCAGATTTGCCGCGATCAGCGGAATAGCCTTTGTCTCGTGCGCATCAGAGAAGCTTGCCTGACTCACCAGCTCCAGCATGGAGGGCTCCAGTCTGTGTCCGCCACTCGAACAGTTCTCAATGACAATGCCCGGAATCTCCTCACAAATCCTTTGGAAGAATGCTTTACTGGCTTCGACTTTTCTCCTCAGATTCTCTCCCGGACCATCCGCACCGTCACAGCCCATTCCCATGGAATCATTATAATCTACTTTGAGATAGCCGAATCCCGCCTCCTTCAGTGTTCCGATTACTGCATTTCCCAGATATAACCGGACCCACTCATCCTCCATATCCCAGAATCTGCGGTTTCCGACTGTCAAAGGGGAGCCATCCTTCTTTACCAGATGCTCCGCCTCCTGATAATATTTTGCACCAGACGTTACGGATTCCATTTCAAACCATAAGCCCGGAATCATGCCCTTTGAACGGATATAATCTGCAATTTCACGCATTCCGCCGGGGAAACGCTCTTCATTTACCGTCCATTCGCCAATGCTGTTCCACCAGTTTTCTGATTTTCCATACCAGCCCGAATCAATCACAAGATACTGAATGCCCTTATCCGCAATTTTATCGCAGATTCTTTTTACATTTTCAAAGCTGGGATTTCCCCATGTCGTGCAATACTCATTAAATACAATTCCCATGTTCTCATCCGCCTCAGCGATATGAGGATTTTGCTCCCTTACCAGTTTGTCACACACTTCATCCAGTGAGAATCCACTTGCAATTACAGCCTTGGGAGCCTCAAAGCTTTCTCCCGGCCGCAGTTCCTTTTTCCATTGTCCAAAATCTCCATCCGCAATGCCCCCCGCGAGAGTATACTTTTCGCTTTCCTTGCATCGTATCTCCATCTGCCATGAGGAGGCAAGATACAATTGTACTGCATGGAATTCCCCAGTCCGGCTATTTTCAACAGCCAGAAAAGGGAAGTATTTTCTCACAGGCATAGACCCGACATTTCCAAATTTCTCTATCCTGTATGCGCAGCCGTTCCACGATTTTTCCAGATGTAGATCCTGTATGGATTCCTTGCGCAGTTTCCCTTCCGCACTCCAGCCGGACTGTAACCTGTAAATCCAATCCAGCTCGACATCCCTGATCACAAACGAAGACAGCATTTCCATCACAACCGGTTTGTCACTCTCGTTCTTGACGATAGTCCGCAACACGGTCACATCTCCATGCACCGTTTTCTCGACACAGAGTACCAGACCGGAGCGCAGGCGATAGCAAAGTCTTTTCTCAGACTCTTCTATCAGCTCTGCATTCTCCATGCTGCCGCTGTCTCCCATAGTCATCCCACATGAGAAGCCACCTGCATAGCCATCTCCTACAAGCTTTAATTCACAAGAAATCATCACTTTTTCTCCCTGTTATACTATTTGCTTTTTGAGATCTGCCACGGACTGCCCCTCCGTCATCGTACACGGCATCCATGTTTTCATGGTCTCAGGTCTCCAGCCCTCCTGCTCGATCATATGTATCACGGTCTCAGCCGATTTGCGGCCTATCTGGCGTAAGGGAAGTGCGCTTGTCGTAAGACGTGGATACATGTAATCACAGGATTCCATATTATCATACCCTGCCACCGAAATTTCCTTGCCGATCTGTATTCCCTGCTCATAGAGATATCTGTAAACTCCCCCCGCCATCTGGTCATTCATACACCAGATCAGGGTCGGATTCATTGCCAACGCCTGTCTTGCAAGCGAATATCCTTTTTCATATTTCCAGTCCCCATGAAGAATCCATTCCGGGTTATAAGGAATTCCCGCCTCAAACAATGCCTTCTGATACCCTGCCAGTCTTTTCTGCGTATGCATATTATCTTCCACACCGGCTATCACGCTAATACGGCTGTGTCCCTTTGAAACGAAATAACGCCCCATCTCATATGCCCCATTTTCATCATCAATCAGCACTGAGGGGAATCTGTCCTTTTCAGACTTTGCATATGCGATCACCGTAGGTATCTCATAATTCTTCGGGAAACACCCGATTTCACGTCCGTGTCCCGCGACATAAATATTACCGTCTACTTTAATGGATTCAATTTCCAGCAGCAACGGTTCCAGAACCTTCCGGAGCTTGTTTTCATCTGTGTACCATGTATCCTGCCATCTGTCATATAATCTCATATTCATCAAAATTGTACGATATCCGACCGATTCGCAGTATGTCATAATTTCCTCAACGATTGTCGGCGTCGTAAACTGACACAGATCTTCTACAATAATGCTGATCATCCTGGAATTCTGTTTTCGCATGCTGGAGGCAAAGTAATTCGTATGATACCCTGTCTCCTGAATCGTCGCAAGAACCTTCTTTCTGGTCTCTTTTCCCACGTTGGGTTTTCCATTCAGAATATTTGACACCGTACTGGGAGACACGCCGCAGATCTTTGCAATTTCTTTGACAGTAATCACTATCTTATTCTCCTTCGATGGCTGGTTTTTCTTGGATCTATATGGTAAATCACGCCTTCCTTAGGCTCTTCAAAAGGTCCCGCCATATGTTTTCCATTCGTCCCCTCTCCCCAGAGAACAGACGCGTTGACTTTAGCCTGTGCTTCCAACAGTTTTTCGGAGGTCTCTTTCAGTTCCTCAACCGAATAAACAAATCTTCTCCTCTCAATATCCTTTTTAAAGGCGGGAATCCGGTCAGCTGCCCTTGAAAACCGCATGGTGTACTGCTCCGCGTCCACATCAATGTCAAACCATGCCTCCTGCCCCTCCAGATCAAACCCTTCAAATTCCTGCCATGCAGGCAGATGCAGTAATACCTCCGGTTCAGGATAAATTATACGAAGATACCCTCCCCGCATCTTTACATAGGCATTTCCCTCCACGCAGTTATCCTTTGTCGGCAGCTTGATGGCCGCTTCCCCGCAATCGTAAAACAGGTTGCTCACAATGGCTGCATCACGCGATGTTCCGCCTCTTTCCATTCCAAAGCTCCTGAATGCTACCGTCTTTGCAAAATAGCCTGCACTGCGGCACTTTCCAATCAGATTACTTACGATCCGCAGATGATCGGTTCCCTCTCCGTAAACCGCATAGCCATTTACAATATCCTTCTCTGTCAGATGATACCAGCCCGCAGATCCCTTTTCCTCCGGTATCGCCTTTGGATCAAATCTTCCTTCCACATTCCAGAAAATGTTGTGATCGATGAGATTTACCCCGTCTCTGGTACATTCAATAAAAACAGCTTCTCTCTGTTCTATTCCGTTCAGGAAAAGATTCTGCGTAATACGGTTATTTTCATTTCCGCAATCCAGCCAGATATGGTCGGCGCGGAAGGTGTTTTTGAAGATGTTCCTGCGGAACAGGCCATTTACACTGTTATGCAATTTCATGCCGCCCGCTTCCCATGACAGCTCCATTCTCTGCCATCCGGTACCTTCAATCAGATTATCTTCAATAAGCATATCCGTTGCAAATAATCCGGCAATACCGCAGACACCGGCATTCTTAATCGTACATCCCCGGATTACGCTGTGTCCGATGACCTGATCCTCCTGAAAGTTATGATGCCAGCACTCATTCCCGACATCGATTCCGACAGCATTGGACCAGTCGATCACGCAATTTTCAATCACCCAGTGATGTCCTCTATATGCAGACAATGCCCCGCGCTGGGGAACAGGAGCCCCCGTTGCAGCGTGTGCAAGTGTCAGATTTTTCACCTTAATGTAAGACAGGAACGGTTTTTCCGGTGCAAAGCACTGTTCCCTGCATGTCAATTCAATGATGTGGTTCTGGGGAGAATCATCTCCCGGAAGACGGAAATGCACCGTCTGGCCATTCGCTTCGACCCAGTAGGTGCCCTCTGCCTGTCCCATCTGATGATATAACGCAACCTGCGTCAATGGCTTTCCGTCACAAAAAACCATGCCCCGTCTGTTCAGATAGGTTGACATATCTGTCTTTTCATATTCTATAAAAAGTCTGTCATGCAGAATATTCACCGCACAGAACGGATTATATCCCCGGAACATATCCGGATCCAGCCGGTGTTCCCAGATGCATACTTTCTTATCTTCCTTTTCTCCATGCATGTCAAAAAGACGCCAGTCACTGCTCGGACGAAACTCTGTCACAACCTCCGAAGCTTTGATACATACTTCACCGTCCCCAAACGCCTCATAGCAGATCATGTGTCCAGCATCCGTGCCTCCGTTTTCGGGACAGACACATTCCCGATAGACACCGGCATGTATCAGCACCTGCGTACCGGGCGTGGCAAGCGCAGCTGCCTGTGATATCGTCGAAAAGGGAGCCTTTGCACTTCCGTCCTCCGGTCCGTTCTCTCCGCCATAGCTTCCGTCCACATACAGGATCCTCCGGTATTCGTTATCCTTTTCCCAAAAATCAAACACTCTTCCGTCCGGCAAAAGTTCTGTGATATCTCTGTCCATAAACGTTTCACACCTTTCCTCGTTTCATTCCTTCGTATACAAAAGGGACGCCGCTTCTATGCAGCGCCCCTTTTATCACCGTGATGCTTTTTGCAGATGCGCTTACTTTACCGCATTCTTGGCATTCAGCTCAATCGTGTGCTTCTCTGTATCAAACTTCATCAGATCATCGAATCCGAAACCTGTCAGCTGGGTCGTCATCTCATCCCACATGGAATCAAACTCAGCATCATCCTTCGCGTAAATCATTCTCCATGAGTAGTCACAGACAGTTTCATTACACTGGTTACGGATAACGGAGATATCCGCAGAATCAGAAGGAAGCGCCACGCTCACATTCGGGCTGATCACGAGCTTGTTATTCTTCTTCATGTAATCCGCAGGCTCTTCTGCTCCGAACTTCTCCTGCCATGCCTTCTTCATATCGGTCATGGTAGCTTCCTTATAGGTGCTCCAATAATTTACGCCATAAGTTTCATTGGTCAGCGGGTTGACGCTGTTTGCGCTTACAATCCACTGGTTAATCGCATTGTTACCATCCTGATAGCCGGCTCCGCCCCACTCCTCAGGTACAGGCAGATTATCCATCAGCGCGTTGGAGTTAATCTGGTAAAGTCTTCCGTCCTCACCCTTTTCATAGTTAAAGCCTTCAATACCATCATGCTGGAACATCAGTCCTTCAGGGCTTGCATACCAGTCAAGGAACTCCATAATCCTCTGGTACTTTGCATCGTCAACCTGAGAGCCGACCGCAAATACACGTCCGCTTCCATAATAGGAATCAGCATCTGTGTAGTAGGTCTGATCCGCAACGGGTGTAAAAATAAATGCTGAGCCATCCTGCAGTCTGTCGGTGGAGTTCCAGAAACCAACCTGCCAGCTGTACCACATCAGATAAACCTGACCTGCACTCATCTTTGCACATGCACTGTTCCAGTCCTGCGTAGCGGAGTCTGGATCAACCAGACCGCGTCTCTCAGCGGTGTTCAGGAACTTCAGAATCTTATAATAGGTTCCGTTCTTATCTGTCAGAGGAATAAATGTTCCGTCGGGCTTCAGGATGACAGAACCTTTAATCTTCTCACCGTACCATGTGGTCAGCTGCACAACGTTTGCAATACCGAGCATTCCGTCGCCGCCATCCCAGTCAGCCCAGAGTGAAAACGGATAGCAGGGATCCCCGGAGGCATTCGTCGGATGATTCTGCATCATATCCTCCAGCACGTCAAGCAATCCATCCAGATCCGCAATATCAGGGCATCCAAGCTCTGAGTAAAGATCCCACCTGAGCAGAGGGCTGGAGTAGATCACATCCTGGGAGTAGGAGGTAGGTGAAGTATTCATCATCTCTGTCGGAATACCATAAGTCTTGCCGTCATTTCCCTCAAGGCTGTTGTTCAGGGTATCGATCTGCTCCTTGTAGTTGGAAAGATTCTCACTGTTCCAGATCTCACCGCTGATGTCCTTGATCAGCCCCGTTGCCACGCAATCCTGAAACTGGCTCTTCTCAAGTATGAGAATGTCACCAAGATTTCCGCTGCTGGCACGTGTCTGGTAAATGGCATCTCCTGCAACCTGAGGTGCAATGATATTCAGTTCAATGTTGAAGCGGTCTTTAACAACCTTTGCAAACCATCCGGTCTGCATTCCCTGATAGTTAGCCGCGACATCAAAGATTTCCAATGTCATGGTATCAGAGCTGGAGCTGCTGTCGCTGCTGCCTGCAGACCCGCTGGAAGTATTAGCAGCGCTGCCCGCGGAGCCTGACGCATTCGTACTTCCCGCATCTCCGCCGCATCCTGTGAGAATGCCCGCCGTCATGGCTGCCACACACAGGAGTGAAACTAATTTCTTACTCTTCATAATTCCCTCTCTTTCCTGCGCTTCTATTGCGCAAAATAGCTTATAATCAACAGTTCATTCGCCTGTTCATTATCCCTTTACCGCGCCGATCATAATACCCTTTGTAAAGAATCTCTGGAAAATCGGGTAGATCAGTATAATCGGCGTTACCACCACAATCGTAACCGTCATGCGGATTGACGTAGCCGTCTGGGCATGTGCAAGGCTTGCAGCCAGATTCGCCGAGGAGGTCGAATTGTTGACCAGAGCCTTTAACGAGCTCGCCTGATTAATGTAATTGTACAGCGTATACTGTAGTGTATATAGCTTATCATCCGTTACCAGAAGCAGGGTGTCCTGGAAGGAGTTCCACTGCGCAACAGCTGCAAAAATCGCAACCGTAGCCAGTATCGGCTTGATAATCGGAATGATTATCTGGAAGAAAATCCTTAATGTTCCGGCGCCATCAATCTCAGCAGCATCCTGCAGCTCCTTCGGAACTGACTCCACAAAGGTCTTACACAGAATGATGTAGAAGGGCTGCACCGCAACCGGGAAAATATATACCCAGAAGTTATTTCTCAGTCCCAGATTATCCATCGTAATAAACCATGGAATAATTCCTGCATTAAAGTACATCGTTGCCGCAACGAGTCTGAACCAGAGCTTCCTGTGCCACATGGTCTCCCTTGTGAACATATACCCGAGGAACGCCGCCGCAAGCACGGTGACAATGGTACCGATGACTGTTCTGGCAACCGATACCTTCATCGCCTGAAACAGGCCGGAAATCTTCATTACCTGTATATAGTTATTAAAATGTACTTCCTTGGGCCAGAAGATAACCTTTCCTCTCTGGCTCAGATCATTCGAGCTGATCGTGTTAATAAATATGTAATAGAACGGATAGGCACATACAAAAGCAAAGATGGAATAAACAATGTACGTCACAATGCTGATGATGCGGTCTCCTACGCCAACCTTATATTTTACCTTTTTCCGTTTCGATTCTCTGCTCATTTTCCTTCCCTCCTTAAATAAAGCCTTCTCCTCTGATGAGTTTGGAAACCTTATTCGTAATGCACAACAGCACAACGCTTACCACACTCTTCAGAATACTGATTGCTGTCGAAAGGGAATATCCACCGTTGCCCATCGCCAGATTATATACATACAGGTCAAGCACCTGGATGGAATCCTTGTTAAACGCATTCTGGAACACAAAATACTGTTCCATACCGTTGGAGAGGAAGTTCGCAAGGTTAAGCATTACAAGCACAAAATAGGTCGGAAGGATGCTTGGTATCGTAATATGCCAGATCCTCTGCATTCTGGAAGCGCCGTCCACCTTGGCCGCCTCCATCAGCTCTTCATCAATACCGCTGATCGCCGCCAGATACATGATTGCTGACCATCCGGCATTTTTCCATGTCAGCCAGAGCCACATCTTAAACCAGATATGTTCATTCGACTGCAGGAACATCTGCGGCTTGTCGAACCATCCCAGACTCATGCCGAGTGTATTGACAACGCCTGTGCTGTTGAAGATGCAGTAAGCAATGGAGTATACCAGCACCCAGCTGATGAAGTTGGGCAGCGTTGTAACCGTCTGCACGATCTTCTGGAACGGCTTGCACTTGATCTCATTCAGGAATACCGCAAATACCATCGGAAACCACGAAAAAAACAGACTGATTCCGCTCATTGCAAATGTATTTCTCAGAACCATCAGAAGCTGCTTCAGCTTTACCTCATTCTCCACCATGGACCGGAACCACTTCAACCCCACAAACAGATCCTTGGAAAGCGGAAACGGCGGTTTATAATCAAAGAAAGCGTATACCCATCCGTATAGCGGATAGTAAGAAAAAACCAAAACCAGTAATAAAAAAGGCAGAATATAAAGAAATTCCTTAAAACCCCTTACTTTTTTACTGTTAGAGAAAAACTTTTTCATGCTGTCCCTCCCTGTTTCGCTCGTACTCAACTCATTAGTAAAACGTTTTATCTTATATTTACAGAATATACGCTTCGGGTCAATATGTCAATAGTTGTCGCCATTTTATTTTCTATTTTGTATAGATTGCACATTTCCGCAAAATTCTGTTTGTTAACTTTTTATATAATATTGCTCTTTATATTCTTTTCTTTGACATTTGCAAAAAATAGAGCAAGGGTACGGTATGTTATAAAATGCCGTACCCCTGCTATCTGGTATATCGTTTTATTTACCTGTCCTTCCGTCTGCAGGTGCCGTATTTTTACCGGTATAAATCTTCTTTACCCACTTCCCGCTCCGCAGTCTGCATATGCACCATACAGCCTTCGCAATCTGATCCGCCTTCAGGGAAATGTAAATCCAGAAGGGCGGCGCTCCCCACAGAAACGCAGCGACGATCCCCAGCGGAATTGACAGCACCCAGAGGAATATATTGTCTGCCAGCATTAACATTTTCGTGTCTCCGCCGCCTCTGAGCACTCCCTTGGTCATAATGCTGTTGGTCGCCTGAAAGACAACAATCAGGCTGATTGCCTCCATCAGCTGCTGCGCCATACCCGCTGTCTGCTCACCAACATGATAAAAGCTGATAACCGGTCTGCTGACCAGCATAATAAAGCCCGCTGACAGCAATCCGAGTATAAAGCCGACTCCCAGAAAACCAAATGCCTGATCCTGTGCTTTTTCCCTGCTGTTCTCCCCGAGGGTCTGTCCCGTCATGATGGCTCCCGCCTGACACACGCCCTGGATCATGACATTGCTCAGCTGCTGTGTCACGGAGGTAATTGCATTTGCTGCCACGAAGTTGTCTCCCAGTCTGCCGATAACCATAGCCACGGCGTTATTACCAAATGCAAGAATTGCGTCACTGATCAGGACAGGGATGCTGATACGGATATATTCTCCCAGCAGGTCACCTGTTTTCATTATGAAATGTCTTGGCCGGAACCGGATCTTTTTATCAAACGCGAATAAATAGCCGCAGATAACCGCCGCCTCAAAGAGCCTCGATATCATTGTTGCCACTGCCGCGCCCGCAATCCCCAGCCGGGGCATTCCGAGTTTACCAAAAATCAGTCCATAGTTTGCCACCAGATTCACAAAAAAAGTTCCTATCGAAACAAACAACGGCATTTTCACCTGACCGACACTGCGCAGCACAATTGTGCACACCAGCGATAGTCCGAGGAAAAAGTAGGTCACAACGGAATATCTCAGGTAGATGACCCCTCTCTCAATGATCCCTTCACTGTCTGTATACATTCTCATGACACGCTCCGGCGCCAACAGCGTTATGCCGGCAAACACGATCGCGAGCACCACTGTAATGCGAAGCATGATACATATTGTCTTTTTCAGGGCGGTCATCGATTTTTCCGGTTCCAGCTCACGCATCCCCCAGTATCTGGAGACCAGAACTGAAGCCCCCATGCCGATTCCCATGCAGAAGATGTGATAGATACTGATAAACTGGTTTGCCAGGGAGGCTGCCGAGAGCTCCGCCTCCCCCAGTCTGCCCAGCATCACTGTATCCAGCATGTTTACTCCGATAGAAATCAGACTCTGCAGGGCAATCGGTAAAGCCAGTACCACCACCTGTCTGTAGAAGCCTCTTTCAAGGCCGAAAATCTTTTTTAACCATTTCATTTCCATTATCCCTTAAGCTCATTTTTCCATTGAACATTTTCTATACAAAGAGCTTTCTCAAAAACCGGTTTGCACAATGTCTCCAGAATGTCCAGTCATGATATCCATAGTCCGCAAAGGTCTCTATCGGAGTTCCGGCCTCCAGAACAATGTCCATATTCGCTTTTGTCGCCGGATACGACTTCTCCTGCGTACCGCTTCCCACAAACAGCATACGGAACCGTTTTTTGAAGTTCTCATTGCCCCTGATGAAGTAGATGACATTGTTATTCCAGCACTG
>OQWA01000008.1_pt1 | contig 34553 bp, 38 predicted proteins | sample 1691581 | NCBI WGS metagenome assembly OQWA01 (sample SAMN03418264, study PRJEB22391) | human gut metagenome | biome: human-gut; feature: organic feature; material: feces | host: Homo sapiens | place: Tanzania | collected 2013-01
CCAACGTGGAGAACTTCATGATGCTGGCCTATCTCCGCAACGGGAATCTGGAGATAGTATTCGATCGATGACGCTTTGTATCTTCAGTGACCTCGACTAAATGAGGCAGGTCACTGAAAATTGTCCTTTCTGTATGCTGGCCATCATAACGATGGGTCAACGCCCACCCTCAGACGGGACGTTCGTTCCGTCTCGGGGTGCTAGATCGCCCGCTCAGGTACAGATTGAATCACGAATCAACAAGCGAACGACTATACAATCGGCGGTTTATCGCGGAACGTGCAAAGCTCACGCTGGTTGATGGAGCTGCGAGTGGGGGTTTTGCGCTCTTCTTTTAAATATCGTAAGGCTGGAAGAACATGCAGAGCATGGTGCAGAACACCATCTTCAGCATCAGACGCCTTCCGGCGTACTTTCTCCACAGCCCTCTGACATCGAAGTTCAACCACCGCTTCATCGCACGGTGAACGGTCTCGCAGACGTGCCGTCTGCGAGCATGTTCGCGGTGGATCTCCTTCCCGCGTCTCATATCCAGATTCCTCAGGAACCATCCGACCCTTTCACGATGCCCGTGTCTCATCAGGAATTTCAGGATGTAGTCCTTCGAGACGTATTTCGAGGGTTTGAAGTCCGTTTCCTTGCTCATGCCGTTGTATAATCTGAGCAGTTTGTTCCAAGTGGCCTCTTCATGGAACACGGCATTCACTCCATTGTTCGAGGACATCACGAGTCCGGTGCTGGAATAGACGTCCGCGTACGACTCGAACGAGTCGTACCCTCCGTCTGTCAGCATGTACGAATCGGTCATCCTGGCTCCGTCCAAACGCTTCAGCAGCTTCCTGAACTCCGGATTGTCGCCGGCGTTTCCGTTCGTGACATCCCAGACAAGAGGAACGCCGTCTGCCATGATGATATGGACCTTGCACATGCGAACCTCGTAGTGGACGTTGTACTGAGCCCATTTGGAATACCTGCTGGCTTCCGCCGGTGTCGAGTCGCAGGTCAGAAGAACGTGATTCTTACGCCCTTTCGGCAGCACGGTATCCCTCAATTCACGATCCAGTTCGTGTCTGAAGTACATGTAATCGTGGTTACGGAATGTCGTACGAGAGCGCGACAGCGAAGCGAACGCGGCATCTTTCTCGAAAGAGGCGAGTCAAAGGCAATTTCTCTAGGCGGCAGTTCAACCCGCATGGCGACTTTCGGACACATCGAAGGAATGGCGCTTCTCGCAGTTTGGATGAGCACCCGGAGATGCTTTCAAAGCCGCATACACCGATTATTTAATGCAGTCGGGACTTACCTCAGAAGAAGCACAAAACGCGATAGACAATATGACTAAAGCGCAGTTGTTATCTCAGATGGTTAAAACACGTAATTACCTTGCGAATGGTGCTGAAACCGTAAAATCAGAAGTAGACACAGAAGCTACCAACAACGCTATTAAAGAAGCTGTAAATCAAGAGGATTACTTGAAATGGCTTCACAGTCTTTTTGACGGCGGCGAAAAAAAGTCAGGCGTTTCAAACGGCAAAGAACCGTATACACGCAACGGCAATCGACGCCCTTTCTCTGCAACACATTATCCTGTCACGCTTGATAATATAGTTCTCTCGATGAAGTCACAAGGAGACGGCAACGCCAAAAACGCAACGTCAATATTTGTCGGCTCAAAGACAATCCGTGCGGAAAGCGCAGCAGAGTACAGTTCTCTCGATGAAATAAGAGCCGATAAAGGCAGACTTGCTCATAGAACCCCGGAAGAAGCAAAAGCGGCATGGGATGAGTTCGACAATCGTTTGTCCGCTATCATAAACAGAATAATGGATGCGGAGAGCGGAATCGACAACCGTTTCATCGAACAGGACAGAATAGGTTCTGTTCTCGCGGAAGCTTCAAGAAACAACACCGAAGCCAACATCAAAAAAGTTCTCACCCAGTATAAACTCACTCCGGCTGTAGCGGCAGACTTCAAGGCACTTGTAGACGATATCAAGTCCGCTCCCGTTGACATCTTTGAAGCAAAGCCTGAAAGAGTGGTAGGTCTTGATGAAATCAAGTATGCCATAGTTCCGTCAGACATAAACTCCAACGTTACAACAGCACTGAATAACGCCGGAATAGAAACCAAAACATACGAAAACGGCAACGAAGCGGACAGGCTGAAAGTTCTGAACACGCTGTCCGATGTAAGATTCTCGAAGCAGCTTGACACAGACACCTCTTCCAAAATAACGCAAGCCGACGTAGAACAGCTCCGTTCAATCGGAAGAAAAAGCATATTCGAATTCACCTCGGAGGATATTCAGAAGTCCGAAAAATGGGCGAAAAAGTTCTACTCAGAACTCGGCACAAAGTCTCCGTTCTTCCGCGCATGGTTCGGCGACTGGCGTGAGAATGATACTGGAAAGACAAATGTTGTGACTGTTCCGACTATTGATATAAGAGATGCTGTACTTGAATATGGGGACTATCACATAAAAGATACCGACTGGGATGTTTATGCGGGACGCACACTCAAGGATGATACAACACATCATTCGGGAGGAGAGCGAATTAATGTTAAATCACTGAACTCAATAAACGCCATTCTTGAAAATGCTGTGTTGCTTGATACGGTTGTTTCTGAGAATAACACGAATAAAAAAGCTAAATATACGGCATTTTTACATAAACTATATACTCCGATAATCTATAACAGCAAGGAGTATTTAGCTGTAACAACAGTAGAAGAGTATTATGATGAAAGCAAAAACGGCGTATCAAGACGTGCTTACAACCTCAAAAACATAAAAATAGAGTCTGCCGACGGGCGGTTAGAGAAAATCTCCACTTCACCAATGTCTGACACAGACTCTACTGTAAGTATATCCGATTTGTACGCACTTGTCAAGGGCTACGACAAAGATTTTAAGTCTCAGCCGTCAAGCAAAGTCGTAAATGCAGACGGCTCACCTAAAGTTGTATATCACGGAACAAACGCCGACTTTTGGACATTCTCTCTTGCAAATCGCGGAAAGAACGGAGAAAAGCTCGGTGTGGGATATTACTTTGTTGATAACAAGTCCTCTGCCGAAAGATACGGTGACAGAGTTATTGAAGCATACCTCGATATCAAGAAACCTGCAAGCGCGGAAGTAATGGAGATATCCCGTAAAGACTGGGAGAAATTCCTTGACTTCGCAATAGAGCACCGTGACGAATACATTGACGGCGAATGGAAAGGCAATGAAATCAATAAAGAGTATGAACTCACCGATTACGACTACGGTTCAAACGACGCTGAATTAATCAAAGGCTTTCTTAACGGTATTGCCGCCGGAAACAAAGACGTGACGGAAGCATACCTCGAAATGCTCAAGGATTCAACAGGCTACGACGGCATTGCATACAACACTGACAATACAGATTACTACGTAGCATTCACGCCGAATCAGATCAAATCCGCAGACAACCTCGGGACATTCGACAAGAGCAAAGGCGATATCCGCTATTCAAAACAGCTTGATACAGAAAACGACACTCCCGTTGCGCAGTCGATATCCTCATGGAAAACTTCAATAAAACAAGTGCCCGCTCTTTTCAGGAATCCGAATGTTAAGTTCGGAGAAACCAACATCGACATAGGCGGCGGTCGTTTTGACCTCGCAACAGACTTTCTGCGTGAAAACGGGACAAAAAACATGGTATTCGACCCGTACAACAGAAGCGAAGAGGTTAACAAGTCAACTCTTGACTATCTGAGAAACGGCAACAGAGCAGATACCGCGACCTGCGCGAATGTTCTCAACGTAATAGCCGAACCGGACGCAAGAGCAAACGTTATCCTTGAAACCGCGAAATCCGTCAAACAGAACGGAACGGCATACTTTATGGTGTATGAGGGCGACGGAAGCGGAGTCGGCAAAGAGACGTCGTCCGGCTGGCAAAACAACAGGAAGACAGCAGACTATGTTTCGGAAATAGAACAGTATTTCGATAAGGTTGAGAGAAAAGGAAAACTCATAACAGCTACCGAACCGAAATCCGACCTGCCTAAAGCCGCATGGGAGCTGTCCCCCGGAAACGCTGTCCGCTACTCGAAACAACTTGACGCAAACGGAAAAGAATTCGTTAAAGTGGACGACACAACCATAGACGAAAAGAACCCTAAAGACATCGTGAAAGCTTTAAAGCAAATCGCGGAATCTAAAGGATTCTATAACATGGAGATCAACGGACAAAACATAGGGCTGTCAAACGAACGCGGTATTAAAGAATGGGTGTATTCAAAAGACGCAAAGTCATTGTATCGTAGCAGCCAAACAGCTTTTAATGATAAAATACAGTCATTCCAAAACGCAGATGAACTTATCGAAGCCGCCAAGTCATTCATCAACGAAGAATCGGTTCACAAGAAGAAGTTTGATAATTTCGCGCGCGGAGAGATCAGGTTCAAAGTTGGTGACAATGGATACCTTGCGGACATTCTTATCGGCATAAGAAGAAATCAAAACGCAGAACTCTATGACATTGTGAATATAACCCCGATAAAAATAACAGAGAACTCCGGACGTTATGTTACGGATAATACCGTTCAAACGAGACAGGAATCCTCTGTTGACTCAAGTGTATCACAAACAGAATCAAATGTCAATACCAACACCGAAAATTCTTCTGTAAATTCTTCGGCAGAAACAGACAACCGCTACTCCCGTGAGCTTCTCACTCCCGAGCAGAAGAAGATACGCCGCCTTGAGGAGCGCAACGACTTCCTTGAAAGACAGCTCGTGCAGACAAATCCTCTCGGAGGAAAGGCTCGCGCTGTTTCTCCGACGACTAAGGCGAAAATCGCAAAGCAGCTTGCCGCCGGAATGCCAGGCGTCAGAACATCTGAGGTAAACGAAAAGCTCACGGAGGTATTCAACGCCATCGAGCACTCGGGCGCAGGTACAAGAGAAGAATACCGCGACGCTGTAACCAAAGCCGCGGAGAAAGCCGCAACAGAGCTGTACAATGACTTCAAGGTAGATAACGTCAACCCGCTCTATGAAGAGTTCACAGACCTCTACAAACACATCAGAGGCATGAAGTTCAAGATAACCGACACCGTCAAGAATGACATGAACGACTTTGCCGAATTCAAAAAGAGCGTCCGCGGCGTTCTCCGTTTCGACAACGAGAACGGACTCCCCGTCGATACCGCTTACATGGAGCTGTACGATATGCAGCCATCCCTTTTCGCCGACAACACAGGAGAGCCGATAGGCAATCAGGGAGACCAGCTCATAAGAATAGCCGAGGTTCAGGAGAAAATCTCAAAGGAAGCGGGACACCCGTATCAGGACGCGTCACAGGAGGACGACGCATACATCATCCGCACAATACGCGACGCTATTCTCTCTTCCTACGTGGAGAATTCAAAAGAAACCCTCGCTTCTCAGAACAAAACTCTCAGACGCGAGAATGAAAAGCTTTCCGAAAAAGCCGCCATGACTGACACTTACGCAAAAGAGCTCCGCGACGTGAGAACAATGTACGACAACCAAACGAAGGAGGAGCTGGCAAGGATCTATCGCGAATTCGTTTCTCAGGTCAAAGATCAGCAGAAACAGCTTGAGAAAAACAGCGAGAAGATCGAACGCCTGAATGACAGAATAAGCCGAAATAACGTAAACGCCGCGCAGAAGACAGCTCTCAGAGAAATAGGCAGACTGCACAATATGCTCACAAATCCCACAAAGCAGAAGCATATCCCGCAGGAGCTGAGAATCGCTGTCGGAAGATACCTCAACACCTTAAACGGAACAAAGCTTTTGAACGGCAAGACGGTAAACTCCGAGGCGATAAAGTCCGAGCTGTCGGATGACTACTCAAGAATACTCAGTCAAATTGGGGATGTGACCTCAAAACTCACTCGTTCCTCCCTCGACGGCAAGCCTACCGACTATATAAGCGCGTCAAAAGAGCAGATTAATATGCTTGAGAGAAAGGCGAAGTATATAAGTGAACTCGCACACGGCGAAACCGTCGATATGTCCGACAACATTGACTTTATCAGAAACATCACCGATATCACACGTATAGTCAACCACCTCGTCAAGGATTCAAACGACCTCTTCACAGGTGCGAGAACCGAGGAAGCCGTAGATTTCGCGAACGAGTGGAAAAACGAGCTGTCAGGGCATAAAAGCAAGGTAGGCGAGATCGGAAGCGAACGCTCCGGACTGAAAAAGTGGTTCGACGGTGCGGGCTACAGCCTCATGTCGGCAGACCTCTTCTTCGGCACGATGGGCGAAAGCGGCGAGAAAATATCCGGCTGGTACAGAAACGCTCAGACAAGACAGGTCAAAATGAAGCGCGAATACGCCGAATACATGAAGAAGCTTCTCGGAGATAACTACAGCACAATAGCGGGAAGTGTAAAAGCGAGAAACAACCTCATCGACGTCGAAATAGCCGGAGAGAAAATCAAAGTGTCGAAGAATCAGCTCATGTCCCTCTACCTTCTCTGGAATCGTCCCGCGGGCAGACGGCATATTGAAACAGGCGGCGTTTCTTTCATCAACAAAAACGGCGAAACGGGTAAAACCTACGATATCTATCCGCGCACATTTGATTCTCTCATGAGCCATCTGTCAAAAGACGATATCAGAATCGCAGACGGCATCGGCGATTTCCTCTCCGAAAACTGCTCCGAATGGGGAAACGAAGCCTCAATGCAGCTCTACGGAATCCGCCTCTATAACGACCCGAAATACTTCCCGATACGCACCGTGAGCGACAGCATCGAAACAAACTTCAATAACCTTGAGAATACGCATACCCTTGAAAATTCATCGTTCACAAAGAAGCTCAGCAAAACCGCATCCGCACCTCTCGCGATAGGAGATGTGTTCGATATCGCCGACCGCCATGTTAACGATATGTCAGCATATTCGGCATATGCTCCGCTCAATAACAGCATCTCAAGAGTGTTCAATACCGAAGGAGTAAAAGCTTCTCTCAGAAACGCATACGGGAAAGCAGGTGTGATGTATGTCGAAAACTTCATTGATAAAGTGAACGGCAATACTCCGAAGAAAGACACAAGCAACCTCGCGGATAAGGCTATGACATGGATTCCGAACAACGCGAAGAGAGCGGCGGTGTCTCTGAATATCTCCACCGCGTTCAAGCAGCCGATCTCCATCGTCCGCGCCGCCATCGTTATCAACCCGAAGTATCTGTCGAAGGCATACGCCATGATAACACCGGGCGTGAATAATATCGTAAAACAAGGCAGAGAGTATAACAGAATACTCGATCTGATGAACGAATACTCGGGAATCGCCGTCATAAAATCAATGGGATATTCCGATACGGGCTTCGGCGAGACGACGCGTGAGACATACGACGAGCAAAACCTTAAATCGGCGTACAATAAGGCGAAATATCTGAGAAACAAATACGACGATATCACAATGCGCCCTGCCGAATTCGCCGATGAGATAACGTGGGTGAGAATGTGGAAAGCCTGTGAACTTGAAGCAAAGGAAAAATACGGCTCGTCGCTGTCCGCGGACGAATTCAATAAAAAAGTCGCATCCCGCTTCAATGAGATTATCGGCAAAACTCAGGTAGTCGATTCTATCCTCGATACAGCTCCGCTCAGTACAAACCCCACGTTCAGAACATTCTTTCCGTTCATGAACGAGCCTGTGAAAACAGCGGCTACTCTTGTTTCCGCAGCAGAAAACGTCCGCAACGGAAAGGCGGGAGCAAAGAAACAGCTCGCAAAAGCGGCAGCCTGCTATGTCATATCGAATAATCTCGTAGAGCCAATCGTCACATCCCTTGTCGGAATGTGGAGACACGACTCACCCGACGACCCCGAAGAATTCGCGAAAATGTTTCTGAAACGCTTTATCGGAGTAGACATAGACGGAGAAACAACATTCGCTGATGTGATTACCTCAAACGTAGCAGACGGAATATTCGGTGTTCCGTTCATAGTCGCATGGTATGGTGCAATTACCGGTAAGCTTCAAGGTTTCGACCCCGAAAGAATGGACTTGCAGCCCGTAGCAGACCTCATTGGTAACGCCGCGTATTTCGCCAATTCACTCGGCAAGGAGGATTACGAGAATCAAAAAACAAAGATAAACTACTTCACCGATATGATGTCGTCGCTTACACAAATATTCGGCGTTCCCGGTTCAACTCTCAAGCGTGACCTATCCGCATTAGCCCGCTCGGCAGTCAATACAGTAGGCGGCTATGTCGCACAGTGGGAGCTGAATAAAGTTTACTATAACCTCGGCAATGCAAACGCAAGGGCAAATAAAAACTTCTACGATATAATGGCAAAAGCTTATAAAGCGGGAGATACGGAAGCCTACCGATATATGCTCAATGACCTCAAGAAAACTCAGGTGGGAGCGAAATCGTTCGGCGTGCCTTACAGCAAGATGAATCAGTACATAACAGAGCGCGGCGGTGAAATAGAAGTCGGCTCCGATATGTGGAACGTCTCGTTGCAGGCAGAGTATAACCTCCCAACATTCAACCCCACAATGCGTGTGGAAAAGGCGGTAACCGATATCTATCAAAAAGCCACAGCTGCAAAACTTAAGAACGCCGATAACGCGATATATAAATCCCCCACCTCAAGATCGCAAGCCAAATTCAGCGTAAACGGCGACGATTACGAAATGACGGCAGAGGAATTCGAAACCTATATATCAGGCACAGGCGATTTCGCTTATAAGATAACGACAGCTTTGACTTCAAACTATCAGTGGAATGAGCTCAATACCGAACAGAAGCTCTACGCACTTGAGAAAACTTACGAATTTTCAAGAGCTTACTGGAAAAAGAAGATCAAACCCGAATACTCGCCTCAAACCAAATGGATAAGTGAACTTTGCGGGACAAAAGTAGACTTCGCAGCCTACGCAAGAGTTATCGTGAATAAGTCGAAAGAAAAGTAAAGAAAAAAAAGGCGGAGAAAAACTCCGTCTTTTCTTTTGTCAAACAAGTGTGGTTCTAAATTCGTTCTAAACAAGTTTTAAATAAGTCTTAAACAAACGCAATTCCATTTAATGGAATCTAAAAGTTGCATGAAAAGTTGCATCGGGTGTTGCACGGTCTATAAAAATCTTTAGGGTTTTGGAAATGCACTATAAAAATTTTTGAGATTTTCGGCAGTGTTGAATAAGAATCCCGCCCCGAAATCGCATAATACACAGAAAAACCAAACAAAAACGCCTGATTTCAGCACATCAATACAATTCTCGCGATTCTGTGTCACTGGTTCAAGTCCAGTTGGGGGAGGTAATTATAGTGAGCATTTTCGCGTGTTTTCTCGCGTATGCTCACTTTTTCTTCGTTAACATTTTATTCATGTTGCATCGGTAGTTGTATCAAGGTTTCTTTTCTTCAACGAGATTTCTAAAATACTTCATCATTTCGCTGTTAATTTCTATCTCTTTTTCTTTGATAGACTCCTGATACCTCTTGAGCATATTGTTCGTGCTGTGTCCCATTCTCTCCATTGCGTACTTGTCCGGCACACCAAGAGCGAGCATTATCGAAGCGTAGTAATGACGTAGCCCATGAAAAGAACAGTTCAGATTGTAATCCACTCGAATCTTCTTGTAAAGCTCCGATATTTGTTCCGGAGTATACATCGTATAGCTTTTATCACAAGCATATTTTTTCAAGCGATCGCAAGCCCATTCGGGAAGCACAACAATTCTGTTACCGGATTCTGTTTTTGGATTTTTTATGCTATATTCTCCCGTTTCATTTTGAGCATAAGCCTTGTTGATTCTTACAAGTCCCTTTTCATAGTCTATATCCTTCAGCAAATCAAGCGCTGCTATTTCGCCTCGTCTCATGCCGCACACAGCCGCAAGAATGATCGGTACTTCACGCGGGTCTCCATCAAGCTCGGAGAACATACGCTTGATAGTTTCCTCTTCCGGCACTTCAACAGGCTTTTTCTTGACACTCGGTAATACAACGTCCGGCACATAACCTTTTCTGTATTTACGTATAGCCGCTCCGTAAAGTCCCCACCAGAGCGATACCGACTTCGGCGAATGATTCTCAGCCGCGCGGTTTATCTCCCTTTGGATTATATCATCGGTGAGGGAGTAAAGTTTTACCTCAACTAAGCCTTGAAGTGCAGTCCGCCGATATCCTTTGTATTCCCGTATCGTCTTCGGAGAATAATCCGCCGTCTCTCTTGCCGCTATGTACGCATCCACAGCATCCCCGACTGTCATCTCAAACTTCGGGACAGCGTGTCCTTCAATTTCCCGCTTGAATTCGGACACCTTGAATTCAAGTTCCTTCCTCGTTTTCGCCGAAAATCTTTTGTACTGCCTGTTTCCTTTCTCGTCTTTTCCGATGTACTCAAGCTGAGTCCATCCGTTTTTTGTTTCTTTAGGTGTTGCCATGTTAATTCCTTCCTTTTTTCGCAAGTCACCTGTCTGACAGCTTCGATTATAGCACACCTTTTACCAAAAAACAACAGTCCGTTTCAAAAATCACTAAAATATTAGAAAGGGCATGCGGATATTTCACCGTATGCCCTATGTTTTTTAATGCCTTATTTCGCGATATACTCGTAGTACAGCGCGATTTTTCCGTCATTCGCATCCTTGTCGTCAAGAAAAGCGTTTGCAAGCTCTGCGTAGAAGCCTACGCTGTTCACTCCGAATGCTCTCGCCACTTCGCAGTAGTCAGAGTAACACATATTCATAGCCGCGTAGAATTCGACAGGGTCAAGCGAATAACCGTGCTGCTTCCGCACATCCTCTGTCTGCTCCATCGTCCAGTGTCCTCCGCGAGAGTCGTCCGCGTTCTTCATTTTGCGAGTCCATTCCTCCGCAGTCTGCTTGTCAAGGCGCTTGCTCATTTCCCGCTTCTCATGTCCTTCGCCCGTCATCTTGTATTCGTCAAGGCATTTCAGACACATCATAGTATCTTCTATAACTTCGATGTTGTGAGCGTTCACGGGCATTTCCATGTATTCTTCAAGCCTGTTTTCAAGCTTTGCCTTGTATTCGTGTAAGTTTTTCATCGTTGTGCCTCCGCAGAAATGTACCTGTACAGCGAATCAATATCGCCCTCGTTAAATGCTATCCCGGCAAGTTCTATCTGTCCCGTGCGCCGAATCGCGTCCTTTGCCTGAGTGTATACCGCGTCAAGGTCAATGTTCCCACTCTCGTCACATAACCCCGCGAACATTGCGTTTCCCGAAAGGGAAGTGATCGTGTCCGCGATTTTCTTGTTTATCTGCGGAATCATAAAATACACCGCGAATTTCTTCACGCCGATAGCCTTAGCCGCAATTTCGTTCTCTATGTAATTCGCTACTCCGCGTTCGATTTGCTGTACGTTTACCATCTCGTCTTACTCCTTTCTCAGCAATATGCTTTCTCGATGAGCAGGTCGGCATATCCCGATGTGAGAGCCGCGCCTGTGTTCTTGAGCTGAACCGAAACGGGAAGGTTCACGGGCATTGAAGCACAGTTTTCAAACGTCCGAATCATGAACGGAATCGTAATGTTGACTGTGTCTCCCGCCGCTGTCGCCGTCGCAGTTCCTGTGTAAACAGTGTTCCCGCCTAAGAGAAGCGCAACAGATACCGCGCCTGCCGCTCCCGCTACTGCCGATATGTTGTATGCCACTCTGTAATATCCCGCCTCGGTGATGCTTACGGTGTCCGCAAGAGAAGTCATAACCTCGAATGTCGGGCAATTGCTTGTCCTCGGGCATACTCTGCGAGTGATGTTTCCGAGAGGTATGAGCGCATTCTCGGCTACTGCCGGAATCGCCGCGTTTGTGAGCTGTATCATTCTGTAATTCATTTTTATCTCCTTACTTTAATAAAATTGGGAGAGCTGCCGCCCTCCCTGATCTATATTGAGCGGAATATTGGATTCCTTTTGTTTTACATATTTCCGTTACCGCAACAGCTGTTGCACCCGGTATTGCATATCACTCGCTGAGGTACTACAGTCTGTGTGATTGCGTTGACTGCCGCAGAAACCGAATCAACCTGTCCCTTTAGGGAAGTGAGACCGTTTGTGACTGTAGCGTTGATAACAGCCTGTTCTGTCCACTTTGCGTTTTCGCTCTCTCTGAGGTCTTTGATCTGACCGTCAGCCCACTTGTAAAGATCGAGTATCTTTGCATCTGTCGAGCGTTCCGCTTTAACCTGCGCAAGTTCCATGTCCTTTGCGTAGTTTTCGCGGATAAGTCCGATCTCGCAAGCCGTGATCTTTCTGTCAGCTTCAAGCTGTCCGCCGTTAGCCGCCGACTGTACAAGTGCGGGAATAGCCGCCGCCATAGCCGCCGTAGCCGCTGTGTCCGCTATGCCGTTCTGTCTGTTTCCACCGAGTACACCACCGAGAATGTTTCCGAGACCGCCGTTTGCTACAGCTGCTCCGCCGAGAACAGTGCCGATAATGCCGAGAGCTTCAGTTCCTCTGCCTGCTACCCATTCTGCCATTTTTGTATTCCTCCGAAAAAATATATTTATCAGCCGAGCAGTTGCGCACCCCGCCCGGAGGATATACATGAAAAAATCTCCCTGTGTCCGATACTATTGTACCACCGACAGGGAGATAATTCTTTCAATTTATTTGCACTGTTTTTGCGTTATTTTTGCAGTCTAACGCGTTGACAATGCGTAAACTAAAGTGTTAACTTGCCTGTAACTTGCCTGTAACTTGCCTGTAACTTGCTTACAACTTGCCTGATTTCCGCAGTATGTACGTCAGCTTGATAAGTGCCGCCTTGTGCCACTTTGAGACCGTCGTGTATTCCCGTCCGACAGCCTCGCATACGTCGTCTAAGTTCCCTCCGTCAACGTAAAGTATGCGGAGTAACCGTTTGTATTCGGGGCGAAGATTGCACCGCTCTATAGCTTCCGCAATGTCGCGCGTATCGCCTACATTCGATATCTCGCGCTTGCGGCTTACGTGATCGGTCAACTCTCACACCCCCTTGTCGTCCTCCTTTTTGTTCTCTGCTTCTGCTTCGGTGATAACCTGAGATATCGCGTTTGCGTCGATTCTTGCCGCGTCAACCTTTGCTTCGCCGTAAATGTAGCCGATAATTGACGAGATAGCAGTGATAGCACCCGCTATCTTCGCCGCGATCTCGCCGTAGTCTCCCTCGGTTACGCCGAATGACATTGCCACACCGATAATGATACCGATGATTGTTACCCAAAGCTTGCGAGATGTGAGCTTCTGCTTCCAGTTGATTTTGTTGTTCATAAAATACACTCCTTTTTATTTCCCCTCGCCCTCGTGAGGTTCTATTGTTTCAACAATTTCTTCGCCGTAGTACCGCCCTGTTTGCAATTCCGAACGCTTTAAAAACAGATTCGGTATGATGTACGACGGCAGACCGCACGTTATCGGCGCGGCTAAGTACACGTATAGCCCGTCCATGGACGCGCTCTCGGGACAGACGGCGAGCCGCACAAACTCATATGCTATACCGATAAAGCCGCCCACAGCCCATATTATCATTACCGCCGTGAGGATGCGCTTTGTGTACTGCTTCAGCGCACCCACAGCGTTTTTTATTTTCTTGCCCATGTTAGAATACTATGATGTTGTTCACGGCGCGTGAGCCGCCCGTAGAGCGTCGTGTGATACCCTCGACGCGGATGTACGAACCGCCGCCGTCAAGCGCGATAACGTCCGAAAACTCTTCGTCTTTCAGCTTGTCCGCGATCTCGCCCGACTTGATGTAATTCGCCGTTTTAGTCTTGAGAGTGATAATCCATATCTCGCCGCCCCTCAGTCCGACGAGATTCCGCGACGTGCCGTAAAGGGAAGACGTGCCCCATCCCTCGGCGGTCACTTCATTCATCGTCACGGCGCGTCCGTCTCTGATTACGGGCAAGCCCGATATCGCGTACTTCACACCCGAGGGTATAACGCCCGTGCGCTTTATCTCCGCTTTTCCGTCGTATCCCACAAGGAGTGTAGACGGCTGTTTGTTTTTCAGATTGCTGTCAGCCGCATTCGCGGTAGTCGGATAATTCAGTCTGTTTCCGTACACGTGCGCTCTGAGGTACTTCTCAGCCCCCACAGGCACGTTTTCTATATCGCAAAGCAAATTACCGACAGGGAGGGTAAACGCGCCGTCAGCCCCGCTGTAGTACGCGAAAAAGCCGCCGTTGATGTATCTCTTCACGCCGCCCTTACGCTTGTCTCTGTCGTGATACAGTATCTTAAAATCCTTAGCTCTCGTGTACGTTACGCCGTTCTTGTTGTAATTGTCCGCGTAGGTTTTCTTCGCCGTTTCGCCCGAATAAGCCGCCTTGACCATGCCGAGGAATCTGTCCCAGCCCATGTCAAGCGTCCTGTGCGGGCAGTATTTGTTGTCTCTGGCAAAGGACTGATGAGTTCTGACAGCGTCAATGCCGAGACTGTACTTTTTCATGAGATACGCCGTCAGCTCCGCCGCGTTTTGCTCTGCTTTAATAAACCGCGCACCGCCCGATTTCGAATAGCATATCTCAATGGCAATCCCGTATCGGTTTCCCTCGCCCTGACCGCCGTCCGACGCGTGCCATGCATTACGGTCAAGCGGTACGCCTTGTACCGCTTCTTTATCGTCAACGGCGAAATGGAATGAAATCTCGCCCTCGCGCTCCTGCATATAGCGTATCTCGTTCTCGGCTTTCGCGTCGTTCGCCGTGTTGTGTATGACGATGTACCTCGGCTTCGGCATGGCATACGGGCATTTTTCGTCATACTTTCCGGCGGGCATTTTGATTTCGCGCATCTTCGTCATTGTTTTTCGCCCTCCTTTGCCTCTGTCGGCAGTGCCATGACCTCGTTGTATAGCTGTGTTGCTACGTCGTTGCCGTGGAGCGTGTGATAAGCCGCATAGGCGCGTTTGAGAGCTTCCTTCGCGTAGATAGGGCAATACCCCCTGTCAAGATACTTGTCGTGATTGCGGATTATCTCTGCGCGGAGAAGGCACTGTACTCCGTCCGCAAGCGTCTCGATCTTGTTGTCGCGCAGCTCCTTCAGCTCCTTGTTTTTCTTGTTTATCATCTTGGCATATGTGACAGCCCATGTGACCACCGCCGAACAAAAGAACGGCACAGCCCATTTAAGTATGATTATAAGTATATCGGTCACCTTTATACCTCCGCGAAATATGTCGCATCGTCAAATCCTGTCGGCACGCCATCCTCAAGCGCGACATACTTTCGTACCCCATCGGTGTAGTTATATCCCATCTTCACCACCTTGCCGGGAATCCAGTATAGCGGATTTTTAATTGTTCCGAGCGCAGTGGGATCCTCCACAAGCTCCCATGCGAATCCAGCCGCCGTTGAATATATGGGTTTCCATTTATACCCCACCTTCGGTTCTAATGTCGGTGTGGGTGCTTCAGCAATCGACTCGAGGATTAAATCTATCTTCTTTTCGTTGGTTAGCGGCTCTATTTTACTGTCATGTTTCAGGATTGCCTCCTGCATCTCGGCTATTTCCGCCACCGTCATCTCGCGTATTACGCCGTTTTCATATGTTTTCATGCTCTCACCCCTAATACTTTAATCGTAGTTCCCGCAAGTCCTAAGTTTTTACCTCCATCATTAGGTGATATTGTAAGTGATGTAATGCTCGATTGCATCCATAGATCATTATATTTGTAGCCCATTTGTTGTAACTCCGACCTCCAGTTATAATTATTGTAACTTACGTTATGCCATGCCAAAGCACCACTTCCGGGGATTAATTCTGCATAAAACGAATAGTATCTAACGGGTTGCGTCCCGGATAAGGTCGCATTACTTGATGAAGTAAATCCATTCAGCCGAGTTTTTATGCTCGTAAAAGTATCTTCTGTGTTGCATTGTATTACACACTCGACTTTAACGCGTTTCAACGCAAAATCATTGCCGTTTGAATCCTTATTAATTACAACATTGTTCACCGCCTCCGTCAGCGTTATCTCGGTAATGGTTTCCCATTCACCCCCACCTGCCGCGCTCCACAGCTTACCGTCGGCATCCACGCCGACAGCGGAGGTCATAGCGTCGGTCTTTGCGGCAGGCTTCACACCGCCGAGCACGTCCGATGTAGCCACGGGCAAAGTATACCCCTCGGGTATAGTCGGCTTGTCCGTGAGGTCGTTGTAAGAGCCCGAGAACGAGCTTGTCCCCGCGCCGATGTTCGTTCGTGCTTGCGCCTTCTGCTCGTCCGTCAGGGACTGCTCCGTGTAAAGAACAGCTCCCGACGGCGTTTCACTAACGTCCACCGTCAGTGCGTGTCCGTTAAGCGACAGCATACGCCCGTTTTTCGTCAGTATTTTCTTCGCCATAATCTCCCTCCTCACTTGCTCGTAGTCAGCGGCACCACGGTTGCACTCGTGCTTGTCGCCGACACTATCCTGTACCACTTGCTGTTGTAGTAGATGTACGGATAGCTCGATTTGTACGTATTGTAGTAGTTTCGCCATGTATTTGTGTACGCAGATCCGTTTCCTTTGATCGTGCCGTTTGTGTCCACCCACACGGACGGATATCCGCTCGGGCGTTGCGATGACATCCCTGACAGCGTAGTCTGCGCGCCCTCGTTGAGCTTGTACTCCGACTTGACTGTCGTGTAGCTTATGCGGTCATATACGTACCAGTACGAGCCGGAGTAGTTGTTGTCGGGATATTCGGAGCGCGAAGTCGCCGTGACCTCGCCGATGTACGAGCCGCGTGAATAAGTCGATGATACAGTGAGCAGTTTTATGTCCATGTTGTCAGTGCTTGTGCCGTTTGCGCTGTCTACGCGATATGTCCTGTCAGTACTATCCCATACATGACCATAGAGATACGGATAGTCCTTCCAGATATCGTTCTCAAAGTATGAATTCATTGCCACATAGTCGCTGCCGTATTGATTTTCGAGTTGTATGATGCCGTTACTGTCTATATACATACTTTTCCATGCGGTAAATGTACCCACATTAAAGCCGCCCGTGCTTTCTTCGTTTAGTGTGTGGGTAGAGTTTAATTTGTATTTCTTCCATACGTACCCATTCAGCTTTTGATACTCGTACAGTACTTGCTTCTGCCATATAATCGCGCCCGCCGCGTTGGTTATCTTTGTCAGCGCACCCCACGGGGTGGTTATCGCCTTGACACCCGTAAAGTCGTATTTGCTCGATACTGCCATCACGTCACCTCAAATACCTTTATCGTCTTTGTGCTTCCCGATTCGAGCGTCAGCGTCCATGTCTCCGAGGATGCCGCATTCACCGTGACCTTAGACAGCACTTTTCCGCTTGTCGGAGTGACGGACTGCGCCGAGGTGGACGGCGATACCGTCTTTTCCTCGGTCGTGATCTGCACCTTGCCCGTGCCGCCGTGATATCCAGCGGGGATAGTGTACGACGTTGTTCCTGTGTCAAGCGTTTTTGACACATTACCGTTTGAGACAATTCCGCTGACCGCGTCCGCGCATTCGGCTAAATCCGCCGTAGCCGTCGCAAGTCCGAGCGTGACGAGCTTAGTCCGTATCGCGTCCCGCGCCGCCGTGAGGGAATCAATGAGATTTTGTATCTGTCCCATGCCGCCCTCCGTCAAATCGCCGCAAGAGCCGTCTCGATATCATCGGTGAGTGATACGGTGCCTGTGCCGTTGTGATATCCCTCGGGGATAGTCACGCTGTCAACGGTAAGCCCGTCCATTGTGAGAGTCTTTGCACCGTTGTTTACCATCGTACCCTCCGTCGCAGTACCTTCCGCGTCCACAAATACAGAGCCGTCAAGCACCTGTGCCGCCGTTGCCGTTACGCCCGAAACGTCCTGATACTTGTCGGGTATCGCGCCGACCGTGACCTTTGTCAGCACCTTTCCCGCCGTAGGAGTAATGTCCTGCGCAGTCTTCGAGGGTGTGGCAGGCTTTGTTTCTGATACGATCTTGACAGCACCCTTGCCGTCGTGATATCCCTTAGGCACAGTATACGACAGCGTAGCCGCGTCAAGCGTCTTGTCGACAGCTCCGTTGTTTGCCATTGTACCCGCAATCGTCGTGCCGTCCGCGCCGACTATAGTCTTGTTTGCAAGCACGTCTCCGGCAGCCGCAGTGACCGCAGACGTATCATTGTAGTTGTCAGGAATTGCATTGACCGTTACGCCCGAGAGCGCGTAATATCCAGCGTCAGGCGTGACCTGCTGCTGCTTCTTCGTCGGCGTTACGGTCTTTGCCTGAGTAGCGTAGTTTCCGCCGCCGGATACACCCTGTACCGTACCCGAGCCGTTGTGATAGCCCTTCGGGATGGTATAGCTCTCGCCCTCCTTGACCTGAGCCGATACCGCGCCCTGATTGTCGATTGTGTCAATCGCCGTCGCGCAATCCGAGAGCTTCGCCGACGACTGCACAAGCCCGAGCGCAACAAGCTTTGTGCGGATTGAGTTTCGCGCCGTAGTAAGCGCCGTGAGAAGAGACTGTATGTTGTTTGCCATTTGTATAAACCTCCGTTATATAGTTTCTAAAATCGCGCCGATGTTGCCAACGATGGTGTTAACGCCGGACGATGTGATCGGCTTTGTATTATCCTCTTCGGCAACGTCCGTCGTGTCAACCGATAACGCCCCCGTCTCGCTTATCTTGAGATTCTCCCCCACAGCGACTACTCCGGGGGATTCTTTGGAGGCTATAGGAACGCTTCCGCCGCCCGTTACCTCAGTTAGAATCACTTCAACGGCATCTTCCGTCACCTGTGTGGCAATAGCGGACTTGTCTTCCTCGGTGAGGTCATACGGAGTTACATATAAATGCCCGTCTGCTCCGATTTTAGCGGGCTGTGTGTCGTATTCACCCGCGGAATCGGCGTAAATTCCGCCTACTGTTTCAGCCGTCGCAAGAGGAACTTCCGTTATTCCGCCGGACCCGGCTCCGCCCACAGCGGGAACGTCAATCCACTCGCTGTTCTTGTCGCGCCGAACCCTGAGCTTTTTCGTCTTTATCTTTGGCATTGTCCTCTCCTTTGTTCAAAATCCAATAATTCACATTATGCCGAATATCCAATCTGGATTCTTTTGTACCAATAACCGTTTTTCTCGCCGTCAACGGGGTAAGCATTTGCTGTTGTTGACATAAAATACTTTCCGGTTGAACTGCCGCAGGAACTGCTGTCTGTTACTAATACGGTATATCCCTCGTAATATGTAAAACCATAGCTCGAATCTGACAGCCTATCTACCACCCTCCAAAAAACGTTGTTTCCGTCGAAAAAAGTTATATAAGGATACTCACTGTAATAATCGTTAAGCCCATAGTGCATTAAACCGCCCTGAAATTTTTCGCCTGAACCGGCTATGCTCCCGTTATCTTGATTGATTGTATAACTTGTCCAAGCAATCATTTCACCCGATATGTCTCCGATTAATTTGTCCATTGTTTGCAAGTTATTGTCTTCGGTATAATTATACCTGTATGTATAATGAACACCGAATTGCTGCCATACATAGGGCTTTTGCCAAACCACATTGCCGGAGGAATTGACTATTTTGTGCATTTCCTTTCCGGATGAATCAGACATCATCCTGATGTTCGAAAAATCATAACTCATAAATTACTGACCCCCACTTTTTTGGTAGACGTGCTTCCGTCCGCATAAGTGATAGTCCATGTTTCATAAGTCGGTATGTCGGCGGCATTTATATTTATGCTTGTCCAAACCTTGTCAGTCGGAGCACTGAAGCTTTGCTGAGAAGCTGTCGGAGTAAATGTGTTGCCGCTTGTGTCAATATTGATTTTAACAATTCCGTTTCCGCTATGCTTTCCCGCAGGAATTGTGTAACTGGTTTTAGACGAACTCAATATTGTTGCCTGATCGGAATTGTTCGCCATTGTTCCCGTTACCTTAGAACCGTTCACATACGCCGTCTTTCCCGAGAGTATATCCCCCGCCGCAGCATTCGCGTCCGAGGTGTCAACACCCTGCGATATCGCTTCTATTTTCGCGGGAACGTCGGAGAGTGTGTCCGCATTTGACGAACCCTTTACCGTCAGTTTTGAATTAATGCTCGACAGCACCGCGGACAGCTTCGCCGCAATGCCCGTGAGTGAATCAGCTACGCTCATGTCGTCCCTCCTATCACGGCGTTTATCGACGCAATCGCTGTATCTATATCGCCTATCAGTCCATCAACGTATGCCTTTATGACCTTGTTCTGCACAGGGTTCTCCGATGTGTCCGATACCGCGCTGTCAACGGTTATCTCCGCTCCCGTGCCGTCAGCTCCGTTTACAACGGTGAATGTTGACGTTGTGCTGTCGGTGTAGGTTATAGTGTACGTGTCCGTCGTTCCTGCCGCTCCCGTGCCTGATGTGCGCTCTATCGAAACAATCCCGCGTCCGTCCGTTCCGTTCGTACCATCCGTGCCGTTAGTTCCGTTCGCGCCGTTTCTCACGCTGAAAGTCGTCGTTGTTTCATCGGTGTACGTGATCGTGTACGTGTCAACAGTCCCCGCAGAGCCGTCACCCGCCGTTCTCACTATCGAAATGATTCCGCGTCCGTCCGTTCCGTTCGTGCCGTCAACGCCGTTCGTGCCGTTCGTACCGTCTTTTCCGTCAACGCCGTCCATGATATCCGTCTCATGGTCTCCGTTAACGTCTGTGACGGTCATTTTCCGACCGCCTGTTATATCCGTAAACAATACGGTGGGTGAATATCCGTCAGCACCTCCGCCACTTCCGCCTCCCTCGGGAAGTGTCACGGGATTTCCGACAAAGGAAGTGCCGCATATAAGCCTCAGAACGCGTCCGTTGAGACTTATTCCGTCGGGGATTGATATCTCCACGTCAGTCTCCGTCGCGTCTATCATGACGTTGTCGCTGTCGTCGGGCTCTTCGCCGTCCGATGTCTTCACAAATACCCCGCTGTCCCCCTTGTCGCCTTTGTCTCCGCGAGAGACTATGCCCGTGTCCGTGTCGCCTATATACCAGTGCCCGTTATCTCCTATGTGCGGCGTGATTCCGTCCTCGCCGTCCGTGCCGTCAACACCGTCCGTACCGTCGCGCCCCGGAAGCCCTCGCTCTCCCTGAGCGTGAATTCCCGTGTCGGACGTTCCGATATACCAGTTTCCGTTAGTCCCGATGTGAGGCGTTATGCCGTCTTCTCCCGCGTCGCCCTTGAATTCTCCCGATTCAACAGCTTCTCTCAGCTTGTCGGCAATAACCTTAGCAGCGTCTTCGAGAAACTGATCGTAAAGGTCGGGAGTTATCTTTTTCGCGCTCGCTCCCTTGTCGTCCTGAGTGAATCGAACGTTGAGAATCGCCGTTACCGTGATTATCTTCTGCGGCGCAGTCCCGTCTCCGATAAGACTTCCCGACACAACAAGCTTAGCCTGTCCCGACATCCGCGTTATCTCATACGGAACGTCAATATCTTCCTTGTTGTCGAGAAGAACCGCGACAGGCTTTCCGCGTACGGGATAGAATACCGCTTTTTTTGTAAGCCCGTCCCATTCTGAGGAAAACTCGAATCTCAGCTTTTCCTCACCGTATGAACCGCGCGTTCCGACGTTTATTTCCCCCGGACAGAGAGCGTATTTGTCAGCCCTCAGCGTCTGCGTTCGTATCATCGTCCGCCTCTTTTCTTTCACGCTCGATTTTTGCTTCCTTCGCGAGCTCATTTTTCAAAGTGTAAAGTGCGTCAATTATGCCGTGCATCCTGAGACAGTCACCGTAGCCCCTTACCGATATACTGTTCAAATCGGAAATGCAAGCCGCGCATATCTCCGCCGCCTTTTCATAGTTCATATTATCCTCCTTATACGCTGAGTACCTTTTTTGTGCCGTAATAAATCCCGTCCGTGCAGAAATAGTAGGTGCTTGAGGTCATCGTGTCCATGCCTGAGCCGGACAATCTCGCGCGAACTCCGAGATTCCCTCTCGCGTCTATCGTCATGTAGTCCTGACTTGCCATATATATTCTTCCCGCAGCCGCTTCAAGCGATATTGAACCGTCCGCGATGAGTTTGAGAGCAGTCTGATACCTTGTGTTGTTGTATTTTGCACTGTATGTTTCAAGAACTGCCGCAAACATCGATTGATCCTCTGTCTCCGTGTCGTTTTCGATCGTCTTTATTTTGAAAAAGTCCTCGTCTCCGTAACTGCCGTTCTGCTTGACGAAATTCAAACTTGACTGAGAAACACCGTATTTGTCGCTTATCAGCGAAATATTGTTGCCGTTTACGGTCGATTGACCGCTTTGAGACAAATCACTAAACGTAACAAAGCCCGAAATGTCAACATGATCTGCGTCAATCTTCACGCTTGAACCCGCTTCGTTCACCGCCGCAACGATTGATGCCGCCGTGACTTTGCCCGCACTGTTCGTGACCGACGATATCATTGACACCGTAGCCATACCGTCCTGCGCTTCTGAGATAATCCCCGCTTTCGCACTCGATATCAGCCCGTTTACATCACTCGTCGTAGTGTAGCTTGCAAGCATCGATATCGTAGCCATACCGTCACGCGCGTCCGCTATGATTCCCGCCTTAGCATCGGAGATAAGCCCGTTTACCTCGCTTGTTGTAGTGTACTGAGCAAGCATCGATACCGTAGCAAAGTCCTTTGTCGCGTTAGCCACAAACCCGGCAAGCGAATCCGTTCCCGTGCCGTCCTTCCACTGAGCAAGCGCTTCAATGGAAGCCGAATTCGCGTCGGTCTTCACCACAAGAGAAGCTATCGCGTTTCCCGTCTCGGATATCAGCCGTGTAAGCGATTCATCGAGATTGTCTATCCCGATATTGTACATCGCGTCAAGATTGTCTCTGTTCTGCTTCGTGAGCTGTTCCTGTATTCCGTCAAGCTCTTCGCGGATTCTGTCAAGACTGTTCTCGCTTTTCTCTGACTTCCTCACGTTCCCGACAGCGTTTTTCTCGGGGATATCGGATGATAAATACCTGTGCTTATTCGTCAATGTATAAATCCCCTCCCCATGAAAGAATCAGCTCAAGCGCAAGAACCTTGACATCCCCGCTCCCGGCAATGCGTATCTTGTGCATATAGCACGAAGTCATGCGTATCATGCTCCGCATAAGCCTGCGCCCGCCGTTTTCGGACGCAAGAGACGGTGTCATCGCCGCGCTGAATTCGTCCTCGGGACGCATCAGATACGCCCTCACACTCGCTCCGTTGCCGATATCGCACAGAAGCGATATTTTCTTTATTCGGCGTACATCAAGCCGCCCTCCGGCAATGAAATCGGTTTCAAACCACCAGTCAGATACATATTCTCTGTCGCCTATCTCTGTTCCGGCGTTTCCGCCCGCGTCGGCGTATATCTCCTCATCGTAATCATACAGCCTTAGCTTTCCGTCCGCACATTTCGCGATAAGCCCCCAGTCGGTTGATGTAAACTGTACGGGAGATTCCTCGTCTATGTCTCGTATCTTTGACCATATCCCGTTTTTATAGGTGTAAAGTCCATCGTGAAGCTGTACATACAGCCGCCCGTTATATCCGCCGAGAACAGCATCGTCTGTGTTCAGCCCGTCTCCGAGGTCTGCACTTATCTTCTTGGGAGTTCCGCCCGTGTAGCGGTATATAACTCCCTCTGACGCAAAGTAAAGCACTCCGTCTATCTCTGTTATCGCATACGGATTGTCGCACCCGTATGAGCCTACATCAACTATACGGAACGGATTTTTGTTATTGTAAACAAGCTGCATGAACCCGCGCTTGAAGAGCACTACGTGATTGTCATACGTCCATATCGCAGTGAATCTGCCGTCAGCCTTGACGTTGGACTGTGACATAGAGACCCACGCATTGGCGGTGTTCGTGTCGTCCGCCGTGTCGAGATTGAAGTTTGCGTAATCGTTGAACGCCGACGCATACACAAGATTGTCGTCAACCCCGAACAGGCGCGAGCAGTATACCGACGCATATTTTATCGGAGGATAACTCTCCCCGAGCGTCGCCGGAGTGAAATTCCCGTTCGGAGAAAAGTCCATCGACACGCAGTCGGGGTAAATGAGTATCTTCCGCACATACGTAGCCTCAGCTATGTTCTCCGTGTCCGACGCAACGTTGAACTGTACAGCCGTTCGGTATGTGAAATCGTCGTCATTTCCTTTCGCGTTTCCTATAATCCCGGTGTATTTGATGTTTCCCGGCTTGAGGTAGTCAGCCTTTATCTTGCCCGAATCGCGGTATATCACAAGTACAGCGTCACCGAAACCGTGTATGGATATGGGCTCGGCGTATGTCTTCCAGATTTTCGCCTTGAGCGCCGCGGATATCCCCGGAGGCTCTACGATAACGCCGTCAGCACCCGTGAGCTGTCCGGTGTCGATATCTGAGGTAGTGTTAAGCCCGCCGAAATTCCACCTGATTATGCGCTGTTTCGTCTCTCCCGTCGGAATGTACTGCGAACCGTAGGTGAACTCGTCTTTTTTCTTCGCCATTGCTCACCCTCCGTATCTCTCGTTCCTCTTCTGTGCCCAAATCTTAAACGACTCAAGCTGCGTGTTGTAATCGGCAAGCCATTTCCCCGCAAGCCCGTCCTCGTTCGCTATCTTGTAAGCCTCTCCGCGCATCCTCGCGCCCGCCATGTCAATAAACTCTATCGGTATCATGACATTCGCCGTGCTGTTCTGCGCTTTTGTGAGAGGTCTGAGACGGTATATTATCCTGATTTCATACGGTGTTTCCGTCGGATTGAGGTATAAAACGCCGCTGTAATCGGTGTAATAGAGGTCTTTGTCGGAGAAATCCGTCATCCCCTTTGCGCCGCTCCGCTCAAGCTCGCGCCCATCCGCGAAAACCGAAACAACGTCGTCATACGTTACCGTCGCACACCCGGAGGGAACAGTCAGAGACGAAAGTGTGATCTTGTCGTCCGTGATATCTGAGTATTCGATGTCGGCGAAAAGACACTCGTTTATGACCTCGCTGTATAAAAACTGCTCGACCACGCTCAGCCAGCGATACCATGACGCAGTAGGTATCACGGCGGAAATATCCGTCTCGGCAATCACCGAATCAATGTAATCACTGCATTTTATCCCGCTGTCATACATGGTAATATCCTCCGTCTACTATGCGCCGCCCTCTCGCCCGACGCGCATATACCACTCTGTACGCGCGGTCAGCCTCGTTCACGAAATCCGTCTTTCTGTCGCTGTCTCCCGTGATGAGATATAGGAGATTGTCGCATATCGCCGCCGTGTATTCGGAGTAAACGGGTATCTGCTCCGATATCGCCCACGGCTTTCTGTAGCCGCCCTCGGCGTTTATTACCTTCTCAATCCCGTATTGCCCGATCAGCGAGTTTACAGTTGTGTCAAGGTGCGTGAGAAACGTGTTGTGCGAACAAGGAGCGGTAAGAGTGACTGTGTCATATAAATCCTTTATGTTCATTTCGGCTGCTCCTTTGCTTGAATATAACAGTAAAGGGAGCGGGGAAGCCCCACCCCCTCGACTGCGCAGGTGTTAAGTAAGTGTATTTGTGCCAAATCAGGAAGTCTTGCGCTCGATCTCAATGCAGGTACCGGGGTGCTTGCAGATGAGCTCAAGGTAGTTTGCGAGAAGCGCACGGTATACGGACTTTGATTCCATAAGGTTGAAGATTCCGCCGCCCTGATAGTTTGCGAAGTCCCAGCCGGTCTGTCTCAGCTCGAACATAGTTGTGTCAACACCCCAAATCTTGGAGGAAGGCACGAAACGCTCGTTGTAAACATCCACCTCTCTGTTGCCGTAAACAACCTTGATCGAAGCAAAACCGTTTCTGTAGTTGTTGTTGGTAACATACTGAGTGTTTGAAGACTTGAGATAGTTGAGGAAGTCTGCGTAGCACTGGTCACCCATCATGAGAAGGTCGATCTTGCCGCGTCTCATTCTCTCGGAGTCCTGAATTGCCTTGTTGATGAGTACATCGTCAGGCTCTTCGGTCTTGCCTGTGGTGACGGTGTAGGAATAAGTGAGAGGCTTGAGCCACGGATTGTCAGCCTTGGTGAGACCGTAGATGGATGTACCGGAGCCGTAAATAGCACCGAGACCCGTGATTTCTCTGTCCTTAGAGTTTTGTACGTAAATCACCGCATTAGCCGCGCAGGTGAATGTGGAATCGAACGTAACTGTCTTTGTAGAGTGGTCAATCGACTTGATCTGTACTCCTGTCTTAGCCGCTGTGCCCGCCGCCTCGTATACGTCGCAAGTCAGACCCTCCATGAGCTTTGTTGTATCGTCTACTACGTGCGCCGCCTTTGCCGAGGTAGCGGCAGTGCCGATAGTGGCGAGCTTGCCTGTGCCGTCGCCGAAGAGCATACGCCCGACGTTCCATACGTTCGCCTCGTAGCCCGCATCCATCTCATCCTTTACCGCGTCAATCATAGCCGACTTGGAGGTTCTGCCGAGTTGAATCGCCTTGTGGGAAATTCTCAGCTCGTTGTACGCATCCTTGACGGAGTATTGAAGCTTTGAGTAGAGCGGTGCGTGTGCCTCGGGAGTGTTTTCACCCTCAGCTGACATACCGAAGCCGCCGCCGATACCGATTCTCGCGCCGAACTGACCCGTAGACGCGTCAAGAGAAGACTTCTTGATCTTCTGCATGAAGATTGACGGGTCAACATTCAGCGCGTTGTTGAGGAAAGGAAGATACTCGTGAAGGAGTATATCCTGTATCCTGTTGAGGTCTTGTGTAATAGCTGCCATTAAATATTATCTCCTTTTTCTGTCTTTGATTAGAGCTGCCAGCGTTTGTCAATCGCCGCAAAAAGCTCATCTTTGGTTTGTGGCTTGTGTTCCGGAACAGCCGCAGCACCCGTCATGCCCTGTGAAGCCGACATTTTAGGTAGGCTTTCGTTTTGCTTCTGTATATTTTGCGCTCTCCGGATTTCGAGTGCCTTTTGCGCATCCGGGTTGGCGAGTACCGCCGTTACAAGTTCGTCAGTGGTCATCTTTTTATTCGGGTCTGAGCGGAGTCCGCGGTTGATAAGTCCACCGAGAAGCCGCGCCTGTCCCGGGTCCATCTGACCGAATTCGGGAACGGAACCGATAAATGAATCTATCTCCGCGTCATGCTCGCGGAAATCGGGGAATCGCGGGTCGTTGTATATCTGGTCTTTTGCCGCAGATATAGCCGCCTCGCGCGTCCTTGCTTCGTAATCAGCGCGAATGGGTGTCATCTCCTGCGACATCTCCTGACGCGCTATCTGACGGAGCGCATTGAGCATATCAGTCTGATACTGCTCCTGCGCCGCCGTCTGTTCCTCGGGCGACATATATTGCAGCTCCTGCATATTCAGCCGCGGGAGTGTTATCTCCGCCGCCTGATTGACTGCTTCCTCAGCCTGTGCCGATTGCTCCTGTACCGCCGTCTGCGACTGCTTCAGAGCCTCCACAAGCTGCTGTACCTGTGCCGTGAGAGCCGCATTCTGCGCCCTCATCTCGTTTATAAGGGAGCTTTCCGCGTTCTGCACACTCTGAGCGGGCTGTGTGCTCTGTATAGGCTGTTCCTGTGTCTCAACAGGCATCTCTGCCGCCGTTTCCGTTACTGCCTCCTGAGCGGTTTCAGGCACTTCCTGCACCGCCGCAGTGTCAGCCGCAGCGCCTTCGACAGGTTGTGCCGCGTTTTCGGTCACATCTTCCGGCATCTCTTCCGCCGTTCTCGCAAATCCCGCGTCAAGTACGTCGGATAAGTTTAAATCTCTCTCATTTTCACCCATTTTTATCTCCTTGGTTCATCACCTGAGCTTCGGCGGCTCTCTGCATCGCGTCAGCTCTCGCCGCCTCTTCCTGCTGTCTCAGGTTCATTCTGTGGTCTTCGATGTGCTTGTCAAACATCTTCGCATACTCGGGAGCCCTCTTCATGAGCTGCCTATAATCAGCCCCGAGCGCGTATTTGATGTGCTCCTCTATGTGTATCGAATCGTCGTCGTAAAGTCCCCTCTCGGGTACTACGCCGCTTTCGAGGTAGCTGTTCTCGCGGTTTGCGTTCTTTCGCTGTAAATCAGCCTCCGTGTACGCCGCCGCTGTGTCCTTGAGATCAAATAAGTCAAGCCCGGTCTCGATAAACCGCTTGTCAATCCTGCCGTCGTCGCCCAAGAGAAGCCCGGCATTGAGCGCCGCGATGAAATCCTGCCTCTTTTGGTCTTTGGAGTGCCGCAGCTCGTTTTCCGCCGCGTAATCAATGTCGTAAGAATTGATATCGTCCGCACACCACGTGTAAACGCCGCCTGCCTCATCCTGTCCGGCGATCATCAAAACGCGATATCCGCTCGAATACTCCTTGTTAAGCCTCAGCCAAATCCGCGCCATTGAAAGCACACCGTTGCGTATGCTGTCCGCCGTTAGTGACATTCGCGTCGAATCTATCTGCCGCAGATTGTCAATCGCCGTACCAGATGTGACGCCGGACGGAGCAGACCCGACAACCATGAGCTGTGAAACACCCGCCGTGTACTCCATGTCGGAGGATAACCTGTCGAGCATCTGATATACAATGCTCGGCGGGGAAGGATACTCAATCAGCGACGGAACGCCGAACTGCGGATTGTATACGAGCATCGCACCCGAATCAATCCCGCCGTCCTCGTCTATCGCCTCATCGTCAAGCGAACCCGCGGGAACAAGCCACGGATTGTTCGCGACAGTGTCGATAAAATCCTGTATCTTGTTGTAATTTTCGTTGTACGACCTCTGTAAAGGTATCAGGTCTTGAATAACGCTCTTGCCGAAGAACTGTCCCGATACGGGCTTAGACTTAATCGCAGTCAGCGGCATTATCCCCGCCGGAAGATCGCCGTAGTAGACGATTTCGTCCTTGATTATCGTGATAAGCCGCCCTCTCGGGTACTTTCGAGAGGGATTCTCAAGGTACGTTATCACCCTCTCGCAGTTCTCACGCTGTACCTTTGACACACCATACGTCGCGTAAACGTTCCCGTGACCGCTCGTGCCGTTAGGGAGCGGCGTGAGAACATATCCGTCAATCTCTTCGCCTTCGTATCTGCGCCCGTATAGGTCGTATATCTCGCCGATATCGAGCACACGCTCAATTATAATGTCGTGCTGGTCGGCAATGTCCTCAATCGTCAAGGACTGCGGGAATACCTCGTAGGGAGATACCAACCCAAACGCAATATCGCCCGTCATGATGGGCTTAGGCTCGCTCACAGCGTCCCCGTCGGCATTTGCGCGTATCACTACGCCGTCTCCGACACGCTCACCGCGCTCCGCATCCCACCATGACAGAGTAAACGCAGTCCCGCAAAGCTCCGCCCATGATATCAGCTTGTCCATCTTGTCCGCGAAATCGGTCACGGACTGGCAATAATCAAGCAGCTTCGTCGAGGTCTTCGCTTTCTCCACATCGTCAGGCTCGGGGGAGCGCGGATTTACCACCATCTGATACTTGACAGACCCGAGATTTGCGTGCCGCGTCTCCATCAAAGGAGCAACACGGTTGTAAACACGCCTCTCCCGGTCTTTTTTTGTCTGCCTCTCAGTGTCTCTCACACATCTTCGGTAAACGTCAATGTCGCAGTTTTGGTGTCCCGCCATAAAATTGGCGTTAAGCGTCCATTGGAGCTCGTACAGCGCCCTGTCGTCGCGCCTCTTCTCAAGCTCAGCCTTTATACCCTCTACAATGTCCTCGTAGTATATCCGCTCTCCGCTCTCGTCGAGGTCAACGGGCACGTTTGGCGGCTCAGGCTTGTTTTTCGCCTTGCCGCGGAACAGGTCAAGTAAGCTCATCAGCCGTCACCTCCGTTCATCGGCTTGCGGTACGGCGATATAATGCCCGTCTTCACCGCCTTCTCGGGCGGCAGAGACAACTTTTCGCTCCCCAGCCGCTCAATCAGCCGCTCTTTGCGAACATTGTCGTATATCACGCCGCCGAGCGATACCGCAAGCACCACACATACAATCACAAGTCCGTATGTCACGCCTTGCTCCTTGCCTTTTTAGCCGTCTGCGCCGTCTGGACTGCGGGAGTGCCGCCCTCCGTGGACTGTCCGTCAGGAGTTTCGGTAGTCTCTTCCTCGGTTCTCTCAATCAATCCCGCGAGCAGTCCTATCTCCTTCGCACAGCTCGGGCAGAGGTATAAGCCGTTGTTAAATACATCCGACCTCTTTGAGTACAGATCGGTGTTTTTGTTGCGACACCCGCCCATCATGCATAACCGCGCATGGTTTATCTTGTTTTTCGTTACCGCCATTGTATATAATCCTCCTATTTTCTCCGCTTCCCGAAGACGCTGTCCTTATGCCGATCAAGCATTTTCTGCTCTTCCGACCGCCTGTCAGGCTCTTTCGGCACCCGAGCGTGTGTCACGCACCAGTACCTGAGACTGTCCGGTAAATGCGTCAGCTCGTGAGGCTCAACCGCACAGTCGTTTATGTCGTCCTCGTCGGCTTTAATCGTCGAGAGCGTCCGAATCAGGTTGCGGCAGGACGAAAATATCTTAAGTCCCGCCGTCGGCTCTCCGTCAGCTCCCACAATCACCTTAAGCCGCTCGTGAATCTGCATCCACCCCGAAATTCGGTTGTTGTTGCTCTTTGTGAGCGGCACACCGTTGTCTCGGTATATCTCGTCAATAGTGCGTCCCGTGTCCTTCGTGCGGCTCCAGAGGTCGGGAGGCGCGTATGTGATCCACTTTTGCTCCCGCATCTCAGCCGCGCGAATGGCAGCAGCCGCATCCGATACAATCAGCCCCGACTTGTATACCTCCGATATCACATAAGCGTTGCCTTCGGTGTCAATCGCGATGTACAGACACGCCAGCGCATCGAGACCGTAGTCAATAACCCTCTCAATCCGCCAGTGCTCGGGAATAAGGAACGGCTGAATAACGTGTACCGCCGGGTCAAACTCCTCAAAATACACCGCTCCGTCAATGCCCCATTCGCCAAGCCCCGAAACCCTGTATCTCGCGGGCTGTGTAAGCCGCATCCGCTCAAACTCCGCCTTGTCATCATCCGACAGCCACTCATTGCACAGGTAATTGGTAGTCATTGCCAGCACGTCGGGAGAGGGACTGTCAAAAAACCTCGGCTTAATCCACGTGCTCTCGCTCCATGGGTTAAACGTCAGCGTGATCTGCCGGTAATATCCCTCGGGAAGGTCGCCCATCAGCGAATCACACAGCTTGTCAAACTCGTCCTCGTCCTCTATCTCGTAACACTCCTCGCACCAGAGCCAGCAAATCGCGCCGATCTCGCACGTGATAGATGTGATCTTGAGCGAATCATCCAGCCCGCGGAAGTATATCTTTTGACCAGTCGGGATGTACGTGATCTCAAGCGGACTCTCCTTGCAGCGAAAGTACTCATCCACCCCGAAACGGTGAATAGCCCACTTGAGCTGCGTGTAACAGCTGTCTTTTAGCGTGTTGGCGTACCTCCGCACGACGAGAGCGTTTGAAAGCGGGTACTTGATTGTCTGATATATCAGTTTTAGAGCCTGTGTCGCTGACTTTTTTGAGCGTCGCGACCCCTTTATCGCCACATAACGGCATTTTGACCGCCACATTGTCCCGTAGCCTCTGCCGACTATGTCCGGGAGATTAATCCTCCCGAGCTTTTCCTCCGCGCTCATCAGTCCTCAAGCTCGCTCTCGCCCGTTATCACCACCGGCACACCGCCCGATATCTTAGTCTCCTGCTGCGTCCGGTACTCGGGATAACGTCCGAGCCATATCCCCGCAAGACGTGTGTTCAGCGTGCCGTCCTCAAACCGCGCACGTGCGTTCGTCTTGCACTCGTCGTCGATCATCTCGCATATCTCTTGATAGTCCTCATTTTCGCGGTACTGCCCCCACAAACGCCGCGAGAGGGGAAGAAAGACGCAGAACCCGTCTACAGTGTAAGTGAGCGGCGCAAGCTCATCCCACTTGATGATCTCTTTGTGCTCCACACCGTCGTCACCCACGGTTTTAACGGTCTTCTGCCGCCTTTTGACGTTGTTATCGCACTTAAGCTTGTATTTCTCCCACTTTTCTGCGATTTCATCCGGGGTAAACTTCCACTGCCCGCCTCGGGTCTTCGCCTCGTACATATGCATAATCCGCTCTCCTTTCACCAAATGTCTTCCAAATCGTAGTAAATTCGGCATTCGCCTAACAACGTCTTCCGAAATCGCTACACTAAACCAATCACTGGTAATATCATACCATATGTTCTTGGCTAAGTCAAACGCACGTTCTCAAAAATTTTTGGGAATCTCGAAATATCCATCATTTGTTAACGCATTTTTTACAATTACCCTCTCAAAAAGAGAAAGCACCCACCGAAAAGGCGAGTGCCGAAAACGAAAAACCACCGAAATATCGAAAATGAGAGAAGACGAGAGAGAAAACGAGAGAAGAGAAGGAGAAAGAAGACGGAAAGAAAAAGTAACCAAAAAGAAAGGATTAAGAAAGACGAAGAGCAGAGAGGGAAAGCGAGAGCCGAAGAGAGAGGCGAGGGGAGCGCTTGATCGCCCCCCTCCGCGCACCCCCGATCAAGTTCGGGAGACCCGAACGACACAGAAAAATAAGCCGTAGAGAATATATTATATATTATTATATATATAGTATATCTATATTTTATATTACGCGTGCGCGCGCGCAGGAAAGGTGTAAATCCAAAATCCTTAAAATTTTTAGGGTTATAATAAGGAGCAAAAAAGCGAGGATTACTCCCCGCTCGTCTGTGAAGCATCCTCGCTCATAAGCCTGTCTATCGCCTTGACAATGTAAGCGTTAAGCGACAGCCCGGCTTTATCGGCAGCTGCTCTGATCTCATCCTTGCGCCCCTTAACGACCACAAGGGCAATCCTGTCGTAAGCCTTCTCGTTGTATCGATTTTTTACCGCGGCAGATGTTTTCCCGCCCATTACAGCACCTCCTTTTTGTCCTCCTTATTATACCCGTTTCATCATACTTTGGCAAGTATGCAAAATAAACAAAAAACACCTTCAAACTTTGTGCAACATTCCCTATTGACATACTTGCACAAGTATGCTACAATATAGACACAGCAAGGGCAACGAAAACAAACAAAAAACAAAACCAAAAAGGAGAAACTAAGATGAAAAGATACTACATCAACAACGCAAGAGGATTCGCAAACACTTACAATCTCGTATGGGCTGAGACCCCCGAGCAGATCGCCGCAGCCGAGAAAAACGGCTACGAGAGAATCACCCGCCGCGAGGCTGAAAAGCTCTGCGCAATGGAGAACGACCGCAGAAAATATGATCCCGAGTTTGCGGGTTATGCGTCAAATCTGATCTACCCCATAGACTGGGACGCGTACACGTTCGGCGCGTGGGAAAACGATCGCCGACTTGCCAAGGACGGCTGCACGATCATTTATAAGCACTGATAAACAAACGCAGAGTGACGGGGGAAACCCCGGTAATGCGAGTGCCGGAAACGGCAGCGGTCACAACTCCGCGAAATCTTGCAAAAATCAATCAAAAAATCGACAAAACCGCCGCGAATTGTGGTATAATATAATCAAATCAAGCGGCAGAAAGAAAGGAATATCAATCATGGCAAAATACGACATCACCTACTCATGCGGACACTCCGCCACCATCCAACTCTACGGCAAAAACGAAGAGCGCGAAAAGAAAATCAAATGGTTAGAGAGCGAGGGCTTTTGCCCCGAATGCTACAGAGAGTATAAACGCGATGAAGACGCGCGAAAAGCTGCCGAAATCCTCGAAACAACCGCAATCAAACTCCCCGAAATCACCGGAAAGAGCGAGAAGCAAATCAAATTTGCGAATGACAAACGAAACGAAGCCATTACACGACTTAAGGAATACCCCCGGAGTTATAGATTTGTCTGCGATTATTTCGCAGGCGACGAAAAAGTCAAAAACGCGATCAAAAAAATCGCCGAAGAAAGATACAACGGTGACGTACTCAGAGCAATAGCCGTCGAATACACAAAAGAAGCCTCGGCATTAATCGAAATCAAAAACGAATCTGATGCAGGATATATCCTCGCCGCTTTGTTCGACGAAAAAAGAAATGTGCATGAAATATGACGATTGAAGAACGAATAATCGAAGCATACGAAAACATCGGTACGATTGCCGCCGCAAAAAGAAGCTATCATCCGCTGACGGCGAATAAAATATCAAATTTTTATCAAAAAAATCAAAAAAACTATTGACAACCGCCCGTAAATAGGGTATAATCGTTATAACATCAAGCAATTGATGTGGTCTGTACGGGCAACCGTGCTGCGGATTGAAATTTTTGTTGGTTTTATTAAAATCAAAGAAATCACTGTAAAGTTTCACTTGTTGAAGGTCTTTACCCGATACGTTCTTCATTTTGAAGTCAACGATGAGTACGTCAGCAACACGTTCGCAGCGAGTAATCTCCATTTTGAAATAGTCGCTAAACTGAGGTTCCTTGTCAGACGGGTCGTCACCACCAAACCAGTCATCACATGCACAAAACGTGAACACAGCCAGCAAAACTGGCAAAAAGTAACGTAATAGTTTCATAGTTTTTTTATTTAGCACTAACATACGCGACGCCAGTGCGTTGGGTTAATAATAAGAGTAATAGTCAAATAGGCGTTCTTAAT
>OQWA01000014.1_pt1 | contig 31075 bp, 22 predicted proteins | sample 1691581 | NCBI WGS metagenome assembly OQWA01 (sample SAMN03418264, study PRJEB22391) | human gut metagenome | biome: human-gut; feature: organic feature; material: feces | host: Homo sapiens | place: Tanzania | collected 2013-01
TAATGGGGTGTTACCAATGAGCTCGATGACGGAATTATAGACGGTCATGTGATCTACCGCAATTTGAATGTACCACTTGAGTATTAGTTCACTCATAGAAGCTGTTGTAGTAATTGATAGCATGGACAAGGCGCTCTGCAATTTTGCGGCGTCCCTCTGAATTCAGGTGGACGTTATCTGTCAAGTAGTTGTGCGCGTTATTTTCATCGAAGGTGCCATAAATATTGTCCACGAAAGAAACCTGCATCTGCCCACAGACGTAGGCTTCCTGAACGGCAAATTCAGACAGCACGTTGCCGCCGTATCTGACAATGTCGCTGCTGATATAATTGCCATTTTCATCTTTGTCTGCGGAAAAGGCATAGGAGGGTGACATGACGATAATGCGGGTATTTGGATGATATTGCTGCAACAGATCCAGACTGGCATTCAGGTTTCCGGTAAAGGTCTGGATATCGGTAGGGTTGTCTGAATTATAAATGGGATGCCCCATGAGATAGTCGGCGGCATCGTACATGACGACAATAATGTCTATTGCATCGAAATCCACGGTGGAATACAGGGAATAAACCTCCGCAAGCTCGGGGGGAGCAGTGTCACCCAGAACAGTCAGAGCCTGTCCCATATAATCGTCTACTTCCAGATCGGTTGTCAGAAGAGCCATCCAGTAAAGGGTGAAAACATCCCATGGATTGACATCCGGATAAGGATGCGCCTGTGTGGATGCCAGATAGCTGCCGTCTATGGAAAAATTGTAAACAGTGGCTCCTGCCATATCGGCGAGTATGCTGGCGAGACCGTCACTGGAATCCCGGTCGTCGGCAAAGGGTGAGTTGCCAAAGACGGCGATGCTCAGCCCGTCAGACAGATCAGGCGCGATCAGATTGCCGGATTCATCCGTCAGGGGGAGGATGCTGTCGTAGTTTTCTGCCTGATAGTCATCTGCCTGACCGGAGTTTGTACTTGGATCAATGAACTGTCCCCAGTTTGCAAATTTGAAGATAATTATCCCGACCGTGATGACGACCACAGCGAGGAGCACAATGTGGGTATTGAGGCGGAATCTGAATCTGCGGGGAGTGTCCCCAGCATCGGAGGCATCGGTATCGTCTGCCTCATCATCGGCGTCCTCAATATTGTTTTTTTCAATATCCTCATTGTCCAAATCCTCATTGTCCAAAGCAGAGAGGTCGGTATTGTCAAGATCAATGAGATCAATGTCGGGTATTTTATTCTGCATAATCATCCTCATTTCTGAACCCTTTTTAAATTATTTTACTATTATATGTCAGAGAAGTCTATATTATCAACAGGATTTTGGGTGAGAACGGTATCTTTAAGAAATTATAAAGAAATTCTTTATAACTTGCTACAAACCGTGAGGGATGCTATAATGTTACAGAATTGTTAAGATTGTCCGAGGATTTGCGCGGGGCGGCGCAGAATACTCAGGCATGGAGGTAAGAATGAAAAAGTTATTTAATCATACGAAGCGGCCGCAGGAACAGTGGGAGAATTATGAAGAGGAGGACTTTGACTGGGATAGTGGCGACGGCAATGCCGGTGAAGAAGAGTTTTACGGCGAAGACGGCGGGTATATTGAAAATGAAGAGTACGCAGAGGACGGCAGCTATGTCGACAGCGGAGAGTACGCGGAAAACGGCAGCTATGCCGACAGCGGTGAGTACGCGGAGAATGGCAGTTATGTTGACAGCGGGGAGTACGCGGAGAATGGCAGCTATGCCGACAGCGGGGAATACGCGGAGGATGGCAGTTACACTGACGGCGGTGAGTACATAGAGGACGGCGCATACACTGACAATGGCGGGTATGCAGAGGAGCCCCAGTTTTATCCCGAGGATGAAGAGAATTTTTACGAAGGTGAGATTCTGTACGAGGGCGGGAGCGAGACTCAGGACGGCGAAATACGATACGAGGACGGTGAAATTTACAATGCCGGCTATCGGGGGGATGATCTGACCGAAGAGAAGAACCGCGGACAGAAGAACGGACTGGGACAAAGGCTGAAGGAAATTCCGGTCATCGACAAGGTCATTGCCGCAACCGGTGCGGCAGTTCTGTTTCTGGCGCTGATAACGGGCATTTTCCTGATTAATTCCAGAAGTACAGCGCAGCAGGTGTCTGATTTCGCCAGCGTCGGTACACAGCTGAGCAATATTTCCGTCATTGGCGGACAGGGACTGAATGCGGTGGCTGATGCGCTGCAGGCAAGGCTTGGAGCGGATGAAACGGAGGAGATCCAGCCGGAGCCCGATGAGCAGGAGCCGGAAAAGGGATATGACGAGACAGATTATTCCCGGCAGGTGACGGTTGAGCTGAATATGACTTCTATCCAGAAGGATCTGAAGATCAAGTTTACCAATCAGAAGACGGGAAAGCTGGTTGCCAATGTGCCGTTTTCGGTGACGGTGAAGGATCCCGACGGAAAGAGCAGCATCTGGTCCGATGATGATATGGACGGTATTATCTATAAAAAGGACATCACTCCGGGAACCTACAAGATCACGATAGAAAAGCTGACAGATGAGAAATATGCGGCATATGCTCTGTCCAAGGACACGAGGTCGGTCGAGGTCAAAAAGGACATAGCCTATCAGAAGGTGGATGTCGCTAACGAAGTGAAGTCCGAGTCTGAAATTGATGCCAAGAAGGAAGACACGGCAAAGAATGATACGGTCGTGGAGTCGGCACTGCAGGATACGGTTGCCTGGGTGGAGAGTACAGCTACGGGTATGTCCTACACGGAGGTGGCAAAGAGCACGATTCCGGATCCGCTTACGATCCTGACGGTGGCGCGTGGCATGGACAAGCAGTTCATGCGCATGGCATTAACGAGCAGTGCAGTTACGCTGAGTTCATCGGCGGGGACGGAAATACTGGTCGGAGGAACAACAAATCTTACAGCGGGCGCACCTGTTATCACAGGGACTGAAAATGAGAAGGTGACGGTCGGCTCCGTGAGTGATGTGAAATGGACAAGTCTGAATGAACAGGTTGCTGCCGTGGATGCAAACGGCAAGGTTACAGGTGTGGCTGCCGGAGAGGTACAGATCCTGTATGCTGCGAAGGCAAACGTTACTGTAGAAAAGCAGGATCCTACCGTGTCACAGGGAGATGCGGCTGCTACGGAACAGGCAGTAGTGGATGTCAGCGGCAGGATTACGATCAAGGTGACAGGAGAGCTGTTGGGCAAGGGAACGCTTACAGTAGATAAGACTGCGGTTACTGTGCTGATTAAAAATAACGTTGCCGTGCAGACAGTGGCGCAGGGCTTTAAGGAAGGAAAGACGCTTGCATACAGCGTGGCGTCTGACAAGGAGACGGTCGCGACCGCCGCTGTGGATGCTGCGGGTAAGGTGACAATCACCGGTGTGGGTGCAGGCACTGCAAAAATTACGGTCAAGGCAAATTATGCAAGTCAGTCGGTGCCGGGAACAACCGTGACGGAGGATACGGCAGCTACGCTGGTCATTGATGTGACAGTCGGCGCAAACAAGGTGATCGGGCTTGACAGGACGACCACACTGGCATATGTTGCCAATCTGCTTGAACTGAAGGCAACGATAACGGGAGCTACTACGACAAGCCCCACTATCACGGCTGAGGCATCCGATTCGACTGTCGTGAAGGTGACGGTCGGTGCGATCAAGACAGAGAACAATGTAATCACAGCACCGATTGTGCTGGAGCCTCTGAAAGAGGGAAGTGCAACAGTCACCGTAAAATGTCTGGAGAACGGCGAGGAGGTCGTGGCGGCATGCGTTGTGACGGTGAAACCGAATCCCAAAACGGATGCGGCAACGGCGCTGAAGGACAGCAAAGGCAACCTGCTTTATGTCATGGAAAACGACACATATCGTCAGGCGACCTATGCCGATTATTACACGTTCAGCAAGTTCTATATCAAGGGACAGGTTAAGTATACGGGCTGGCAGACCATTGACGGAAGAGTGTTCTATTTTACCGCCGACGGAAATGCAGTTACGGGGGAACAGGTCATTCAGGGCGCAAAATATACTTTTGCAAGCGACGGCTCACTGGTGACCGGAAACGGAACGCTCGGCATTGATGTGTCTAAGTGGAACGGAACGATCGACTGGACGGCAGTAAAGAATTCCGGTATCAGCTACGTCATTATCCGCAGCGGTTACAGAGGCTCTTCACAGGGAACACTGATCGCCGATCCGAAGTTTACTACGAACATCAAGGGGGCAACAGCAGCCGGTTTGAAGGTTGGTGTCTACTTCTTCACACAGGCAGTCGATGAGCGCGAGGCGGTGGAAGAGGCATCCATGGTGCTGGAACAGATCAAGAACTACAAGATTTCCTATCCGGTATTTCTGGATGTGGAGCCGAGCGGAGGCCGCGCGGACTCCATCAGCAGTGAGACGAGAACAGCGGTCTGCAAGGCATTCTGTCAGACGATACAGGGTGCGGGCTACACGGCGGGCATCTATGCGAACAAGACGTGGCTCGAGACAAAGCTTGATCCGGGTGCACTGAGTGCCTATAAGATATGGCTGGCACAGTATGCGTCGGCACCCACCTATACCGGCAGGTATGATCTCTGGCAATACAGGGCGACCGGAAAGGTGTCCGGCATCAGCGGAAATGTGGATATGAATCTCAGCTATCTGGGATACTAAGGCCGGTGCTTAAGAAAAACACAAGAACTGTTAAGAATAAATGTGTTTGGAAACCTGCGGAAAGTGTGTTATGATGGGAATGTCCTCAGATGGGGATGGAAAGGATGAATTATCTGATGAGAACTTATCTTGTGACGGGAGGAGCCGGCTTTATCGGATCCAATTATATTCACTATATGTTCAAGAAGTATGGGGATGAGATCCGCATTATCAACGTGGATGTGCTGACCTATGCGGGTAATCTTGAGAATCTTAAGGATGTCGAGAACAGGTCGAACTATGAGTTCGTCAGGGCGGACATCTGTGATAAGGAAGCAATCTCTAAAATATTTGCTGAAAATGATATTGACAGGGTGGTACACTTTGCGGCGGAGAGCCATGTGGACCGGAGCATCCGCAATCCGGAGGTCTTTGTACAGACCAATGTTCTGGGAACGGCTGTAATGCTGAACTGCGCGAAGGCGGCATGGGAGCTCCCGGACGGAAGCTTCCGGGAGGGAAAGAAATTCCTTCATGTCTCCACGGATGAGGTGTACGGTTCGCTGCCGGACGATGACAATGCGTTTTTCTATGAGACGACACCCTACGATCCGCACAGCCCATATTCGGCGAGCAAGGCAAGCTCGGACATGCTGGTGAAGGCATATATGGACACCTATCACTTCCCGGCGAATATCACGAACTGTTCCAACAACTACGGGCCTTATCAGTTCCCGGAGAAGCTGATTCCGCTTATCATCAACAATGCGCTTCACGGAAAGAAGCTTCCGGTATACGGAGACGGCAGGAATGTCCGCGACTGGCTGTTTGTCGAGGACCACGCGAAGGCAATCGATATGGTTCAGGAGAAGGGAAGGCTGTTCCAGACCTACAATATCGGCGGACATAATGAAAAGCAGAATATCGAGATCATTCATATTATTCTGGACACACTGCAGGAAATGCTTCCCGATGCAGATCCGAGGAAGGCACATATCAATGAAGACCTGATTACCTATGTGGAGGACAGAAAGGGGCATGACAGAAGATATGCCATTGCGCCGGACAAGATCAAGGCGGAGATCGGCTGGGAGCCGGAGACGATGTTTAAGGAAGGCATCCGCAAGACGATAAAATGGTTCTTTGAGCACGAGGAATGGATGAAGAATGTGACGAGCGGAGATTATCAGAAGTATTACAGTGAGATGTACGAAAAATAAAGAGACAATCATCAAATGGGAACGATCAGCGTCGTTCCCATTCGGTGTGTAAAAAAGAAGGTTCAAATACAGAAAGGATTGGAGAGAATTATGAAGGGAATTATACTTGCCGGAGGTTCCGGAACCAGACTTTATCCACTGACAAAGGCGATCTCAAAGCAGATTATGCCGGTTTATGACAAGCCTATGATTTATTATCCGTTGTCCACACTCATGCTGGCGGGGATCCGGGAGGTACTCATCATCTCGACACCAAGGGATCTTCCGGTGTTTCAGGAACTCCTCGGAGACGGCAGCCAGCTGGGAATGGAGCTTTCCTATGCGGTGCAGGAATATCCGAGGGGACTGGCAGATGCATTTATCATCGGGGAAAAGTTTATCGGCAGCGACAGAGTGGCGCTTGTGCTTGGTGACAATATTTTCTACGGGCAGAGCTTTTCCAGGGTTTTACAGCAGGTTGCGGCAAGGAAAGAGGGCGCGACCATCTTCGGTTACTATGTGCGCGATCCCAGAGAGTACGGTGTAGTCGAGTTCGACGAGAACGGCAAGGCACTTTCCATCGAGGAGAAGCCGGAGCACCCCAAGAGCAATTATGCAGTGCCGGGACTGTATTTCTATGACAATGACGTTGTGGACATTGCAAAGAATGTCAAGCCCTCCGCCAGAGGTGAGATTGAGATCACATCTGTGAACAACGAATATCTGCGCCGGGGTACTTTGAGGGTGGAAACCCTTGGCAGAGGCTTTGCATGGCTAGATACAGGGAATCATGATGCACTGCTGGATGCCTCTGACTTCGTTGCGGCATTCCAGAAGAGACAGGGACTGTATATTTCCTGCATTGAGGAGATCGCCTATAAACGAGGCTTTATCGATAAGGAGCAGTTGTTAAAGCTGGCAGAGCCTCTGCTGAAGACGAACTACGGAAAATATCTGACAGAGGTAGCGAATGGACTCTAAATTACGAAGAATGGCGATCCTTTCGTCCATGGCGGTCATCCTGCTGGTAGCGGTGCTCGTACTGTATCTGAACAGGGACCGGAGCCCTTCTTCCGCAGTGCATCCACAGGAGAGCGCTGCGTCCGAGGAAGCGGAGAGTACGGAGGAGAGACAGAACGGACAGATCGGCAATGATCTTTCTGCGTTCCTGCGGGACAATACCTTTTTTGACCAGGAGATCAATCCGATTCTGGAGGCAGCCCAAAACGAGACGCCGAGACTGTCTCTTGTCGTGACCTCGGTTGAAAAGGATCTGCGTGTCCAGATCGTAGACCAGTCCGGACAGCCCGTTGCGGGAGAGAGTTTTTATGTGAAGCTTGACGGTATCGGGGAGTACAAGGATCTGGACAAGGACGGGGTGGTGTATATTGGTGATCTGGCAGCGGGGGAATATTATGTAGGGCTGCTTCCTGTTTCGGGTTATCGTGTGCCTGAGAATGAGACGCGCGTCCGGGTGAAGGATAAGGTTGAGTATGTAGCGATCGACGACATTTCCCTGCTGATTAAGACAGAGGCGGACATTGACGCCGAGGCGGAGGATACGGAGATCGCGGATGCGCTAGAGGATGCAGATAAAACGGAGATCAAGAAGCTCCAGAATACGACAGGGAACAGCCGGGTAGGAATTGATGTTTCTAAATGGAACGGTGACATTGACTGGGATAAGGTAAAAAATGCGGGAGTTGAATTCGCTATCATCCGGGCGGGTTACCGCGGCTCCTCCACGGGAAGCCTTGTCGAAGATCCGTATTTTGCGGCAAACATGAAGGGCGCCAAGGCGAGCGGAATGCCAGTGGGCGTATATTTCTTCACGCAGGCGGTAAATGAGGTGGAGGCTGTCGAGGAGGCTTCTGCGGTGTTACAGCTAATCAGGGAGTATCAGCTGGATTATCCGGTCTTTATCGACACGGAGGGCGCCGGAGGCAGCGGACGGGCGGATAATCTGGACGCAGAGACCAGAACACTGGTCTGTGAGGCATTCTGCCGGACGATTGAAAATGCCGGTTATCATGCCGGTGTATATGCGAGCCGGAACTGGTACAATAACAGGCTGTACGCGGACAGGCTTGACAGTCAGTATTGCATCTGGCTGGCGGAGTACCGCAGCGTCCCGCTCTATCAGGGCTATTATCAGCTGTGGCAGTATACTTCAAAGGGAAAGATCGACGGAATATCCGGCAATGTTGATATGAATATAAGCTATTATTAAGAAACAGAAAGGAAAATAAGAAAATGGGAAAAATTACAGTAGAGACATGTGAGATAGAAGGATTAAAAATTATCACGCCCACCGTGTTCGGGGATGCAAGGGGATATTTTTTCGAGTCCTATCATTATGAGGATTACAAGGCGGCAGGAATTCCGGATGTCTTCGTGCAGGACAATCAGTCGGCGTCAAAGCGCGGGGTGCTGAGAGGTCTTCATTTCCAGATCAAGCATCCGCAGGCGAAGCTCGTCAGGGTGATAAAGGGCGAGGTGTATGATGTGGCGGTAGATCTCCGCGAAGGATCAAAAACCTATGGACAATGGCATGGCGTTCTGCTCTCCGAGGAAAATAAGAAGCAGTTTTATGTCCCGAAAAATTTTGCCCACGGCTTCCTGGTTCTGTCAGATTATGCTGAATTCTGCTATAAGTGTACGGATTTCTATCACCCCGGAGACGAGGGCGGCATCCTTTATAATGATCCCGCAGTGGGGGTAGAATGGCCGATTCCGGAGGGAATGGAGCTGATCTTCTCGGACAGAGATACAAAATGGGGCGGACTTGACAGCCTGAAAAAGTGATGAAGGGATTTTGGAAGCATGAAAATAAGTAAAAAAGGCGGTATTGCAATCTTCTCGCTCATGGGTCTGATTCTGGCGGTAATCATCATTGTACATCAGAATCCGGGACCGGGGGCTGACCCGACGCAGGAGCTGATTAAGAAGATCATGTCCTGCACGGTCATACTTGCCGCCTGCCTTATCTTTGCTAGGTGGTATGACAAATTTACTACGCTTCCGGTGGAGCTGTTCCAGAACAGGCACCTGATATGGAAACTGGCAAAGAATGATTTCAAGAAGAGATATGCTGGCTCTTACATGGGGGCGGTCTGGGCGATGCTTCAGCCGGTCGTGACGGTCGCCATGTATTATATCGTGTTTGACAAGATTATGGGCAACGGCGCGGGCAGAGGGAGCGGTGATATACCGTTTGTCCTTTTCCTGACAGCGGGACTGGTTCCGTGGTTCTATTTCAGTGAGGCATTAAACAACGGCACAAATGCCATGCTGGAATACAATTATCTTGTCAAAAAGGTTGTATTTAAGATCAGTATCCTGCCGATCATAAAGATTATCGCAGCAACCTTTATCCATGTATTTTTTGTGTGCATTCTTCTGGTGGTTGCCGCCATTTACGGCTATTATCCGACAATCTACACGATACAGATCGTTTATTACAGCGCCTGTCTTTTCATATTTGTGCTCGCGCTGTGCTACACGACCTGCTCGGTCGTGGTATTTTTCAGGGATTTGTCCCAGATCATCAATATTGCGCTGCAGATAGGCATGTGGGCAACGCCGATTCTGTGGGATATTAACGGTCTGGACGCTGAATGGGTATTTATTCTAAAGCTGAATCCGTTGGTTTACATTGTCAACGGGTACAGAAGTGCGGTCTGCGAGAGGGAATGGTTCTTTCAGGATTTCTTTTCGACGATGTACTTCTGGATTGTGACGGTTGTGTTATTCGGCATCGGCGCGGCAGTATTTAAGAGACTGAAGGTACATTTCGCGGATGTATTATAAAGACGAAAAAGAGGATAAGGGTATGAAAGAAATGATACGGAAAATTCTTGGATGGAAACCTGGGAAATGGCTGCTTGCTTCGATTGCTGTTCTGGGAGTGATCGGATTGCTGATTCCGCTTTTCCGAATCGTGATTTATACTGCACCGTGGTATGACGATTTCAATTATGGATTTTATACAAGAAATTTTCTGGAACTGGAGTATAGCCTGCCGAGTGCCCTGAAGGGCGTGTGGTATTGTGTCAGGACAAGCTGGTATGCATGGCAGGGGACTTTTTCGTCCATCTTCTTTATGTCAATGGTGCCTGTCGCATGGGGAGAACAGTATTATTTTCTGGGACCACTCTTTGTTCTTGTGCTCCTTCTTCTGGGGATATTGGCGTTGACAAAAGTACTGCTGCGTGGAGTCCTTAAGGCAGAATGGGCATATTGCTTGATGATACAGGCAGTTATGATAGCTCTTGTCTTTGAGTTTATCTATTCCGTCGATGGAGGATTTTACTGGTATAATTCTGCCGTCCATTATGTCGGAATGCATGCGTTTATGCTGCTGTTGATTGCGGCATGGATTCAGCTTTTTGTCAGCAGGAAGAAATTTGCAAATGCCTTCTGGATTCTATGTACATTGGTTGGCTCTGTTCTGGCGGGGGGCGCGAACTATATCACGGCACTGCAGGGGCTGTTGGTTGGTCTGTCACTGACCGCTTTAGGTATACTGATTAAAAGCCGCAGAACCTTCTGTATGATTCCCTCACTTCTGGTATACGCATGGGCGTTCTATATGAATGCCGCGGCACCGGGAAACAGTGTGCGGACGAATGTGCTTGGAGGGCGCAAGCTCAGTCCGCTCATGGCTGTGCTGAGATCGTTTCAGGAGGCTTTTGCCCATATTCCGCTTCCTTTATTCACTGGATGGGCAACTATTTTGCTCTTAATTCTGCTCATCCCTATTATCTGGCAGATGACAAAACATTTGAAATTTCAATTCCGGCTGCCAGGGCTGGTGTTGGCATGGTCTTTCTGCCTTTATGCCACCGGTTATACCCCCAGCCTTTATGCATTGGGAACTCCGGGACTTGCGAGAACACTGAATGCTGTTAAGATAACATATCAGCTTCTTCTTGTCATGAATGAGATATATTTTCTGGGATGGCTGCAGCGGAAGTTGAAAAACAGGAAAGGACTTCTGGATCAGGGAGCAGCGTGGTGGTTTTATGCATTGGTAGGCATAGCGATTATCGGTATTTTTATCGCGGAGCCGAATAAGACGAGATTCTATTCTTCTTATGCGGCATACAACTATGTGCATACTGGCGAGGCATGTAATTTCCGTGAGGAATATCTGTCAAGGGTGGAGACGATCAAGAATGGGGGAGATGACGTGGTTGTGAAGCCGATTGACTATAAGCCATGGATATTGTATCCTTCTGATCTAAGTGATAATCCACAAAATGAAGCTAATCAGGCAATGGCAAAATGGTATAGGAAAAATTCCATTACATGTATTCCAGTGGATGTAGAATAGGATAAAGATATGATGGAAAAGGAAATTCAGATCAATGTGCAAGAGGTTGACGTTCCGGCAATCGAGGTGAAGGACGTCGTAAAAATCTATAAGCTCTATGACAAGCCGAGGGACCGCATGAAAGAAGCGTTCGGCTTCGGAAAAAAGCAGAACCATAAGCTGCACTATGCCCTGAACGGCGTTAATATGAACATTTACAAGGGGGAGACAGTCGGAATCATCGGGACGAACGGATCGGGAAAGTCCACCATCCTGAAGATTATTACCGGCGTGCTGACCCCTACCTCGGGAGAGGTGCGGGTAGACGGACGTATCTCCGCACTGCTGGAGCTCGGCGCCGGATTTAATCAGGAATACAATGGCATTGAAAATGTGTACCTCAACGGTACGATGATGGGTTTTTCGGAGAAGGAGATCGACCAGAAGCTGCCGGACATTCTCGAGTTTGCAGACATCGGAGACTATGTTTACCAGCCGGTCAAGACCTATTCCAGCGGTATGTTTGTCAGACTCGCCTTTGCCGTGGCGATCAACATCGAGCCGGAAATTCTCATTGTGGACGAGGCACTGTCGGTGGGAGATGTCTTCTTTCAGGCGAAATGCTATCATAAGTTCGAGGAATTCAAGAAGATGGGCAAGACCATCGTCTTTGTCAGCCATGACCTCAGCAGTATCAGCAAGTACTGCGACAGGGTATTTCTGTTGAATCAGGGAAATCTTCTGGGCGAGGGCTCTCCGAAGGAGATGATCGATGTCTACAAGCGTGTGCTGGTCGGTCAGTATGAAATGCCGGACAAGCAGGAGAATCAGGATCTCTTGCAGGACCCGGAGCTCAGAAGGGCCGCGGGCGGAGCGGCAGAAGAGACGGCACAGGGAATGAACCCGGAGACGTTGGAGTACGGAACGAAGCAGGCAAGAATCACGGAGTGCTATGTGACGGATGACAGGGGGATACGCACGGCGGCGGTCATCAAGGGAAGCGAATTTACACTGCATATGCGGGTGGAATTCAGCGATCATATTCCGGCGCCAATTTTTGCGTTCTCCTTTAAAAACGTGATGGGAACCGAGATCACGGGGACGAATTCCATGATCGAGAAGGCGTTTCTTGAGAGCGCTGAGGCCGGGCAGGTAAAGGACATCACCTTTACCCAGAAGATGGATCTTCAGGGCGGGGAATACCTGTTGTCTCTGGGGGTTACAGGTTATAACGGAGACACCTTTGAGGTGTATCACAGACTTTATGACGCAATGAATATTACGGTAGTTTCCGACAAAAATACAGTAGGCTACTATGATATGAATTCTGTAGTAACGGTGAGGGATGCGGATGTTGGATGAGATTGGAAAGGTAAAACTGGATTACAGTAAATACCCGGGAGAAGATTTTTACTGCGACGGTACGGTAGAGGATGAGATGCTGGACATTGTGAAGAAATATTCTCCGGTCGAGTATGCAAAGGTCATAGAGGAACGCAGGAGCTGGCCGATCCTTTATCATCTGTCCGTACTGCGTGAAAATATCGTGGACTGGATTCCGATGAAGAAAACGGACAAGGTTCTTGAGGTTGGAAGCGGCTGCGGGGCGATCACCGGGGCATTGGCGCGGAAAGCGGGAAGTGTGACCTGTGTTGATCTGTCGAAGAAGCGCAGTCTCATCAATGCCTACAGGCACAGCGAATGTGACAATGTCACGATCCATGTGGGAAATTTTAAGGACATTGAGCCGGAGCTGCCGAAGGATTATGACTACATCTGCCTGATCGGTGTGTTTGAATACGGACAGGGTTATATCGGTGGACAGACGCCTTATCATGATTTCCTCAACATTCTTCTGCCGCATCTCGCGAAGGGCGGCAGACTTGTCATTGCGATTGAGAATAAATACGGATTAAAGTATTTCGCGGGCTGTAAGGAGGATCATCTGGGTACATGGTTCTCGGGCATCGAAAACTATGTGGATGGCGGTGGTGTCAGAACGTTCAGCCGGAGAGGACTGGAAAGGATATTCCGCGGCTGTGGCGTGCAGGAGTATCATTTCTATTATCCCTACCCTGATTACAAATTCATGACAGCGCTATACAGCGATGCCTATCTCCCGGGCAAGGGGGAGCTGACAAACAATCTCAGGAACTTTGACAGGGACAGGATGCTGTTGTTTGACGAGAAGAATGCGTTTGACGGTATCGCGGAGGACGGTCTGTTCCCGATCTTTTCCAATTCATTTATCGCAGTTATCGGAGCGGATTTCGATGTAAAATATGTGAAGTACTCCAACGACAGGGCTCCGGAGTATGCGATCAAGACAGAGATCGGCAGAAGTGCGTCCGGTGAGATCAGTGTCCGGAAATATCCGATGTGTTCTGCGGCAAAGGAGCACATCCGGGAGATGGCGGCGGCATATGATAAGCTGTCCGAGAGATTTCAGGGGGGGATGCTGGAGATCAACCGCTGCGAACTGACGGACAATGAGGTGGAATGCTTTGCGGGCTTTGAGTTCGTACAGGGAACGCCACTGTCTGAGCTGATGGACAGGTGCCTTGACCGCGACGATACAGAAGGGTTTTTAAACCTCTTTAGGGAGTATGTAAAGAGGATCGGCTACCGCAGTGAATATCCGGTGGCGGATTTTGATCTGATCTTTGCCAATATCCTTGTGCCGAACTCTGCGCAGTGGGATAAGGGAAAGTGGACCTTGATCGATTATGAATGGACCTTCGGCAAGACAATAGATGTGAGAGAACTTGCCTTCCGGGCGGTTTATTGTTATCTGATGGAGGATGATAAGAGGAATAAACTAAATCTGGATTTAATTTTGAACGAACTTGGGATCACGGAGGAGGATGCGGAGAATTACCGCGAGCAGGAGAAAAATTTCCAGAATTTTGTCACCGGGAAGCATATGGCAATGACGCAGATTCACGATCTGATCGGCTGCAGGGTGATGGTTCCGCAGAAGTGGATCGAAAAATATGCGGATTCGGGAAATGTGAACCGTGTGCAGATCTATGAGGACAGAGGAAACGGCTACAGTGAGGAGGAGTCTTATTTTGTCAGGGATGCCTATCAGGGGGAGAACCTGATAGAATTGGAGCTCAAGGTCAGCGGGGATGTGCGGCAGCTTCGCATTGATCCTGCATTTGACAGTTGTGTCGTAAGGATACAGGAAATGACCTTTAACGGAGAGGCAGTGCCGTTTGAACGGAGAAAGGTGCTGATCGTGAATGGAAGAATTGCAAAGCCGGCGACCTTGATTTTTCCGACAGTGGACCCGAATATCAATGTGATTCTGAGCGAGCTGGACAGAAAGCCGGAAAATACGCTGTATGCCAGAATGGAGATCGTGCGCGTCCCGGCTGCAATGACGCGGGAGATGGCGGATGCAGTGAAGAGGATCCTCTGATTTCTGACGGCTTTGGATGGAGAACGGTATGGAAGAGACAGAAAACAAGAGCGGCGGTGCAAATAAGCTGCTTCGTCAATGGAACCGGCTGAGAAACTGCGGTGACCTGCGCGGCGTGATCGGTAAGCTGGACTATAAGAGGCGGGAACACAGGGCGATGAAGCAGTTCGGAACCGCCAGCTTCCCCGATGCACAGCGGGCGGCTGCAGAGAGAGAAGCAGTCTTTCCCCAAATGGTGAAGATCAGTATTCTGGTGCCGCTCTGGAACAATGAGAGCGAGTTTCAGACCGCAATGCTGGAATCGGTGCTGAACCAGACCTATCAGAACTGGGAGCTTTGTCTGGCGGACGGCTCCGATGAGGCGCACAGCTACATCGGGGAGATCTGCCGGGAATATGCCGAAAAGGCTGACGGACGGATTGTTTACCGGCATCTGGAGATGAACGGTGGTATTGCCGCAAATACGAATGCCTGCCTTGAACTGGCATCCGGGGAATATATCGGACTGCTGGATCAGGATGATATTCTGCATCCGAGCGTGCTGTTTGAGTATGTGAAGGCGATAAACGAACAGCGGGCGGACTATCTCTACTGCGATGAGACAACCTTTAAGGGCAGTAATGTCAATCATATGCTGATTACGCACTTTAAGCCGGACTATGCGCCGGACAATCTCAGAGCAAATAATTACATCTGTCATTTTAGCGTGTTTAAGCGGACATTGCTGGAGGGAGAAGCGTTTTTCAGACCGGAGTATGACGGCAGCCAGGATCATGATATGATCCTCCGGCTCACGGACCGCGCGGAAAAGGTCGTACATGTGCCGAAGGTGCTGTACTACTGGCGCAACCACGCGGGAAGCGTCGCGTCCGGGATCGAGGCAAAGCCTCATGCAATTGATGCTGCAAAGAGAGCGGTTGCATGGAATCTGCAGAAGCACGGACTGGAGCACTTTGAGATCGAGAGTACAAGGGCATTCGAGACCATTTTCAGAATCCGCTATGAGATTCTCGGAACACCTAAAATATCGGTTGTTATTATAAATGCCGGAACGCCGGAGGAGCTACAGTGCTGTAAAACTTCGGTGACAGAAATGTCATCCTATGGAAATTATGAGATCATTACCGGGGATGAGGGGCTGACGGCAGTTTCCTACCCGGGACAGATGAACCTCGGCGCGCAGCGCGCGGAGGGAGACTATCTTTTGTTCCTCGACAGCAGATCGAAGGTCATTACGGCGGACTGGATGGAGGAGTTGTTAATGTATGCGCAGAGGGAGGATGTAGGAGCGGTCGGTGCAAAGCTCTATCACCCGGATGACACGCTCTGCCATGCAGGACTCGTCCTTGGACTCGGAGCCGGGCATACGGTAGGGAACATCTATGCCGGTCAGCACCGCCGGAGTCTCGGATATATGGGAAGGCTGTGCTATGCGCAGGACATATCGGCGGTGAGCGGCGCATGCCTTATGGTGAAGAAAGAGTGTTACACGGAGGCTGGGGGCTTTGACGAGAGCTTTGCCCATTCCCTGTATGATGCGGACTTCTGCCTGAAGCTGCGGGAGAGAGGGTATCTGAATATTTTTACACCCTTTGCAGAGCTTTACACCCGCAGCATGGAATATGGCGTGGCGGCTGCAGACACGAACGAAAGGGAGCAGCGCGCCGGAGAGACCGCACGGTTCCGGGAGAGATGGGCGGAGGCGCTGGCGGCAGGCGACCCGTACTATAATTTGAACTTCTCACTTGACAGAAACGATTGTTCACTAAAGATTACACAGTAAAGGGGCTGTAGGATGCTTTTCAATTCCATCATATTCATAACGGTTTTTCTTCCCATGTCCCTTCTGGGCTGGTTTTTATTACAGAAGCTGGAGAATCCTGTTTATGCCAAGCTATTTATGGTAGGTATGTCCTTCTGGTTTTACGGCTACTATAATTTGTTCTATCTGTGGATATTGCTGGCAAGTATCTTCTTTAACTTTATGTTCAGTATTCTGATGGAGCATACGGGTAAGCCCGGGATGCGCAAGTGTCTGCTGGCGGTGGGGCTTCTGGAAAACATCGGTCTGCTCTTTTATTTTAAATATTTCAACTTTTTTATTGACAACTGTAACTATTTCCTGCATACGGACATTCATCTGGAAAAAATTGCACTTCCTCTGGGAATCAGCTTTTTCACGTTCCAGCAGCTCTCCTTTGTGGTGGAGCGCTATCGGAGGACGGCTCCGCATTATGCGTTGCCGGATTATATGTTTTTTGTAAGTTTTTTCCCGCAGCTGATTGCGGGGCCGATTGTGCTTCACAGCGAACTGATTCCACAGCTGCAGGAGAGAAAGAACCGTCACCCTTCGGCGGATCAGTTTTTTGATGGCTTTGCACTGTTTATTCTGGGATTGGCTAAGAAGGTACTGCTCGCGGATTCGCTGGCTGTGCTGGTGAATGCGGAATATGGTAATATAGCGGCGCTGGACAGCCCATCGGCATGGATTGTCATCTGTTTTTATATGATGGAGCTGTATTTCGATTTTAGCGGTTATTGTGATATGGCACGCGGGATCGGAAAGCTGTTTGGCTTCCGGCTGCCTGAGAATTTCAATTCCCCGTTTCAGGCGGTATCTGTCAAAGATTTCTGGCGCAGATGGCATATGACACTTTCCCGTTTCCTGGCAGATTATATCTATATTCCGCTGGGAGGAAACCGCAGAGGGAAGGCAAGGCAGTGTCTGAATCTGTTTGTCGTTTTTCTTGTCAGCGGATTATGGCACGGCGCAAACTGGACGTTTGTTGTCTGGGGATTGATGCATGGGCTGGCGGAAATTTTTGAGACCCTGTTCCCGAGGCTGCGATTCAAGTGGGAATGGCTGAACAGGCTTATAACGGCTGTTTTTGTTACGCTTTCGTTCTCTATTTTCAGAAGCAATTCCCTGTCGGAGGCGGTTCTGCTGTGGAAGCGGCTTTTTGCGGGAGGAAACAAGGTCTTTTTTATTGCAATGTGCAATACGCTGAGATTTCCGGAAAATTATGCGGTCATAAAGTTCCTGGAAATGTATTTACCGCAGCTGATGAATGCCTTTTTGGTTATGACCTTCTGCCTGCTTGCCGGAATTGCAATCGGGCTGCTTGAGGGACGGAAGGCGGAGGACTGGATACGGGACAGAGGCAGAAGCCGCATGGGATTGTTCTGTATGGCAACGCTGTTTACATGGGCGTTTCTCTCGCTTTCGCAGGTCAGCGTTTTTTTGTATTTCAATTTTTAGGCAGGAGACGGCAGGATGAGCGGAAAGAAAAAGGCATTCATCAATTTAATAATCATCATTGCTGTGGAATTTGCCCTTGTTGCTGCGGTGGTTTGGTTTTTTGACCCGTTTTATCAGTATCACGAGCCATTCTTCGGCATGGAGGCGGTGCTCAATGACCGGGACAACCAGATGCCGGGCACAATACGCAACTTTCAGTATGACGCCCTGCTTGTGGGGTCTTCGGTAGCTGAAAATTTTGATACGGATTATCTGGATAACCGGTACGGCTGTAAATCCCTGAAGGTAATCCGGGCATCCGGTTCGGCGGCAGATCTGCTCTATTATGTGGAGATGGCGGAGAGTGAAAGAGAGCTTAGGAACATTTTCTGGTGCCTGGATATTTTTGCCCTGAATGCATCTGCGGAGGTAACGCTCTACGGGGATGATATTCCAAGGTATCTTCACACGAAAACGGTGCTGGACGACCTGCCGTATGTGTTTAACAAGGAGATCCTGTTTGAAAAAATTCCTGCAACGGTTGTCAGCTCTGTCAAGGGAATCAATACAGGAGGACAGGCATATAACTGGGCTGACGATAAAGATTTCAGCGCCGCCGGGGCAATGCGCTTTTACAACCGCCCAGCCGATCTGGAAGGGGATGTGGTTCAGGCGGACATTACAGAGGAATACGCAGATACTGTCAGAAAGAATGTAGAGCTGCTTTCGGAGCAGATTTCGGCACATCCTGAGATTCAGTACCATTTCATGATTCCGCCGTATTCCATGCTGTGGTGGGACTGTTCCTGGGTGAATGGGCAGGAAGAGGAGCGGTTCTATGTATTGGAGCAGGCGATTCCGGTTCTGCTCTCCTTTGACAATGTGGAGGTCTTTTACTTTCAGGGACACGACGAGATCATCTGCGATCTGGACAACTATATGGACATGATCCACTATTCGCCGGAAATCAACCAATGGATGCTGGAAAGTATGCAGGATGGGGCGGACAGACTGGATGAAGAAAACTGGGAGAGCACAATAGAAGATATGCGGGAGTTGGCTGCCCGGATACATAATGAGAAAATCTATAGATATTATTAACAGCAAACGGTGGTATTTTTTTCAAGTTTATGATAAAATAAATGCGATCAAGCCGTGACAGGCAGAAATGAGGTAGAGTGAAATGAGTTATATGGACGAATTTAACTTCTGGTTAGAGGACGACTATTTTGATCAGGACACAAAGAATGAGCTGCTGGCAATTCGCAATAATCCGGCAGAGATCGAAGACAGATTTTATAAGGAACTGGAATTCGGAACGGGAGGCTTACGCGGTGTGATCGGCGCCGGTACCAACCGCATGAACATTTATACCGTACGCAAGGCGACGCAGGGACTTGCAAACTTTATTCTGAAGCAGGGAACGCAGGCGAAGGGCGTAGCCCTTGCATACGACTCCAGAAGAATGTCTCCCGAGTTCGCAGATGTTGCCGGACTGTGCCTTGCGGCTAACGGCATCAAGGCATATGTGTTTGACTCACTCAGACCGACTCCCGAGCTTTCCTTCGCGCTCCGCACACTGGGCTGCACGGCAGGTATCGTCGTTACGGCAAGCCATAACCCGCCCGAGTACAACGGCTATAAGGTATACTGGGAGGACGGCGCACAGGTGACAGCGCCCAAGGATACCCAGATTATCGAGGAAGTCAAGGCAATCAAGGATTTCCATACATGCAAGACCATGGATAAGGATGCGGCGGTCATGGCTGATCTCTATCAGGTGATCGGCAAGGAAATCGACGACAAGTACATGGCAGAGCTGAAAAAACAGATTATTCATCCCGATGTCATCAAGGAGATGGCTGAGGATATCAAGATCGTATATACCCCTCTCTGCGGAACCGGTAACCTTCCGGTGAGAAGAGTTCTCTCCGAGCTGGGCTTCCAGCACGTTTATGTGGTTCCCGAGCAGGAAAAGCCCGACCCGGACTTCACGACACTGGATTATCCGAATCCCGAGGATCCCAAGGCATTTACCTATGCGCTCCGCCTTGCAAAAGAGAAGGATGCGGATATTGTTCTGGCTACCGATCCCGATGCAGACCGTCTCGGCGTGTACGCAAAGGACACGAAGACCGGAGAGTATGTTTCCTTCACCGGAAATATGTCCGGTATGCTGATCGCGGAGTACATTCTGCGTGAAAAGACAGCGACGGGAACCATGCCTGAGAATCCGGCGCTTGTGACAACAATCGTTACGACGAATATGACAAAGCCCATCACGAAGGCATACAATGTAAAGCTGATCGAGGTGCTGACAGGCTTTAAGTTTATCGGTGAGCAGATCAAATTCTTTGAGCAGACAGGCAGCAACAACTATGTGTTTGGTCTGGAGGAGAGCTACGGATGTCTCGCCGGAACACATTCCAGAGACAAGGATGCCATTGTTGCCGTAATGTGTCTGTGTGAGGTTGCGGCTTACTGCAAGAAGCACGGAAAGACCCTCTGGGATATGATGCTGGATGTTTACGAGAAATATGGTTACTATAAGGAGAGCCAGTACACCATTACCATGAAGGGAATTGACGGTGCGAGACAGATCGCGGAGATCATGGATAAGCTGCGCAAGAATCCTCCTAAGGCATTCGGGACAAGAAGGGTATTAAAGTTCAGAGATTATCTGAACGACCGCATTGTAGATATGGAGAGCGGTGCAGAGACGACGACCGGTCTGCCGAAATCCAATGTATTGTACTTTGAGCTGCCCGACGATGAATGGTGCTGTGCACGTCCTTCCGGCACAGAGCCTAAGATCAAGTTCTATATGGGCGTCAAGGGAAGCAGTCTTGAGGATGCAAAGGCAAGACTGGAGCAGCTGACCGAGGATTTAAAGGCAGAGCTGTAGGAGAAAAGATAAAATGAATTCCCTGCCGGATCTGTATGGCGGTGCCAAAGCCGTCGCAGCAGATCATGGCAGGGAATTTTGCTAAGTGGGGAAAGAATGAAAAGAATCAATCGCGCGAGCATCAAGAAGACAATCTACTACCTGAGACGAAACGGTATCAGAAAGACCTGTGCGGCTGTCAGGGAAAGACTTGACAGAAAGAGAACGGAAGAGTATGAATGGGTTCCGCCCACGGCGGAAAAGCTCCTGATGCAGAGCCGCTATGCGGAAGAGCATAACTATACCGTTACCTTCAGCATTGCCGTTCCCGCATACCGTACGCCCGCGAACTGCCTGCGGGAGCTTATGGAAGCGCTGCTTGCACAGAGCTATGGCAAATGGGAGCTGGTGCTTGCAGATGCCAGCGGCGACAACAGCGTCAGGGACATTGCGGCAGAATATACCGATGTGCGAATCCGCTATATCAGCCTCGGGCAGAATGCGGGAATCGCTGAGAATACGAATCAGGCGCTTGCGCATGTGACGGGAGATTATGTCGGGCTTCTCGACCATGATGATGTGCTCACAGCGGATGCGCTCTTTGAGATGGCGAAGCGGATCGAAGAAGGGCGGAAAGGCGGCGGAGAACCATGGATGCTCTATTCGGATGAGGATAAGTGCAACGGCAATATGACAGCCTTCTTTGAACCGAACAGGAAGGAAGACTTCAATCTGGATCTCCTGCTAAGCAATAATTACATCTGTCATTTTTTGGTTATGCGGACAGAACTGATTCAAAAGCTCGGATTCCGAAAGCAATTTGACGGGGCGCAGGATTATGATCTGGTTCTGCGTGCCGCCGCGGAGCTTAAGGATCGGGAGAATGCGATTGTCCATATTCCGCAGGTGCTTTATCACTGGCGCTGCCACAGCGGCTCGACCGCAGAAAACCCGGCGAGCAAAATGTATGCCTACAATGCCGGTGGACAGGCGGTTCAGGCGTTTGCTGATGCTATGAATTGGAAAGCGCAGGTCACTGCCACGGAGCATCTCGGCTTCTACAGACTGCGCTATGAGGGAAGCCCGCTGCGGGTCAGGGAGGATCTCGGCGCTGTGGGAGGCAGACTGGTTTCACACGGCTGCATCTGCGGAGGGCGGATGTCAGAGGAAGGAAAGGTTTTTTATGAGGGACTGCCTGTGAGCTATAGCGGTTACCTGCACCGTGCGGTGCTGCCGCAGGACGCGCAGGCACTCGATATACGGAATCTTGAGGTGCGGTCTTCACTGCGGGAGCTGTTCCGGGAAGTCACAGGGCTGGAATATACCGTGATCCCGGGAACGGAAAAGTTCGATCCGGCAGCGATCCCGCCGCAGGAAAAACCCATAGAGCTCAGCCTCAGGCTGTGTAGGGCAATGAAGGAAAAGGGCTACAGACTTTTATATCTGCCGGAGTATTGAGGAAGGTCAGGGGACAGAAATGATAAAAATAACGGTAGTTATTCCAAATTATAACGGACTCCGATTTCTGGAGGAATGCCTGCAAGCCTTATATGCACAGACCCCGGACACTCCGGAATATGAGGTTGTTATGGTGGATAACGGGTCTTCGGACGGAAGCGTGGAGTTTGTGAGAGAAAATTACCCGGAGGTCAGGATCGAGGCGCTTTCTGAGAATACCGGCTTCAGCTATGCGGTGAATGTCGGCATCGAAAAGTCAGCGTCGGACTATGTAATTCTCCTGAACAATGACACAAAAGTTAAATCAGAGTTTATTAAATATCTGTATGAGGCGATAGAGGCAAGGCCTCAGGCATTCTCGGTCAGCGCGAAAATGCTGATGTGGGATAAACCGGAGTTCATTGATGACGCGGGAGACAGATATTGCGTCTTCGGCTGGGCATTCGCGCGCGGCAAGGGGAAGCCCTCGGAGCTGTATCATACTCCGTGCGAGGTCTTTTCAGCCTGCGCCGGGGCGGCGATCTACCGCAGAAGTGTCTTCGATAAAATCGGGCTGTTTGACGTTGAGCATTTCGCCTACATGGAGGATATTGATGTCGGGTACCGCGCCCGCAGCAAAAGAATAGAAATTTAGCAAAAAAACCGACAAACTACCGGAATTATTACGAGCCCCGTGCGGAGGTGATTCACTACGGCAGCGCCTCCAGCGGCTCCAGATACAATGAGTTCAAGGCATCGCTGGCATCGGCAAACAATGTTTACGTTGTCTGGAAAAATATGCCGCTTCTGCAATGGATCGTCAATCTGCCGTTCCTGTTTGTCGGTTTTTTTGCTAAATTTCTATTCTTTTGCAAAAAAGGCATGGGGCGGATTTACCTGCGCGGGCTTGCGAAGGGTTTATTGCGGGCGTTCACTCCGGCGGGAAGAAAGCATAAGGTCCGCTTTCAACCGAAGAATTTGGGGCATTATCTTGCGATTCAGGGGCAGCTTTACCTGAACGCATTTCGATTTCTTAAGAAATCTTAAGAATTAGCTTCATAATTTCATAAGTTGTTTTCCGTATAATCATTTCAGTAGTAGTATAAATCGGAATCGGATGGCGGCAAAGCGCTGTTTGGCGCCGGCTGCGGGGCAATTTATGATAAAGGACAATCAGAAAGTATTTAACCGATTAATGGTAGTGATTGATGCGGTCATTGTAGCCGGATCATTCATGTTTGCGTATTTCTTTAAATTCTATGTCCTGAATGACGGCCCGGGTCTTGGGGTTCTGCCGGCAGAGGATTATCTGCGGCTTCTTATCTTCATTGTTCCGATCTATATGTTTATTTACTATTTTTGCGGTGCCTATGCACCAAAGCGCACGGTACGCCGCAGATTTGAGATCTTTGACATTATCAAGGCGAATACGATCGGTATCATTGCGTTAATCATTCTTTTATTCATGATCCTGAGGGAATTCTATGTGTCCCGGTCGGTGATGGCGTTTTTTTATGTATTCAACATATTCATCACCTCCTGCTTTCGGGTCGCACTGAGAAAAGGTCTCAGGACGATACGGCGGAAGGGATACAATCTGAAGCACATTCTTCTTGTCGGGTATTCGAGGGCGGCGGAGGAATATATCGACCGGCTGGCGGACAACCCGCAGTGGGGCTATGTGGCAATGGGAATCCTTGACAATAATATTCCGGCGGGCACGATGTACAAGGGAGTAAAGGTTCTTGGAACGCTCGGAAACCTGGATATTATTCTTCCCGAGAATAAGCTGGATGAGATCGCCATTACGCTTCCGCTTCAGGACTATGACAATCTGGAATCCATTGTCAGCGTCTGTGAAAAATCGGGTGTGCATACGAAATTTATTCCGGATTACAACAGCCTTTTCCCGAGCAGACCCTATACGGAGGATCTGATGGGACTGCCGGTAATCAACATCCGGTATGTGCCGCTGTCCAATACGGGAAATATGATTATCAAACGGGCGATGGATATTGTAGGTTCGCTGGTCGGAATTGTTATCACATCCCCGATCATGCTGATCGTCTCGCTGCTGGTCATGCTGTCCAGCCCCGGTCCTGTCATCTTTAAACAGGAGCGCGTCGGACGTCATAACAAACCGTTCCGGATGTATAAATTCCGCAGCATGGAGCTGCAGCAGCCGGGCGAGGAGAAGAAGGCATGGACAGTGCGGAATGATCCCAGAGTTACCAAGGTGGGAAAATTCCTGCGGAAGACAAGTATTGATGAGCTCCCGCAGCTTTTCAATATATTGAAGGGTGATATGAGCCTTGTGGGGCCGAGACCGGAGCGGCCGCTGTTCGTGGAGAAGTTCAAGGAAGAGATTCCCCGGTATATGGTGAAGCATCAGGTTCGGCCGGGACTTACCGGCTGGGCACAGGTGAACGGTCTTCGCGGAGATACCTCCATCAGAAAGAGGATCGAATATGACATCTATTATATCGAGAACTGGACGGTATGGTTTGATATAAAGATTATTTTTATGACGTTTTTTACCGGGTTTATCAATAAGAATGCTTACTAATAAGGAGAAGGTGTTATGGCAACAAATCAGAGACGTACAAACGGAACAGCTAATTCAACGAGAACTAAGGCGGCGATGCAGAAGCGCAAGAAAAAACGCAGAATCATTATTTTTGCAGTTGAGATCGTAATTATTCTGATTATGTTAGGTGTGCTTTATGTGGTTTTGAACGTTTCTGACGAAGGTCCGAAATTCACAGTGATTGACCCGTCAGAGGTGGTTCCCTCTGAGATCCAGCAGGCGAAGGATGAAGGCGAAAGCACTATGTTGGGTTACATGAACATAGCGCTGTTCGGTGTGGATGCAACGAATGAGAAGCAGATCGAGAAGAACAGCCGAAGCGACTCGATCATGGTTGCCAGCATCAATATGGACACCGGGGACATCAAACTGGTCAGCGTATACCGTGACACCTATCTGAATATCGGTACCGATACCTATACGAAATGTAATGCGGCTTACGCCAAGGGCGGACCGCAGCAGGCAATCAAGATGTTGAACATGAACCTTGACCTGGATATCGAAAACTTTGTAACGGTTGGCTACAATGCCTTGATAGATGTCATCGACGGACTTGGCGGTGTCTATGTCGAGATAAAGGAGAATGAGATTGTACACCTGAATAACTACCAGAGAAGTATTGTCGCACAGTGGAAATACGGCGTGAAGCTGGATGAGTTCACGGTATCTGAGAAGGATTTTGAGGTGGTAAAGTCATCGGACTACACACCTGTGACGGAAGCGGGCTATCAGCTTCTGGACGGACTTCAGGCGACAGCATACTGCCGTATCCGTTATGTCGGAAATGATTATAAGCGTACTGAGAGACAGCGCACGGTTCTCAAGGCGATTGAGGATCAGGCGAAGAAGGCAGATCTCAAGACTTTGACTGATGTTTTCAACAAGGTTGTGAAGCAGGTTTACACGAGCCTTGACCAGAAAGATATGCTGGAGCTGCTGGGCAAGATTGCGGATTACCGGATTGCTGATGAGGCAGGCTTCCCGCAGATGGAACAGCTGACAACGGGAAATATCGGGGCGAGCGGAAGCTGTATCGTACCGCAGGATCTGGTATCTAACGTAGAGTGGCTGCATCAGTTCCTGTTTGAAGATGAGGAATATCAGGTTACTTCCACGGTTATAGAGTGCAGTGAAAAGATTAAAAAGGATACCGCACAGTATCTTGGACAATAGTAAAAGAGCTTAAAGGGAAGCTTGAAGGCTTCCCTTTTTCTTGTAAAAATAATGTTCTTCGGCTATAATGGAAAAGTGCGCAAATCGCGGAACAGCAGCAGGGAGGCAGAAGTTGAAGATTGATGTGATAATTCCCGTATATAAGCCGGGGAGGGAACTGTTTGAACTGCTGGACAGACTGGGGAAGCAGACGCAGCCTGTTCAGAAAATCATATTGATGAATACCGAGGAAAAATATTTTGAGCAGCTGGTGTACGGGACAGATTTTACCAGAGCCTATCCCAATGTGGAGGTTCACCATCTCTCAAAGCGGGAGTTTGACCACGGCGGAACCAGACACTGGGGTGTACAATATTCCGACGCGGAGGTCTTTGTCACCATGACGCAGGATGCCATGCCTGCGGACAAGTATCTGATGGAACGACTGACGGAAAACCTGCATGGCAGTGTGGCAGCAGCATATGCCCGCCAGCTCCCGGCTATCGGCTGCCGTGAGACAGAGAGGATATCAAGGTATTTTAACTATCCTGCGACATCCTGCATCAAGACGGCAGATGACATCGGCACACTCGGGATCAAAACCTTTTTCTGCTCGAATGTATGCGCAGCTTACCGCAGGGATATTTATGAGGAATTGGGAGGCTTTATACGCCATACCATATTTAATGAGGATATGATCTACGCGGCGGGGGCGGTCAGGTCAGGCTATGGGATCGCCTATGAGGCGGATGCGCGTGTGATTCATTCTCATAATTACACAAATATGCAGCAGTTAAGACGCAACTTTGACCTTGGTGTCTCCCAGGCGGATCACCCGGAGATCTTTGCGGGCGTGCCCTCCGAGGCGGAGGGGAAAAAGCTGGTGCAGGTGACGTATCAGTCTTTAAAAGCAAAAAAGAAGCTGTATCTTTTTCCCGGATTCTGTGTACAATGCGGCTTTAAGTATGTGGGCTATCTTCTCGGGAAAAATTACAGAAGACTGCCCAGACGATGGATAATGAAAATTACAATGAACAGAGAATACTGGAAATAAGAGCCTGCGGCTTGCAGGCTGCGGAAAGGCAGAGTGATTCATATGTGTGGAATTGTAGGCTATATCGGAAGCAGACAGGCGGCGCCCATCATTCTGGATGGACTGTCAAAGCTGGAGTACCGGGGATATGATTCGGCGGGCATGGCTGTGTTTGACGGCACAAAGATTCTGACGGAGAAGGCGATCGGCAGACTTAAGGTGCTTGAGAATCTGACAAAGGGCGGAGAGACAATGCCGGGAACCTCCGGTATCGGACATACCAGATGGGCAACGCACGGCGCGCCGAGCAATCTGAATGCGCATCCGCATACCAACACGGCGGGTACAATCGCGGTGGTGCATAACGGAATCATTGAAAATTATATGACTCTCAAGAAGATGCTGCTTGAGAAGGGTTATCAGTTTGCATCGGAGACGGACACGGAGGTACTGGCTCATCTGCTGGATTACTATTATAAGGGGAATCCGTTAGAGGCAATTACAAAGGTGCTCCATCGAGTGGAAGGCTCCTATGCGCTGGGCATCTTGTTTGCCGACCGGCCGGAGGAGATCTATGCTGCCAGAAAGGACAGTCCGCTCATCGTCGGCAGCAACGACGAGGGCTCATTTATCGCATCCGACGTTCCGGCGATCCTGAAATATACCCGGAAGGTGTATTATATGGAAAATCAGGAGGTTGCGGCTCTGCGCAGGGACGGACTGCGCTTCTTCTCCGTGGATGAGGAAGAGGTGGCGAAGGAGCCGGTCATGATTGACTGGGATGCCGAGGCGGCGGAGAAGGCGGGCTATGAGCACTTCATGCTCAAGGAAATCTATGAGCAGCCGAAGACCATTACCGACACAATCTCTCCGAGGATCAAGGACAACGACCTTGTGATTGAAGAACTGAACATGACGGATGAGGAACTGAGGGCGGTGAAGAAGATCCACATCGTGGCATGCGGTTCCGCTTATCACACCGGTGTCACCGGAAAATATGTCTTTGAGGGACTGGCGAGGATTCCGGTCGAGGTGGATGTGGCGAGTGAGTTCAGATACCGCGACCCTATCCTTGAGGAAGGCGGCATGGTCATCGTTATCAGCCAGTCAGGAGAGACAGCAGATACACTGGCGGCTCTCAGGGAGGCAAAGGCGAGAGGCTTTAAAGTGCTTGCAATCGTCAATGTTGTCGGAAGCTCCATTGCGAGAGAGGCGGATGCCTGCATGTATACATGGGCGGGACCGGAGATCGCCGTAGCGACGACGAAGGCTTACAGCGCGCAGCTGGTTTCCCTCTACATGCTCGCAATGAAGATGGCAAAGGCGCGCGGAAGCATTGATGAAGTGCGCTTCGGTGAGCTGCTGACAGATTTGAAGCGCCTGCCGGATCAGATCGAGCTGCTTCTGGGACAGAAGGAGAAGATCCAGCACTTTGCGAACAGATACCTTGGCGCACGTGATATCTTCTTCATCGGAAGAGGTATCGACTACGCGATTTCCCTGGAAGGCTCCCTGAAGCTGAAGGAAATTTCCTATATCCACTCAGAGGCATATGCGGCGGGCGAGCTGAAGCACGGAACCATCTCTTTGATTGAAGAAGGGACGCTTGTGGTGGCGCTTGCAACCCAGCCCGCGCTGTTCCAGAAGACGGTCAGCAACATTGTCGAAGTCAAGGCGCGCGGCGCGTTCGTCATGGCGGTGACAAACGAGGGAAACAAGGAGATCGAAAGGGTTTCCGATTATGTGCTCTACATCCCGGAGACGAATTCGTATTTTACAAATTCTCTGGCAATCGTTCCGTTACAGCTGTTTGCGTACTATGTTGCCGTCGGCAGGGGCTGCGACGTGGATAAGCCGAGAAATCTTGCGAAGTCGGTTACGGTAGAATAACGATTCTGGATTTCATAAATGCTTCATAATCGAAACACAATTCCGTCACAAATGCCGGATATACTAAGGTACATAAAGATACAGAGAAACAATGAACAACAAAATGTTTCCACATAGAAAAGAGGTAACGGTTATGTACGAAAATGAAATCTATTCCGAAAAGAACGGAGCGTCCCAGCAGGGAGACAGCTCGGTAAACAGTGGTTCCACCGGCAACAACACAGCGAACACCTACTTTGACTACACAGCCTACTCGGCGGAGGAATTGAAGAAGCAGACGGGAAGCTATGACAGGAATGCCGCCAAAGCGGCGAAGAAGGCGGCAAAGGCAGCCAGAAAGGCGCAGAAAGCAGCCGGACATACGACGATGAGCACACCGAAGAAGTTTGTTCTGAGCGTCAGCCTTGGCCTGTGCTTCGGACTTTTTGCCGGACTTGGCTTCTATGCAGTCCATCTCGGAGCGGGAGAACTGACAAAGACTGACAACACCGCAGTTTCTGCCACGGAGCTGCCGGGAAATGTCGTGACGCTTCCGAGTGAGAACAATGTGACGACCAGCCACGTTACCTATGTACAGGATGATATTTCCGACATGGTAGAAGAGGTAATGCCGTCCATGGTGTCGATTGTAAATAACTATACCAGCACAGGGATGAATCTCTGGGGCCAGACCTACAGCCAGCCGGGTGTGGCGAGCGGTTCCGGCATCATCATCGGGGAGACGGACGAGGAACTTCTGATCGCGACCAACAACCATGTGGTTGAGAATGCCGACAGCCTTGAGATTACCTTTATTGATGAGTCAACGGCGGAAGCGGTCGTAAAGGGAACCGATTCAGACATGGATCTCGCAGTGGTTGCCGTTCCGATTTCCGGCCTTACCGAAGACACCCTGAATGCAATTACGGTTGCAAAGCTGGGAGACAGCGATAACTTAAAGCTCGGCGAGCCGGTTGTGGCGATCGGTAATGCGCTCGGCTACGGACAGTCCGTAACCAACGGTATCATCAGCGCCCTGAACAGGGAGATGACGACCGAGGACGGCTCCACAGGCACTTATATCCAGACCAACGCGGCAATTAACCACGGCAACTCCGGCGGCGCACTGTTGAACATCAACGGCGAGGTCATCGGAATCAACGCGGCAAAGATCGACGGCAGCACAGTTGAGGGCATGGGCTATGCAATCCCCATCAATGCGGCAAGCCCCATCATCTCCGAGCTGATGCAGCGTCAGACCAGAACGGAGAAGGTCGCCGAGGATGAGATCGGTTACATGGGTGTCACGATGCAGGCGATCACAGATGAAATTGCAAATGCTTACGGTATGCCGAAGGGTGTCTTTGTCAGAGAGGTTGCAGAGGGCAGCGCGGCTGAGGCAGCAGGCATCAGAAAGGGCGACATCATCGTGAAGTTCGACGGCAAGCGGATCAGCAGTTCTTCCGATCTGCAGAGTACCCTGCAGTATTTCAGGGCAGGTGAGACGGCAACCGTCACCATCAAGCGTGCCGAAAACGGTGAGTATACAGCCTACGATCTCGAGATCACATTGGGTCAGAGACCTTCATCAACCAAATAACCAACAGCGGGATGAATCCTATTCCGGATATGCCGAGCAGGTGTATCCGGAATTTTGCGTAGAGATGTTTTGGAAGACCATGTCCGGTTTAGAAAAAGTTAATTTGAACATAAACGCTTTTTCGGGTATACTTAAAAACGACTTCACAAGTAATGATGAATAGGGTGGGATGACCGGAAAGGTACAGCCACCGATGGCGGAATGGAGGAGTTATGTCGGATTTATATAAAGAGAATGATGAAGAAAAGGAAAACGACTTCAAAGAGACGGATATGACCGAGGGGCACGCGGATGCCTCGCGCACACAGAACGCGGGTAAGAGCGATAACAGTGAGTACGAGGATGTGTGCTTTATCTGCCGCAGACCGGAGAGCAAGGCGGGAAAAATGTTTAAACTCCCGAACAATATCTGCATCTGCGACGACTGTATGCATAAGACAATGGATGCGGTCAGCCAGTTTGACTATCAGGGCATGCTGAACAATCCCCAGCTCCAGAGGGAGATGGACGATTTTTCCAGACAGGGAGGCTTCCCGAATATCAGCTTTGTCAACCTTGCCGATCTGCAGGGCGACGGCGGGATTCCCAACAAGCAGAAGCTCAAGAAGAAAAAGCCGAAGGACAGCGCGGAGCCGGTGCTGAACATCCGTGACATTCCCGCACCGCATAAGATCAAGGCGAGCCTGGATGAG
>OQWA01000016.1_pt1 | contig 30943 bp, 37 predicted proteins | sample 1691581 | NCBI WGS metagenome assembly OQWA01 (sample SAMN03418264, study PRJEB22391) | human gut metagenome | biome: human-gut; feature: organic feature; material: feces | host: Homo sapiens | place: Tanzania | collected 2013-01
GAATGCACCAATTTGTGGATTATCACTCATTGCTGGCATCTTAGCCACAAGTTCACACTTAGCAACATTCCAATCAAGACCTGCCGCTAACATTACGTCAGCAGCAGTCTTACAATTCTCGACATTAACAGCTCCTCTATATCTAAAAGGAGCACCTTTTACAGCGTAGCTCATACTTTATTAAGTTTTTTATATTTACGAAGATTATAATGTTTATTTTTAATTTCAGTATCAATCTGTATAGGATTAATATATTTTTCAGCAAGTAATTTAAGTTGAGGACAACGATGGTCAACCACATATATAACTTCTCTATTATCGATAATTTTACATACAGGTATCACAATAGGTTCTTGTACAGAATATTCATGATTTGCAACAACAGAAGAAGGTATAACGCAATCCTCTATATAAGCTCCAGTAATAATTCCTCCTTTAGAAATATATAAACGTCTACTACCAATAGTAGTTTTTATACATTCCATTTGCTCATTTTCTTGTTCATCATACGCAGCACGAATAAAACAATTAAATGCGTTAGTATTATATGTTAATCCAGTAGCTTTAGAACGACGAATATAAGAATAACGTTTGTTAACAAAATATCCTTGAAAATCAATAGATTCAAATTCATCATCAAATAAAGTTAAAGGACTAAGTATTCCATGATGAGTTAAAACACTTATTACTTCAAGAATAAAATCAACATCTTCAAAACTTTGAGGTTCATTATATTCTATAGCTTTAATGACATGAAGAACTTCTTGATACTTCATCTTTAAAGCCTCTCTTTTTTCTTTGTTTTTAACAGAAGCTAATTTAATATTAGCTTCTGTCTTAAACTTTATAGAAAGACCATTATCATTAACATCAATAATAAAAGGATTTTCCATTATAATTTATTTAATAATCAGACTTTCGTTTTTAACTAATTCAGCCATAGTTGGTTTAGCAGTACCTTGTTCATCAGCAACAGTAATGATTGTTTTCCAATCTTCTTTTGCTGTTTCATTGCTTATTTCAGCAGTAAAAGGATTATGCGCATATTCCAATATAGCATCTTTATGACTTCTAAATAGTTCATAAATTGTAGCAGTAGATTTAATTCCAATTTTAAATGTAGTTAAATCATTTAAAGTAAATGGAACAAAACCATATTCTTGTTCTGCTTTAATGTTAGCGTTAATAACATCAAGTATGCCTTGTAGGTCAACATCTTCGCCAGTATAAAGTACATCTCCATTTACAACTTCACGAAGGAACTTTTCAAAATGAGTCATAAATAGATTAACTCTATCTTCATCCACATTAACAGCAGTACTTGCTTTTGTATAAAGACGACAAGATTCAAGTTCAATAAACTTATTATTCTTGCCAAGTTCACCAAAATTATTAACAGCATCAAGCATAGCTTTCTTTAGACGAAGAATTCTATTTTCATAGACTTTCTTTCTATCATCAATAGACTTCTTTTCAGTTTTACAGAAAGCAGCACTCGCATTAAACTCTTTAACAGCTTTTACATAGCAATCGAGTTTTGTTTTTAATTCTTCTTGTTTAATAACAAGAGAATTATATTCTTCATCAGTGATTTCACCTTCATTGTTTTCAACGTTTTCAAAAATACGAAGAATTTCACTGGAAATATTATATAGACTTGCCATAACTTTTATTTATTTATTAGTTTTATTTTGTATTGTTTTAAACGCACGAGTTATTGTAGAATAATCTAATTTAGTAAGCATTTTATCTTTAATAGTAGCACTATTTGTCCAAAGTATATCATAAATATTATCTATTACATTAAAACCTGTTTCGTCAAGTTTAACATAATAAACTATATCATCAGGATACTTTGTAGCAATAACAGAAATATTAATAGGACATTTAGGAAAATAACTATGACGTTTTATTTCCTCATCTTTAAGATAACATCTATTTAATATTCTACCTGTACAAATATTATTAGCATCAATCTCTATTAACTTAGTAGTATGACCAATAACAAACTTTTTACCATCGTTCCAAATGCCAGACTTATAATAATAAATATGGCGATAAATAACATCAAATGCTTTTTCATTAAAAATTCTACTATTTTTATCTAATTTAATATGATTACATCTTTTATTAACAAAAGAACCATCTTTAATAATAGAACTGAATTCATCATTCTTAAGAGTAAGAGGAGTAATATATTCTCCAAGAGAAAGCATTTTAATTAATTCAATTTCTCGTTCGTCAACACAAGTACGAGATTGCAAAGAATACATAGCTACAGATTTAATTATTCTATTAGCCATATTTCTATAGTAACTATCATTAGTTCTAAAATATCCAGCAGCATTTAATTCACTAATAGCATGTTGACAAAGAGCATCATTATCAATAAAAGCTTGAAAAGCTTTATCTTCTATATTTTTCATACATTTAGTTTTAAAAGAGTTTCACAATCAGTAACATTAATACCTTTAAGTTTTTCTTCTGTTTTCCAAAGAATATTATATTGCTTATTAAGAATTTTAAGTCTATTCTCATCTTTAGCAACACACATAATCCAATTTCCATCATTTATTTCTACTTCAATACAAGGAATAGTAATTTTTTCTTTAGGATTATATGTCCCATTATCATTAACTTTAATGGCGCATCTGCCAAAATAGCGACCAGTAAGAATATTATCTTTATGTTCATAGAATCTACTTCCTGCCCAACATATTTTACTATTATTTTCTTCCCATCGTTTAGTATTAAAAGAATATGTTCCTGTAGGCATTATATTAAAAGCATCAATATCTATAATAGTACCATCAGCTTTTTTGAATATAGAAGATTTACGAAGATTCTGTCTACTATTACATATAGGGTCTTTACTATCTTTCTCAAATTCATCATCACTTAAAGTAAGTGGCGTAAGAACATCATATTTAACGAGAGAATTAAATAATTTAATAGCATAAGAAATGCTATGATTAGTATGACCTTGAGATGATATTACAGCAAGTAATTCCATCACATCTTTAGCAAACATTGAACCATAATTATCTTTATTAAAATTAGCAATACTAAATTCTCTAATAGCATGTTTACAAAGATTACTTTCAGCAATTACTTTTTGTAATACAATAGGATTAATAAGATAATTATCAATAATATTTCTTTCTTCTTGAAGTTTAACCTTCTTTACCCATTTTTTCAAACTTCTTCTTTTCATATTCATTATATTTCTTTATAAGATTTATATTAGACTCAATATCATTAGCAATAACTTTAACTTCAGGTCTAACTTTACCACTAACTTCATTACATCTAAGCTTTATAAAATGTTCCCAATCACTTAGAAAAGCAGTATGAATACTTTGTGTCTTAGTTGCAAATGGAAGAACATTACTTGCTTGTTGTGCAGTCCAACCTAAAGAAATAAGTTTCTTATAAGTAATTTCAATAACTTCAAGACAGTAAAAATACCAATCTAAATCATCCCACCATTTAGTAATATGTTCAGAAATTTCTCCATCTTCATGAACATAAATTTCATTAGGAATGTGCATATCAATATTTTCATAATCTATCCAAGGAAGATTAACAAAAGTAAGACTTTCACCAAATTTAGGACTTGTATATCTACAATATCTTGTACTTTCCTCACTAATAGAATGCACACGATGTCTATTTATATCTCTAATAGCACCAATATTAGTAACAATACTATAAGTAATACGAGGTTCATGAAAAATAGTATAATCACAAGCATACTGCATATCAGACATTCTATCATTCTCAATGATAACTCTCATATTAGTAGTGACATAATAATTATGTTCTACATTAATAATCTTGCTATATTGATTTGCAGTATAAAACTCAAAAAGTTCCGTAAAATCAGCAATATTTGATTTAAACTTTAAATAAACAGTACCATGTTCAAGAACACTAAGATGAAGTTTATTTTGTAAATCTTTATCTTTAGCAATCTCATCATAAGAAAGATTTCTAAAAATAACTCTATCTACAAAATCTGAACCACTCTCATTTTCTTTTTCTTTAGTTTGATAACAAACTCGAGCACATCTTGCAATATGTTCCCAAAGAGGTTCTAATCCATTACCTTGAATCCATCTTGTAACAGAAGGGCGAAATATATACATAAGTTTAAATTAAATTATTTTTTGGCATATATCAAGAACTGAATAAAACAAGTTCATTAAAGTTCCAGAGTTAACTATCTCAAAATCACCAGTAAAATCTATATTTTCAGACTCATGTTCACAACTATCGTTAATATTGCGTTTTAATACAATAACTCCCCCGTAGAGGTAATCATTACTTATATTTGAGATTGCATTAGCTTCATTTGCAAATCTAACATCAGCAATAACACATAATCTTCTTGCTTCTGCTATATCAACAGCATTTGCTATACATCTTCTAACCCAAATATCATCAAATAATTGTTTACGACCAATTTCAGTACCTATATATTGTAGTAAAGTACGAATCTTAATAACAGGAGTCTTTCCAATATTATATTTAATAGCATTTGCAAGACTATAAGATTTAAGATAATCAATATCAATAATAGCATATCTTTTATCATAAATAACAGATATTGGTTCTAATAATGTTCCAGTATTAAGATTATAAAACATATTATCCTTATATTTTCTATTATTAAGTTTATCAATAGAAATACCAAACATTAATGATACAATTTGTTTAGGAACATCGGCAAAGTGAATAATTCTATCACTTTTAGTATATTGTGTCTTTTTAGCCATAAGTACATAATTAGCATAAGTAGCATTAGTAACTCCTTTAGCAAATATATAATTAATCATATTTGCAACTGTATCTTTGCCAGAACCTTTAGTTCCAGCAATACCAATAATATAACTTTTCATATCTAAAGATACAAAATTTATTTGAAATAACTAACTTTTTACAGAAAAATATTAAATATTATTGAAGCTAAAAATAGCTACATATTTTCATACTGATATAGTTAATCAAGTCAACCATACTATGAAAGTATGTAGCTAAAAACAGCTAAATTAGCTTATTTGCCATACGTCGTATTCATTCTCACTTTCGCAATAATCAAAGTCAAAAGTAGTATCAGTATTAATAACTTTAAGCATAATATCTCTAAGTTCATTACTACAATAAATGACAAGTCTACCCAGTTTGTCAATTTTACAAGTATTACAATTAATATCAAATTTATTTTCTCCAAGTAAAAGAAAATATTCATAATCTTTAATATCAGGATTATATCTCCTAACTTCCAAATAGTATTTATATTCTTTTCTAATATTAGGAATAATAATAATATGCCCTTTTTGTAGATAAGGCATATCTTTATCAGTAATTCTTCTAATTAATTCATATTTAACAACTGTCATAATAGAAACGTCTCTTTCACATGAAATGGCACTTGATTTACACCACTTCGTTCACCATATTCAACATACATTTGTTTTCCAATAGTAGCACGTTTCTTATCTTCATCTAAAAATGTACTTTGATAATCTTGATTTCCTCCAATATGAACTTCAAAAGTAGCATCATTTATATCATTCTTTAAAAGGAATAAAGGAATATTCTTACGTTTAATACCTTCAGGATAAATATCAAGAATAGTAAATTTACCGTCAGTACTACGTTTATATTTAACCATAGTACCAAGTTGACGTTTACCATATTGATATTCAGCAATAGGATTACGCATAATAAGTCCCTCAAATCCTAAATCAATAAATTCATTACGATTTAAAGTTGCACGAGCATCATTGGTGATAGTATAAACAGGAAGAATAACTAATCTATCAGTATTATTAAGATGTTCATTCTTACTTTCAAACGTCTTAACATACTTACTTTGCACATTTTGAATATAATTCAATCTATCTGCTTGAGAAAAATCATCTATAGCAATATCATAACACCAATATTGAAGAAGTTTATTTTCAGCACATTTAGCATCTTTAACAAAATGATTAATTTCATTTACAGTATGATTAGGAAGATATACTTCTCCATCAAGTATGTAATGTTCTTCAACCATTTTATTAAGAAGTTGTTTATCTAACACACTAAGAAGATAATCTTCAAGATGTGTTAAACTATTCCAATAAGTACCTTCTCTACTTTGGAATTTAAGAGCAATAGGCTTAAAGAAATCATTATGATTAACTTCAGCACTAACAAAACATCTAAGTCCATTAATCTTCCATTGACCATACCAACAAGGAACTTTATTAAAAAGTTTATTGTTAGCATTATCATAAACTTTTGCAAGCATAGGAAGTAATGTTCCATCAGCAGTAGTACGATATTGAGGAAGATAAGTATCAAGATAAGACAACAATTCTCCCTCTACGGGCAAGGAAACATTATCTTTAAGTTCACTTAGAAGTTTATATCCAGTTTTTCTTTTAGCGTTAACACGAGATTTAATTTCGTCAACAGTTTTACGATGAATATGTATAATTTCACTTGTAATGGTTTTACCTACAATACCATGATAGACAATAATAGAATCATCATCAAATGGTCTTGCATACCATATACAAGGTTGCCCAAAATTATTTCTACGATAATAACCTAATTGATAATTAAAATCTAACATACATTATTTATTTTTATCATCAGTAGTTTTAGCAATATTAAAATTCCATGTCATAGCACTCATAGGAACACCAACTCTTTTCTTTTTAGGTTTATTAAGAGTATCAAGTAAATTAGGGTCTGTGCTACGAATTTCTTCACCAGTTCTATCATTATTATAAAAGTAAATATCTTCACCAGTAATTAAATCTTTTGTCACATGTTTAACAAATCCTTTAGGAGCTTTCTTATTACGTTTATGTTTAATTTTAATAGGAATAGTTCCAACAGGAATATAAGTACTTTCAAAAATAATATTATCCACATGTCTATTAATAAGTTTATCAATGTATTGATTATATAATAACTGATTAACAATATGACTTAAATAGTAATAATAAGAAGAAAGTCTATCTTCATAAATAAATGCAGATGTAGTACAAACTCTTCCAATCTTAGTAACAATAGTACAATCTAATACATTTAGCAAATCATTAAGTATCTTACAAATATCATCATCATTATAAAATGGTTTAAGATATTTATAATAACTTGCGTCAACTAATGGATATTTAACAATTAATTCTTCATCTTTATCATTAATTGGATTAACAAATTTCAGATTCAGTATCATAAGTTTCTATATCCGCTTCTTTGAAATAATCATGAATACGTGCTTTAATAGGTGTATTAAGTTTATTATATTTTGTAATAATATTATCATACATCTTTTTTGCATCCTTATAGTCATAAGTTGCAGCAGCATCACGTACTTCTCCATTTATCTCATATTGAACAAGATAACGAGGAATATCATAATCTCTTGTATTCATTTCTTAACTATTATAGGGTTTTTATAAATAATAATACGTTGAGGCTTACCAATAAGAACATAATTATAAAGAAACCATGTAAGAGCATCCCAAGTAGGAAATGTTTTACATTTTCTATTAATAGTAGTACAAGTTCCAGTATCATAATCAAAATTAGAATACATCCAATTATTATCATCATCTATAAGGTTATATTTGACAATATAATCAATGTCTTCTTCTTTATCGACATCTACTTCGCCATAAAGATAAATGTCTTTAGCATCTACAACAGAACCATCGGGTCGTTTCCAACGAATATTATCATAATATTTCTTAGAATTATCAATGCGTTTTTCTTCTTCCGCACTAATAGCTTCCATATAAATAGGAATAGACTTACCTCTAATGGCATTAGAATGGCAAAGAACTATCCTCTCTCTTATTCCCAATAGGTTTATTGTCTTTTCCATAATTCATTAAATAATTAATTGTTTTTATTAAAAGTTTACCAACAACTTCTATTTTATTATTACAAACAAGTTCAGCAAAGTCTTTAGCATTATATTGTTTTGGAATAAGAAAAGGCTCAATATGATAATTATTTCTTAACCAAATAGCTTCATATATACCAGTAATATCATTATCCATAAGAGATACAATTTTTCCATCAACAGCAAGTTTACTACAAAGCCAATCAAATTCATTTTGACGAAGACGATAAGTTTCATGAGGAATATTAATAATGCCTATATTTAATCCCCCGTAGAGATATAGTATTCGATTAATAGTCGCTCCAAGACTCAATCTATCTTTTGTAGATTTAGTAATAACAATAATATTATAATCAGCCCTATCAAGATTATAAATACCTTCAAGATGATTACAATTAGTTATGAATCGAGTAGTACCTTTTCCTCTTTTAGGAAAATAAAGTTTAATACTATAAATGCCTTTTCTATCTTTACCTAAATTATATCCATAACAAGGGTCAGAAGTTTTATAATAATATTTAGGTTCAGGATTAACATTTCTATTAATATAATATTGTTCTATAGGATATACAAAATTAATATTAAGATGTTGTAATGGAACACCAAATTGTCTCCAATATTCTTCATCTTGTAAATTCCATTCTCGAACAACAATTTCAATAATAGGCTTTTTATTTTTAAGATTAATAACAGTATTATTTATATCATTAATAAGATTAATATCTTGTTCTTTACCATAAAATATCTTTCTGAAAGTAAAAGTAATATGTCTAAGTATTTTAATAAAATCTTCTTTATTAGAAACATCGTAATTTTTATTATACATATTAGCCATAACAAGAGCTACAACATCGAAAGCATCTCCCCAAAAATATCCAGCAAAATCTCTAAATTTAAGCTTACCTTTTTTATCATAACGAAACCCACATGTAGGATGAACATCATCTCTAATAGGAGAACATATTAATTCTCCACTATCAATACAATATTGAATAATCTTATCAGAAAGATTTAAATAAGTACTAAAAATAGTAATTTGACTCACCTTACTAAGAACATATTCTTTTGTAAGTTTAGTAGAGTTTATGTTTCTTCCCATAATGTGTATAAAAAAATTGGGTTCACCACGAAGAAAATTCTACGTAGCAAACCCAATAAAATGATATATCACACTAAGTTTAACTTAATGCTTAGAATGGTACATCTTCAGCAGCTTCAGCAGCAATATTACCAAATCCAGCGTTAGCCATCATTAGGTCTCCAACAGGAATACCAGCACCAATAACAGAAGCAGCACCCATAGGATTTGCTGGCATATTAGGAGCCTTAGGCTTCTCAATATTCATAGGAATAATAGCTTCCTTAACACTGTCAATACGAATAGATGCAGGAGTATTCTGTTTAAATACTTCAATACATCCTTCTCCTACAAAAGCAGGGAATGTAAGGTCACCATTGCTAACAGCACGCCAACCATTCTTACCAGCCTTAATATAACGAAGAAGCTTAATCCAAACAGTAATAGCCTTACCATCCTTAGTCTTATAATAAGGAGCACCATCATTACCTCTATTCATAATATTCTCAAAGTTCTCGAATAGAGTCTTCCAACCAGCAATAACTGTTTCTGGCTCAACAGGAACATATTCTCCATCTTCATCAAAATCTTCATAAGACAAAGACAAAGCTGATTCCTCTTCTTCATTAAGTTCACGTCCTTTAAGAACATAAACATTAAGAACATGCTTAAGCCAATCAAATACAGAATTAACTGTCCATTCCTTATTACCTCCAGGAATAGTTTCAGCATTAGACTCAACAGCATTAAACGAAAGAGTTACATAATGACGCTTAGCAGGCTCTGCTTCATTAGAAGCAAATGTAAGAGAAAGCTTAGGAATATCAAGACCATTAAATGAAGGCATTCCTGTCTTATCTTCACCGATGTGAATAGTAGAAACAGCAACACTTTCAAGATGTGCTATAAACAAACCATTCTGCTTAGCAAGCTCATGAGTAAATTTAAGACGAGTAGTACCACGAGCACTACCCAAACCTCTACGAACTACTTTCTTAACTGCTTCTACATTAGCATTCTCTGCGGCAGCTTGTGCTGCATTTACATTTTCAGTTGTCATAAAAACTTTAATTAAAAATTTAACGTTAAATTATACAATAAAGTCGGAGATACAATTATTACTAACTATATCTCCGACTTGGCAAACTACTTTGAAATGAGATTATTCCTCAGAACCCTTACCAATACGAGCTGGCTCTTTATCGGTATAATCGCCAAGAACAAGAGCCTTAACACTAACAGTGTCATAACCATTAGAAAGCTCAATATCCTGAAGTTCCTCTACATCAACAGCAAAGATACGATTAAACTTAGTAGCATCGTCGCCCATATCAGCCTTAAGCTGCTTCCAAACATTGCTATCAGTAAAGTTCAAAGAAGTACCAACGCCTGTAAGACCAGCAGGATTTGCAACCTTAGAACCCTTATACTTAGGAAGTTCGCGAGGAGTAACAAATGCAGTCAAAATATCAATCTGCTCTTCACGAGAAATACCCTCACGAGTAAGAGCATCCTTAACTTCATCATTAGCCTGCTCCATAGCAGCAGCAAGCATATCCTCAAAGTTCTGTGAAACAAACTTAGTCTTATCATTCTTAGTAAGACGTTCGGTAGTAGTCTTCTGATTACCCTTAGTGTCATACTCAATAACACCCTTAGCAATAGCCCACATATCAAACTCCTTGTGAATTGCGATTGCAGCCTCAGCACTACCAACCTCAAGACCTTGCTCCTCACAGAAAGCAACAACCTCAGGAGCCTTGGCAGCAATAGCAGCATCAATATTATCAACATTGTTGAGGAACATTACATACTCACCATTACCAACACCAAGTGCCTTAGAAACAGGAGGAGTAATACGGAAGTTACCTTCAGTAGACACTGCAATAACTTCTGGCTCAACTGATACATTACGCTGACCAGCATTAACAACTGCAAAACCGAAACTCATTGACTTCAAACCATTTGTTTTCATAATAATTACTTTTTAAAAATTTATAAATATATTTGTTGTAAAATTGAGAATAGCATTTTATATTTCAATTACTTCCGCATCCTCAATAGAAGTAACATCTTTATCATTAAGTTCACTACCTGCAACTATTTTAAGTTCAGTAGTTTCCATAACTCCAAAGATAACATCTGATGCAATATCTCTTGCACCATAGGTAAAGGCTCTATGACTAATAAGAATACGAGGATACTTTTTATAAGTATCTTTAGTAAACAAATCAGCAGTAAGAGCTTCACTATAAGTAAACTTACCAATAGCAGTTAGTTCTTTACCATTAATAGTACGAGTAAACTCATACTCAGTAATATAATCAACAGGCTTATTAGCAATTCTATAAACAGGATTACGACCTGCTTTAGCAATCTCATTAGCATGTTGACGATTAACAGCAATACCAAATTGTTTAGTATTCAGTTGATAATCCTTATATATATTTCCGTTAAAATCTTGATACCATTTAACAGGATATATATAAACAAAATCGTTTATTCCTTTTTCAATATCAGCTTTAGCTTTAGCTTCAGCTTCTTTTTGAGATATACATCTAACTGCATAATCGGGAAAAGCATTATCAACATAAACATTAATACCGTCTGTATATTCATACAGAGGAGCATAATCTTTAAGACATCTCCAACTTACTCCTGCCCTCGATAGTAATGCTTTAATAACATGAATATCAACTCCAGTTTTACCATTGATAACATGAATATGTTCAATACATGTACTAAAAGGTAGTCCTAAGTCTTGCGCTCTCATTAGAACAGCAAGACCATCATTAACACTTTTAATTCCTCCTTTTTCACTTCTCATTACTTTAGTGAGAAAATTCTCAGCAGCAACAAGTTGTTTACTATCGAAGAAATTGATGGTATTAAGACCACCATTAATAACAGGTTGACCATGATTGTTATCTACTTTCGTAACTTCATGTTTAACTTCATGTTGATTAGGAGATTCAGCATCAACATGAGCTTGTGTTTCTTCTGTTTCTTGCACCATTTCAAAGAGCTTGTTTAATATCTTAATGCACTGCAAATATAGTAATAATACATGAAACTACAAAATAATATTGCCAGAATTTTCATCATACTCAATATTATTTTCTGTTTCATTAATAATAGTAAATGTCGGAGTGACTTTTTCAGTATTTAATTTTTCATTTTCAATAGTATTACTTGTATAAATTCTATACACTTTCGTAGGAATACCAACAAATTCAACATTGGCAAATCTCGTTTTTACATCTATAATATTATCATATAAGCATGAAGTCAGAATGACTGCATCACAAGCTATTTTTAGCTTCACATTCGACGAACATTTTATAGATAATACATTGATAGCCTTATTATTAAATCGTTTCTCATTCGCAGACGATTGGAATTGAGCACCAACAATACGAGGCTTGCCTTTATTAACACCAGTCTTATAAAGTACAGGAATACCATTATCATCAACAAGAGGAGCATCATCAATACAATCATGATAATTTCCACAAGAAATACCTTTGTTGTTTAAGTATTTAGTAATCTCAGCCGCAAAAGTACCATTTTTACTAACAATAAGAATACGTTTATCTTTATTATCTCTACATATTTTTTCAATAATGTCTAATTTATTAACATTATCACTAAGCAAATCTCTTCTTTCTTTTGCAATATTAAAGAAATTACAAGCTCGCTCTAATAAAATATTAGGATTATAAACATCATCTATTTGTTTAATAAAATCAACAGAAGTATCAAGAGTTTCATTCCAACCATTTTTATGAGCAATATCATTACGAAAAGAAGCTGCACTAATGTTATTTTCTTTATCACCATTCTTACATTTGTGAATAACATCCAAACTTCCAAAAATACTTATAGTAGTATTAATAAATTCAGTATATTTATTGTACTTTTCAAGAGCACAAGGAGAAAGACCAACGCCATAGCGATGTTCCTCTACGGGGGAGTAAATATTATCTTGTGCTATAACACTATCTACATTACCGACAGGAATATCAGGAAGAATATTACGAACTTTGTTTATAAAATTATTATTCATAATATTCTTAGTAAATATAGAAAGTGTAAAATGACTATCTTGGAAAAGTCTATTTATAACATCAAAACAATCATTTAAACCAACAGTAATAATAATATCATAAGTATAACTATAACGAGGATTTATAAAGTCTTTACTCAATACTCTTAGAAGACAATTATTAAGATTAGTATTAGTATTAGTAATTTCAGAAAGTATCTTCTTACGAGTATCATAACTATCAACTCCAATAAATATACTACCTCCTTCATGTTTGGCAGCATATTTTTGTACGACAGCTCTAACTAAAGATGGTATAGCATCTTGATTAAAACAATAACAACTTGCAACACCATTATTCTTTTGAAAGCCATCTAAAACAGTATTTATTAATATATCTTTGCCTTTCATATTATTCTTCTAAATCATCAAAAAGAGAAGCATATTGTCCAGATAGTTTTTTAATCAGAGTTTTACCTGACTTAGTACCTTTATTTGCATCACCTTTTTGATTAGGACTTATATTCAGTTTAATAGGGTCAATAATCTTTATACATTCATTATAATAGTAGCCATAATTAATATTTCTATGTTCAATGCGTTTATCATCAAGAGTATTAAGAATACAAACTTGATAACCTGCACAAAGATTATTTCTACCTTTAGTATCAATCTTTATCTTTTCAAGTACACCTCCTTTATTAGTAACATAATATCTATTATTTTGTTGCATTGGAATACGTTTACCACCAATAGTATATTCTACCTTAAAACTTCTATTAACATTTTGTGTCTTACAGAAATCAAGAATATTAGTACATTCATAAAGACTTTCAAGAATAGGTTTTCCTTTTAAAAAGTAATTTACAACAGCTTGTGCAACAACAGGCTCGTCATAACCTTTTTGTAAATCAACTGCATACATTGTTGGATTAAGAGCACCTTTATAACTGACTTTACCATTTAATTCCTCAATAACATAATTATTAATATCTCTATTGATATAACATTTATATTCTTCAGAATCAGCTTCAAGTCCAGTAATCTTTTTCCAATTAGCAGCAATTTCTTCAAACTTTTCTTTATTTCTTTTATGAAGTTTAACAACAATACCATCAGTATTAGCACTCATTACTTCAATGCCATTTAATTCAAGTTCTTCACATAGCATAAGAATCATAAGTTGACCATTAATAGTAACTTTGAGAACAGCAATTCTATCACACAAATCGCCTTTCTCAAAACCAAGTTTTCCATAAATACTATTAATCACAATCTTTAATACTTGTGCTAATAAGTCTTTAGGAATACCATCAATATAATCTTCTTTACTATGTTTAGCTTGAACACGAGTTTCTTTAAGCCAATGAATAAGTTTCACAAATATACTTTGATTCATATGCTCAGGAGCAATCTTATATACATCCATAATTGAAGGATAAAACGAAGCAATATCCCAATGTACATAAATGAAACTATCATCAGTAATAGCAGACCATATATCATCTGATTGTGTCAAATCCCCCGTAGAGGGACAATCAATATACTTTATCTTACTCTTTAATTCTCTTGGTATATCTTGACTATGAAGTCCACCAGTAGCAATAGTATAGACAAGTTTATTAATCTTAATCTCAAACCAACCACTATCAGTACTTGTTTTAAGATATTTGAAATCAGGATATTTAGCAGCAACATCTTTAAGTGCTTTCTTTCCAATACTGTACACAATAACTTTCTTCATTTCAGAAAGCAAATCTTGACATTCTTGTGTTTTAAATTGAATAAAAGGAAAAATAACACGTTTAAAAGACATTGCAGTACGTTCTGTTTTACGACCTCTCCATTGACTTTCAGCAAGACCACTAAATTCACTATAAAATTTAATAAATAGTTTATCAGCAATATTACTACGAGAACTACTTAATACATCAACTCCATAAACATTAGAAATATTATATCTAAGTCTAATTTCATCAATATATAATCTGACAATTTCACACACAATAAATACATCATTAGTATTATAATGCATGATACTATCACACCATTCAGGAATAACATATCTGTCCCATTTATCAATAAGCATATTTAATTGGTCAGCAGACATTCCTTTATATCTATAATCTTTATGATAATAAGCAATATCAGCATCACTAATTGGAGGAAGTTCATGTTCAAGTAATTCATACCACTGTAAATTAATAGAAGTTTGTTTAAGACTTTTACCAAAATAAATAGTATTACCTTTACTATCAATTCCTTTACCAACTTTGTTTAATGCAAATATTGACATAACATCAATATCGACAAAAGGAATGTTAAACTTACGAAGTGTAGTAAGAAAATAATCATGTCTTGCAGCTTCATTATCATCTTGCATTTCAATAATCTTCTTACTTGTTTCATAAAGTTTAGTAATCAACTCTTTTGTTGTATTAGTTTGATTAGCAAACATCAAAAGAGCAGCAACCATTAGTTTATCATACTTAGAACTATTATAACCAAATACATCAGACCTAACAGCTTTATGATTTTCATCATAATGCGGTTGCATTTGATTAATAAATCCAAGCATATCTAATAATTGACTATCATCAGTATCTGTAATATAGAATTTCTTTTTCTTAACTTTATCGAGTTTATCAATAATTTCTTTAACAGTATAAATCTGTGTAAGAGGAACAGGTTCTTTCTTACCTTTCTTGTTAATTTTACAAGCATCTTTAAACTGTTTAAGATAATCATTAATACTAATAATAGTAATAGAAAAGAAATTAGGAAGAGCTTCTATATCATAAGCATAACTAAGAATCATTTATAACTTCTTTAAATTGTTTCATAAAAATTTCTTTAAGTTCAGTATTATCATAATACATAACAGCAGGCGACATAACTTGAAAAACATTACAATTAGTGTTAGCCTTAATAGTATCTATATCACAATTTTTATCAAACACAATTACTTTATTAGGATGTATTCTAACAATTTCATAATATAACTTATTAGCACATTCTTTAATAGCAATAGTATTTAAATCATAATTAGTTTTACTAAAACATTTAACACTACGAGTAATATAAGTTTCTTCAAATATATCTAATCCTGTAATCTTTTTATAAGCATCTTCCAATAAGTCAATCATAGTAACATAATCAACTTTAGCTTTAATATCATAAGGAGGAAGAACCATGATTGTGCTTGCAAATATATTACCAGCACCAAACATAATTACTTGTCCATCTTCTGCAAAAACATGAAGAGGACAATTTTCGCACATTCTTACTCTATTAATAACTAATTTAGAAGGAAGATGCTTATCAAGAATAGTAGCTTTTTTCTTTTTAACTCCCATAGCAAAGTACTAAGTTTTTATGAGCACGAGAACAAGCAACATAAAGTCTACGAAGTAAATCATCTTGATTAGTATAAATAGTACCTGTTTTACTATAAATCATATCATTCAAATCAACGAATACAGTATCATAAGTACTACCCTGAGATTTATGAGCAGTAATAGCAAATCCATAATCAATATCTCTACTATAAATAATTTTACCTGTCCTGTCAACAACATTAGCAGCTAAAATATATTTTTTCTTAAACTCATAATATTGCTTCCATTTAGCAACACGAGTACCACCATGAGCAGTCTTAGCAGAATTAACCAAATTTGTAATAGTTTTATGATACATTTGAATAGTAAATGTATCACGATGGTCTATAACAAATAATGGTTTAGTAATCAAACCACCATGAACAAGTTGAAACTTAACAAGAAAACCTTTAAATTTATAAGTACTATCAACAAAGTTAACAATATCTTTAATTATGTATTCTTCACTATTATTAATCACAATTTCGAGAAATTCATTAACAATAGTTTCATAAGACATAATCAAGTCATGTTTAGTTATGATATTCTTATCAGAATCTTTAATAATAGTATTTCTAATGTAATTATTCCATTCAGAAACACGATTATTAGTATAAGCAATAACACGATACATATCAATGTTTTTCGTATATGCTTCATCACTAAAATGACTATTTATAAGGTCTTTAAACTCCGATTGTCCAACAATACAAAAACCTTCTTGTTTTTCATTAATATCTACATCACCAACATGTTGAGATATATATTTAATAAAATTATATGTTTTATTCTTAATATCAGAACGCAACATATCAAGAAGATTAGAAATTGGATTGCCTTGAGCTTGTCTAACAACTTCATTCAAGCTATTAATTTTGCCACATCTATCAAATGCAATAGATTTAAGCTCATTTACAGGAGCAAGCTGAGAACTATCTCCAATAAATATAATCTTAATCTCTTTTTCCTTACATTTATTAATGATATATGTGACAAGTTTAGCAGGAAGCATAGAAGCCTCATCAACAAACAAAAGTCTAACATTATCAAGTTTAGGACTTGCCATAGGGTCAAACTGTGGATTATTAGGATTAAAATCTTCAAGTTTAAGATTCAATCTCAATCCAAAAACACTTTGAATAGTATCAACAGATTTTCCACCAATAGCTTGACTAAAAACTCTACAAGCTTTATGTGTAGGAGAAGTACATTTAATTACAGAACTACTATATTTACAATGTGAAATAATGTAATTAGTAATAAATGTCTTACCTGTACCGCCAGCACCAGTCAATCCTACAATAAAATTTGCAGGATTAAAAGGAGCTGCAATAAAACTAATAATATTATCAATGGCATTTTGTTGGTCATTGGTAAAATTATATTTAGTTTTATCTTCACGGTCTTTACCGACGTTCTCTAATTTTATCATTTATTTCTTTAAGATGTTCTCTGTAAAAAACCATTGCTTCATGCGTTTTATCAGTAATTTCGTCAGTAACATTGGTTATTACAAATTTATCAAAACCATTACTATGTACAATATTTCCAGTAACGACACATCCAACAGTAAATGGAAGCCAATAGTTAGTATTCATACTATTAAAATCTATTGCTCTAATCCAAACAACTCTTGCATAATCATATTCTCCTTGACGATAAAGTTTACATTTATCTTTACAAGTATAACATTCTACCGCAATAGGATATTTTTGACTATCTACAATAACATAATAATTAGCATCAATATCAACATGAACAATTCCAACTACTTTCTTTTGTATAACTTTATATGCGTCATTATCTTTAGTCTTTTGTGGCGTTTTCTTTTTAGCCACGTTAACAACCGAAAAATTAAATGTTGGCATATACTCATCATTTTCTTATTTTGTGCATAACTGCTTTAGTAGCAGCAGCCATATTTAATTTGGCTTGTCGCTTAGCAGCTTTTTTATTTACAACAGAACCATCATCAGAATCCTCTTGAACATCCTTAGTAGATTTGTCAACAGCCCAAGAAAATACATAAACATATCCATGAACTTTACATAGATAGTCAATCTTTCCCCAACTACCATTACCAACATCAGTTGCTTTTTTTCTAACAGTAATTACTTTAGTATTAGCATCAATACTAATACTATTTTTCTTACGAAGTGATTTTACAACACTTACTTCATCATAACTAACTTTCTTTGTCATTTTACGTAATTTTTAAATGTTAATAATATATTGATTAAAATAGTCATCAGTAATAACAATACCTTGTCTATGACTATCAACAAGAGCATCGGTAAATAACTAATATACATAACAAAAAATGGTATTTCAGCCAGTATTTTATGCTTGCCTATGAGTTAATCATCAGACAGGGTTCATGCAAATATAAAGCTAAAAATAGCTATTTAAAGCAATATACTTGCACAAACCATATATCTGAATATGTATATACAATAAAAGCACAAGCATTGTCAACAATAACAATAACTTGTGCTAAAACATGCGATTTACATCTAATACAACTCATGGCAACTCCATGTTCTCCTATATGGACTCGAACCATATCGAACAGCTCCAAAAACTGTCGTGCTACCATTACACTATAGGAGAATGATTAACTTAATAATCATATAATTCAGCAGCATCAGCATCTGAATCATCTTCTTCAACAGGGTCAAAACCAACTTCATCAAAATCTTTATCAAAGACTTCACTATGAATATCTATTGTATCTCCCCCATATATAGAATTTAAATCATTAATATTTTCCATATCAATAAGTTTAATTTAAAAACTGTTACTATTTTCACAAACCGTAACAGTACCGATAATTGACATAAAAGTTTAATATATATGTATAGAATATGAGATTGAAAACTCTTAATAAAATAGCTACTACTTTCACAAGCAATAGCTATACTAAAAACATGTGATTAGTCATCATCATTGGATTTTGAAGTAGTCATGCCAAGTATTTCATTAACTTCTTCTTGGTCAACTGCTTTATCAATACCAACTGACATCTCCTTATGACAGAAAGTATCAATAGTAGTTTGAGCACTTGCACTAAATGAAGTAAATGCTGCAACAAGAGCATTAATGAAGAATGGCTCTGTATATGGATATTCTCTCATAAGACCATTTGCTTTAACAGCAAACTTATTCCATTTGAAAGAAACATAACGCTTATCACCACTAATCTCACCTTTCTGCAATAGATAGTTAAGAATACCAAGAGCAGTGAAACGACGAATTTCAGCATTATTCTTAATAATAAGAGCAAGCTGAACTACATGCTCAGGAAAGTTCTTAACAACAGGAGGAAGACCACGGAACTTATCATCAATAGTACCAGTTTCCTCTTCAGAATCATTTGCATCATTCTGTGAAACATTTGCATTAGCATTAGCTGTATTAGCATTAGCATTAGCAACATTAAATCTCTTCTTAGCTGCATACTTAGAAACAGGAGCAGCACCTGCATTACTTTGCTTGTTCATAATTGTACAATTAATTAAATTAGTATTATTGTTATTAGTAAGAGCAACATAACTATTACTCTTAACACTGCAAATATATAGTATTATTTTCAGTCTGCCAAATCTTTCAATAATTATTTTTATCGAATGATTAATTTTATGATAAAATATATGTTGAATAACACAACAAATGCAATAGCAGTATTAATAACTACTATTACATTTGCAAACATCAACAATATTATCAATAAAATCATTATTTGCAATCATTATTACAGTCATCGTTCCAGCATAAGCCCATCCATATAGAACCGCTTATTGCTGATATTAATAATAATGATGAAAGTAATGGAGATGTTATTAATAATGGAAAACATGATGCGAAACATATAGATACTACTAATAGTATTCCACAAACCAAAGTTAATATTAATGTTATAGATTTTATTCTTTCTATTGTTTTCATAATATAAAATGTTTAAAATGTTTTGTTTGATGTTAGATAAATAGTTATAACTCATAAACTTATTATAAATATAATGAGTGTTATAAGTGTTACTATTTTATATAGTGCTGAAACGAGTTCAGACTAAAGGAGAATCAATTACTATATAGTATAATTTAAAATAACTTCTTTAAAAAGTTAGGAAGAGAGTTATATAAAAGATTATAGAGTATAGTAAATGATTTAGAGAAGAGTAAGGTGTATAATTACTTGTGTGAAGTGATATGAGTGACAGTAAGTAATTTAGACAAAGTGGAGATAAAGAAGGAGATAAAGGAGGAAAAGCACGACCGAAAGGGAGTGTTAAATCTATTGCTCCTCTTGTTGTTCATATTATTGCTAAACCTCTTGCTGCTATTGTTGCTCTTTCTCTCGTAATTGCCTTATCAACACAGTCATTGAATCAATCATTGCAGGAGATACTGATTTATAAGCAACAAATCTGTATTTATTAATATCATTAATATCACATTTAACAGTTTTATCAAATATACAATACCCACAACTAAGGTTAATATAATATATATTTAGCACTTTATTTACAGGAATACCAATGTATATATCAGCAGTTTCAACATTTATTTTGGCAATAGGAAGAAGTTTATCATATGCACCATATTTACCTTCTAACCAAACATAATGTTCACCATTCAATACATCTTTAACAGCTTGTGCAAATTCAGCACAAGTAATATTTAAATCACGAAGAATATTAAATAGTTCATTATTAATAGTATTCATATCTTTTATTTTATTATTTTCTTTATATGCGCTATCTCTTCTAAGTTTGATATTCTTGTTACTACTGAACTTATCATTTTAGCAGCAATTTCATCTATTATAGATACAACATTAATAAAAGTATAATGATGATGAGCAATATCATTGCTAATATCATATGCTTTACTATATAGATATACATTATCAGTATAAATATAATATTTTGCATCTTTCTCATCCCATTCAGTTTTAAACCCAAAATGATATTTTTTTCCTTTAATAGTAATAAATGCAATAGAAACATAAGTACCGCCATCTATAATGACACTATCATTAATACAAATAACATAATTTTTATTATTAATTACATTAATAAATCTTTTAATATTATAACAACTAATATTATAAGTATTAATAATATCAAAAATAATTGTTTTCATATTATATATATTTTTAATGGTTCATAAATGTTATAGTCTTTCCATCTTCATCAACACTAAATACACCTTTAGTGGCAATAGTATCAAATTGAATGACATGTGTTGGATTACGAAGTACATAACCTGATTCAACAAGTTTTTCGTAAACATCTTCAGCAATATGACAATTACATCCATCATTGAATGTAATATAATCATATAAATTACGAGTTTTAACAACATTAACTTTAATAGTTTTAGCAACAGTAATTTTAGTTAATTTAATAATAGTACTTTTCATAAAATAATTATTTTTAGAATGATTAATATTAGTATAATAACTATTACTATCTGTCATAACTGTTATAAATAGTTTCACGAACAGTTAATTAAATAGTAATATAACCCACAACCCCACCCACCGCACGCGGCAGCATTCTATCAGCATTTCGCCAAGCCTGCCCAACCGACATTCTATCAGCATTAATATGAGAAGGGCAGCCAACCAAACGCAAGCAAACAACAGCAATAGTTGTAAGCAAGTAATGGTAATCATATACAACAACAGCTTAAGAAGCAAGTCCAGCTACCATAATAGTAGCTGGACAAGCAACATTAGCGAGCAGCAAGCATAGCACTAAGCTTAGCGTTGCCGAGCGAGCCAAGAGAAATGCGTGTAAGATGATGATACACACGGTCTTCAGCAACGGCTTTATCAGTCTGCTCAGAAGCAAACGGATTATGCCAAGGAGTGTTGGCTTTGACGTATTCGCAAAGAACATCGATAGAACCACCTGCAAAATAGAAATTAAGCTTATTAATATCAGCTATAATTTCAGGCAGAGCAACCAATGTCTCAGGAGTACGTTTCAAAGCACCAAGAAGAGCAAAGTAAGAAATCGAAATCTTATTGGTCAAACCAATAGAACGAACAAGCTTACCAGTCTCATCCTTTTCTCCGTTGTAATCCATACCAACAACATTAGTGTCAAGTATGAATGTAACATAACGCTTTTCTTCTGGCTTGAAGACAGTAACAGGAATGCGAGTAACCTCATCAATCTTTTGCTCAAAACAACCGTCTGTGACGATGTTTAGAACATGAAGATTAGCAACAGGTTCGCAAGTGTCCTTAACTGAAAGTTCAGAAACAACGTCGTCAAACGACTTAGTAGCGTTAGCTGCGTTAGCAGCACGAAAATCTGCAAAGAAATTTCCCATAGTTGTACATGTTTTAAAAGTAATACGAGAGTCAGCACCTTAGTTAGCACTGACGCAACGCAAAATTCTATCAGCATTTCTTCGAGACAAAAAAAGACTATTAGTAGTATTAACAACAATAACATTGCTAACACTACCAATAGTCTATCTATCTTCTTCATCATCAATAGTACTAAGCAAGTATATACCAATGATAATGGAATAAACAAACCCTAATCCTACATTATAGAAATAAGTACAGATTAAAGTAATAACAACAATCTCCCAAACTATAAATTTGATAATACATTTGATAATATTCATAATACATACTTTTTGAATTAGCAAAATTCTATCAGCATTTCTTAGAGCAACTTCAAGATGCTGACGGGGGTATTCAAGTCTTACTTCAGCACCGGGGGGACTTGCATTCCTACCCTCACCTTTATTCTCACATATATAATATTCTATACCCCTTTTTCATATTCAATACAATCTTATTCTTTATTCCCAATAAAACCATTTTAATTCATTCCAATAAAATCACATTATTAACTTCTTTCTTTATTCTCATATACATAACCCATAAACCCCTTTTATTCACTCTTATTAATACTCATTTTATAATTATCAACTTTATTATCTTTATCTTTCTTAATATTCCTCTTTATTCATTTATATAAATATTACGTTTCATAACTTTAATAAAAGCTTTAATAATATCTTCTTTTATTCTAATATAAATATAATATATTATATCTTTATCTATAATTCATTTCAAAACCTTTTTATAAAAAGGAGTATTATTTATAATTATGGGAGTTTTAAAATCTTTAGGAAGTACCATACTATAACCATTATTAAAATAATAAGGTCTAACACTTTCATTACATTTATTAGAAGACTTTTTAATAATATCTTCTTTAAGATTATTTTTACTCATAACTTTAATTGTTTTAACATTAATAATAACTTTATTAACAACATATTTTAGAGTCTAAATATAAAAATAATTATTGAATATTTTGGCTATATGAACAAAAAATGTTATATTAGTGAACAAATTATGATAATATGAAACTTGAAACTGATACAATTAATAAAGATATTGTTTATGCAAATAAAGTTAATTATAGAACTGTTGCTAATGACAATATATTACATTTGAATTGTTATGATACTAATTGGATTGATGTGTATGTTCTTATAATTGGAGGTAAATATAATCTTAGTGCTATTGAACGAAGAGTTGTTGCTGGAGTACTTGCTGGAGCAAATGTTCGGCTCGCCGAACTAAAAGCAGCGATAGCTGATGAAGTCAAATGTAGTGCTATTACAATAAATAGAGCAATAAAAGTTCTTTGTGAAAAGAACGTTGTTTATACTAATAAAGATACAATTCATATTTCTAATGTTCTTGACCCAAGAACTAAAGGACATACTATTGATACTATTATAATAGATATATATAAATAATATAAATATTATATATAATATATATATTATTATTAGTAGTAGTAACCTACCTACCCCCCCCCTAAAAGGTTAATTAACTACTTAACCTTAAACCTTGAACACAATTTCACAACCGTTAAAGCCAAGAAAATTTTCCTCCGTGGCGACAACTTGAAAATATGTTAACGCAGTGCTTTCGGAGGAAGAAAAAGAGGGAAAAACGTGGAATATGACTGGCGCGCGCGCGATAACTAAGTTATCACACTGCAATAACTAAGTTATTGCCCCTCAATATCAATGCTTTCACCTCACAATATCAATGCTTTTCGGGCGTTTTTTCGGGCGTTTCGGGCGAAAAAAGACCGTCATTTTTCTTGCGCTTTTGCAATGCTCTGACGGTCAGAGCGTTGCAGAATGAGCGAGAATCGCGTATTTACGGACGGATTTTCTGGCTTGGATTTCATTTGTTAATAAATTGATGATTTGCGCGTTGGAATAAAATATCAATAGAAAAAAATAGAAAAATATATGTAACCTTTCGGCTCTCAGGGCTCGCCTAAGTAGTCGTAAATCATGGATATTTGCTTCTCGGTGAGTGTGTGTGTCCTACTTCTGTAGCCTGTTTTGGATAATTTTCTGACCAGCGGTTTGCAGTTGTTGATCCACGAAGTAAGTTTCTCGGATGCCGACTTCTCGGCAATATTGGGGAAATATAGCGTTGCAATCTCTCTCTTTGTTTTCATAAATCTGCAAGTTTTTTTATCAATTACAAAGTTACTAATTTTCAGCGTGATATGCAAGTTTTTCGCCTTAATTCTGCACTCGCAAACGAGACGAAAAGCGGAAAAAAGCGGAAAAAAGCGGAAACGGGATTTCTAGATGTAGTACCTTTGCACTTGTAAATCGGAGACGGGCACCGCTCTGCGAGCGACACGCCCTATTTACTTCGTGCGAGTCTTCGACAAGTTTGCACTTGTAAATCGGAGACGAAATGTCAGTAGAAAAAAAACAAGGCAAAAATAAGCAAAGTATTTTTATCTATTTTTATTTATTGATGTTTTATTTCTCCAAAACCAACTATACAACAAACCAACTAAACAACAAAACAACAAAACAATGGCACTACTTTACAAAATCGTGCGAGACAATCGCAAAAACTCAGGTAACCTCTATTACGGTCGTGCAGTGCAGCTTCAGATGGTCGATACCAACGCCCTTGCTGAAATCATCCAGCGCAACTGTACCGTCAAGAAGTCTGACGTACTTGCCGTGATCAATGAGCTTATAGAGGTGATGACCGACAAGCTCCAGAACTCCTGCACCGTGAAGCTCGATGGCTTCGGCACTTTCAAGATCGGTCTGAAGACCAAGGGCGCTGACAAGCCCGAGAACTTCTCCATCTCCCGCAATGTCAGCGGTCTGCGAGTAAACTTCATCAGTTCGGGTAAGAAGAGTCAGGCAACCAATAAGGTAGAGCGCACCTTCCTCCAGGGAGCTACTCTGCAGAAGTACGACCCTACTAAGGTGGATACCAAGAAGCCTGGGGAGAATACCGGAACTCAGGAGAAGGTAGAAGAGGGAGTATAAAGTCCTATGCGACAGATCCTACTGGCTACGCTGCTCGTCATGTTCGGAGTGATACTGATAACGATGGGATTCTTCGCACCGCCAGTAGGCATTATAGATGCGTCAGTTCTCACGGCTTTCGGTGAAATTCTGACATTCGCCGGAGCACTCTTCGGAATCGACGCTAAGTATAAATCCAAACTGACGTGATTAGAAGGTAATAGAGAATAGGAGATTAGCTTCATTCGCTTGCGGTTCCCAATTGCGTCAGCGCGATTTTTCACTTTTCACTATTCACTATTCACTCTGAACAAAAGATGTATGAACGCAATCCTCTTATCACTGCTCTGCTTATGCCTGTTGGTCTGGCTATTCTGGCAATTACTCTGCTTGCTCTGGCTTCTTGCCGTTCATCGCAAGTGGCGACAGTGGAGAAAGTTTTCCACGACACCGTCCAGACTGCCCTCTGGCATTACGATAGCGTCTATATCGACCGCTTCGTAAAGCAAGACCTCCGACACGACACCATACTGCTCACAGACCACACGACAGAATACCGATACAAGGTAATCCGAGACACTATCCATACCGCTCGTTCTGACTCCGTGCCCTATCCCGTCCGAGTCGTCGAGACCCACACCCTGCATAAAGTCCCTCCGTGGATGTACCTCATCATCGGTGCGCTGTCTGTTATGTTGTCTGGTGGTTTCGTTGTCTGGTGGTTTCGTGATAGTCAAACTAAACAACCAAACAACTAAACAACCAAACAACTAAACAACAATTCAGCCAGGCAACTCGCGTTGTCTGGCTGATTTGGTTGTTGATTGTTGGTGTTCGGTAAGTTACTAATTCGCTATCTTAGACCAAATACCAAGGTACTGTCTTCCAGACTAAATAAGGTAATAGGTAATAGAGAATAGATAATAGGAGATTACACTTGCCACTCATGGCTTCTCGCGATGGAATAATCTCAAGCGAACTGAGCTAATCTCCTATTCCCTATTATTTATTACCTATTCCCTAATGCGGGGTTACTCTCGCTGCGCTCGGTACTGTCTTCCAGACAGACAACCAAACAACCAAACAACCAGACACCAACAACCTATCATTATATATTTTTATTTATTGATATTTTATTTCTCAACTAAACCACAAAACCATAAAACAACCAGACAACAGAAAATCCCCACTCAAAAAAAAAAAGCCAGCCCGGGCATTTGCATCGGACTGGCTATATTTGTGTCACAGGACAAGCATCAAGCTGTTATCCGGACGTGACATTATATGTGTGCGCATTTCTTCCATCCTTCCAAAGTGAAGAAATGATTTCACCGTCACTTACCATGCGAAGAGAGGATAGCTCTTCATGGTCTCATTGACCTCACCACGAACCTTGGCAATAACAGCCTCGTTAGTAGGATCGTTGAGCACTTCTTCGATCCATGCGGCAATCTTAGCCATAAGGTCTTCCTTGGCACCACGCGTAGTGATAGCTGGAGTACCGAGACGGATGCCAGATGTCTGGAATGCGCTGCGAGAGTCGAATGGCACCATATTCTTGTTGATAGTAATATCAGCAGCCACGAGAGCATTTTCAGCAACCTTACCTGTAAGATCAGGATACTTGCTGCGGAGGTCCACAAGCATAGAGTGGTTGTCAGTGCCACCGGAAACAATCATGAAGCCACGCTTTGTCAATTCTTCAGCAAGAACCTTGGCATTCTTCTGCACCTGTGTAGCATAGATCTTCCATTCAGGCTTAAGACACTCACCGAAAGCTACAGCCTTTGCAGCGATTACGTGCTCAAGAGGACCACCCTGCTGTCCTGGGAATACTGCAGAATTGATGAGCTGTGACATCTTCTTCACTACGCCCTTAGGAGTGGTATAACCCCATGGATTGTCAAAGTCCTTACCAAGAAGGATAAGACCGCCACGAGGACCACGGAGGGTCTTATGTGTAGTTGTAGTAACGATATGAGCGTATTTCACAGGATTGTCGAGGAGACCTGCAGCGATAAGGCCTGCCGGGTGAGCCATGTCAATCATCAGGAGAGCTCCTACCTCATCAGCAATCTTGCGCATACGAGCATAGTCCCATTCACGGCTATAAGCTGAACCACCACCGATGATGAGCTTAGGTTTGTGCTCCTTAGCAAGAGCTTCCATCTCATCGTAATCCACGCGACCAGTCTCCTTATTGAGGTTGTAACCTACTGGCTTGTAGAGAATACCGGAAGTATTTACAAGAGAACCGTGAGAGAGGTGACCGCCGTGATCAAGGTTAAGACCCATGAATGTGTCGCCAGGCTTAAGAACTGCAAGTAATACAGCAGCGTTAGCCTGAGCGCCAGAGTGAGGCTGAACGTTAGCATACTCAGCACCGAAGAGCTCGCATGCACGGTCGATAGCCAACTGCTCTATCTGGTCCACTATCTGGCATCCACCATAGTAACGCTTGCCTGGGTAACCTTCAGCATACTTGTTAGTACAGTAACTACCCATAGCTTCCATCACCTCGTCGCTTACGAAGTTCTCAGATGCGATAAGTTCAATGCCTTTGAGTTGACGCTGGTGTTCAGCCTCAATGAGGTCGAAGATTTTCTGATCTCTTTCCATAGTTGAATAGACTTTTAGTTTTGTTAATATTATTAGATTTCTACTACTTTACTTCAAGTACATGAAATAGAGGTATATAAATAGCGCTAATAGGATGATTGTGATTGCCGAACGTATCAGGCAACTTACAAATCTCTTGATAAGGAATATTCCCACTATCAATGCCAATATACATATTATATAATAGGTAAAACTGGACATTCTGTTTTTGCGATTTTGTTGTTTGGTTGTTTTTGTTGTCTTGTGGTCAGGCGACTGATTATCAGATTCACCCAATCCACAAGATGACAAATATTATTCGTGATGTTTACATCTTCCGTTCAAATCCACTGACTATTATTTGAAAAGACTGCGGAAAGGCGTAGGAATTGGAGTGGAGAATTCCATCGGTTGCCCTGTCACTGGATGATAGAAACAAAGCACGTAGGCGTGAAGACAAAGACGGTGGAGCGGATCGTCTCCATTTCCATACTTCACATCTCCACAGATGGGATGCCCCATATCAGCGGTGTGCACGCGTATCTGGTTCTTTCTTCCTGTCTCAAGTTTGAATTCCACCAGAGTGTGCTCTGTCGTGCGTTTGAGTGTGTGATAATGAGTGACTGCGTATTTTCCTCCATTATCCACAGGCGAAGAGAATGTGACATAAGCCTTGTTATCTTTTAACCAGTTGGCAATGGTGCCTTCATCATTCTCCATCTCTCCGCTTACCACAGCTACGTAACGACGGTCGAATACTGTACCATGCCAGTCACGCTCAAGCAACTGCTCAGTCTCCATATCCTTAGCGTAAATCATAAGTCCGCTGGTATCGCGGTCCAGACGATGGACCACATGAGCAGTACACTTTTGGCGAGTGCGCTTGAAGTAATCATCGAGCACGCTCTTTACGTTGAGCGATTTGTGTCCTGCCGCCATGGAGAGGATGCCAATCTTTTTATCAATGACAACAATCCATTTGTCCTCATAGACAATATCTACATAGCGACTCTTGAACGTATCGTTCTTCTTAGAGCGACTGACACTAATTTTCATTCCTGGTTTGAGCGTGAAGTCAAACTGTGTCACTTGCTTGCCATCCACCTTGATTCCATGTCCATGCAGGGTTGCCTTTATCTTAGACTTGGAACCTGGAACGGCTGATAGCAGCCACTCTAAAAGCGGAGCCTCTCTATCCACTATATATTGGTCGTATTGATTTCTATTCTTATCAAACATGGGGTGTCGTTTTGTTTCGTTTTAGATAATGAGGAATTAGAGTTTTCTCTCTATTAAGGTAGGTGATTAGAATTATTTTCATATACCATTCATTACCGAAATGACTCTGATTACCTACTTATCATTATATAATTGGAAAGCCGATTGCCTACAACTTATAAGTGTCAAGCACCTTACCGACGGTATTCACCTCCAGCATTGTTGCTCCAGCATGCTTTTCTACGACTCCAATACCCATGTGTCCTGAAAGATAAGTCACCTTATCCTCACGTGAGAGCTGTCCGCGATCCACGTATTTACGGAGCGACTCCGCAAAGAGCAAATCCACATTTTCCTTATCGGCATGCTTTGGACAGAAGGCGTTTACGCCATATGAGAGCGCCAGCCAACGCTGAAGCTTGTCGTGATAACAAGCAGCGAGAATAGGGTTCGGTCCACGATATGCAGCAAGCGTGCGAGCATCCTCTCCTGTACCGGAGTCAGTAAGAATACATCTTACGCCAAGCTTCGCTGTAGTCTCTATGGCGCAACGGCAGAGGTAATCACGGATTGTGGTGTCGCTACCATCAACGTCCATCTTGCGCGAATAGCGTCCACGGTCAAGTTCTGCACGCTCTGCTATCTTAGCCATTGTGGCAACTGCCTCGACTGGATACTTTCCACTTGCTGTTTCGCCTGAAAGCATCAGTGCATCAGTATTATTGAATACAGCATTTGCCACATCGCTCACTTCTGCGCGTGTAGGGCGAGGATTCTTAATCATGGTATGAAGCATCTGTGTTGCCACAATTACAGGCTTCTTCTTGAATACACACTTCTTGATTATCATGCGCTGAATACCAGGAATTTCTTCCAAAGGCACCTCAATGCCCAAGTCGCCACGCGCAATCATAATACCATAACTGGCATCAATAATTTCATCAATATTGTCAACGCCTTCCTGATTCTCGATTTTAGAGATAATCTTTATGTCGGAATTATGAGCATCAAGAATATCCTGTACCGCCTTGACATCAGCGGCGCTACGAACAAATGAGTGAGCTATGAAGTCTATATCTTGCTCGATTGCAAGAAGGATATTAGTCTTATCTTTCTCGGTAAGTGCAGGAAGGTCAATATGTTCTCCAGGCACGTTAACACTTTTGTGAGAACCAAGGACGCCATCATTCATCACCTCTACACAGATTTCTTCTCCTTTTATATCTACTACGAGTACATCAAGTTCTCCATCATCAAAGAGAATATGGTCTCCCACTTTTACATCCTTATGAATAAAAGGATAAGAAAGGCAGATTCTGTCATGCACGGTATCCTCGCAAGGCCTTCCATATATCCTCACCTTTTCACCTA
>OQWA01000018.1_pt1 | contig 29332 bp, 23 predicted proteins | sample 1691581 | NCBI WGS metagenome assembly OQWA01 (sample SAMN03418264, study PRJEB22391) | human gut metagenome | biome: human-gut; feature: organic feature; material: feces | host: Homo sapiens | place: Tanzania | collected 2013-01
AACAGGCTGCAAAGGACGCGTGTATACACGATAATATCATGGGCTTTCCGGATGAGTACAAGACCATGGTTGGAGAGCGCGGAGTGACACTTTCGGGAGGGCAGAAGCAGCGAAGCTCGATAGCCAGAGCACTTTTAAAGGATTCTGCAATCCTCATACTGGATGATTCGCTTTCTGCTGTCGATACCGATACAGAGGAGCAGATACTTGAAAATCTCATGGAAACCAGACAGGGAAAGACAACCATAGTGATTGCTCACAGGATTTCCACACTGCAGAAGGCTGACCATGTGGCAGTGCTTTCTGACGGAAAACTGACAGAGTATGGTACTCCTGAAGAGCTGCTTGAGCTTGGCGGTTTTTACGCTGATATCAGCCATAAGCAGCAGCTTGAAAGTGAGCTTGGCAAATAAAGTGCTTGAAAAGCGATGCTATGCAGATTTGATGATTTGACGATGAATAGTTACGAAATAACAGAGAAGATTATAGTATGAATTCGAGTAAAAATATAAGTAAAAAAGAAATAGATGAATTTTTAAATACCTTAGAAAAAATGATTAAAAATCTCTCAAATTAAATGTATATAAGAAAGGAATTTTTATGATAAAAATATTAAAAAATTTAAATAAAAAAGAAATAGGAATATTTATAATATGCTTTATTTTAATTTTTATACAAGTTTGGCTTGATTTAAAAATGCCTGATTACATGTCAAAAATTACAGTATTAGTACAAACAGAAGGCAGTAAAATGAGCGATATTATTATAAATGGTATGGTGATGCCAAGGATTTCAAAAAGCGACAGCATCGCTATACGTGGTTGGGACCAACCCGACTGGAGGTGAGTTTGAGTTACGATATCCTCTACCGAAAAAGTAATAGAAAGTAAATAATGATTCAGTTTCAGCAGTTAACATATCTCCTCAAGGATTCTGTAAGCCACAGAGTTTGCAGAACGGTTACTGCTATCTTTTTCATTTCATCAGTTCTGCTGCTTGCTGGCTGCGAACGTGAACCGAATCTCTATCTGCATCAGGGCGGCAAGGAAACAACAATGGATCTGCCGAAGATAGACCTGGAGCTGAAAGTGCTCTGGGATTATGAATTCAAATATGATGTGGTATACGATTGGGAGGCGGAATGGAAATACGGATGGGATGACGATGACAACAAACTCTTCGTCAATAAGCTGTTCTTTTTGCAGCAGGGCAGCGTGTTCCGCATCCGTGATTCCGATTTGTGCAACGGTTATTTTTCCTACACACTCACGTTCATGAGTGAGCAGCATTCCGCGCTTTACGGCGACAAAAGTCACCGTTTCATCCGCACGGAACACCGTTGGACGCTCCGAATTCGGTTCCGAGCTTCCGCACTCCCCCGTGTCGCCGTTTATTCCGGACGGAATATCCACCGCAATACGGCAGGCGGGAAGAGCGTTTGCCCTTTCAATCGCCGTTTTAAAAACACCGCTCGGCTTTCGGTTCAGTCCCGTTCCGAAGATCGCATCAACGATTATATCCGATTCCCGGCAGGTATTCAACCTGTTAATGTCATTTGAAAGCGGCAGACCGAGATTTATCGCAATTTGATAATTCAGTTCGGCACTGCTGCGCGGCAACGCAGCCGATTGTTCATCTTTTTTGTTCTGTATCGGTTCAAAAAGCAGAATTCCCTCCGCATTGTACCCCTCCGCCGTCAAAATTCGGAGCAGCGCAAGTCCGTCCCCTCCGTTGTTGCCGGGGCCGATAAGTATGAACACGCGGCTGCCGTTTTTACGCCCTGCCGTATGTTTTTTTATGCTCTGTGCAACTGCGTTTGCCGCATTTTCCATCAGAACCGCATCGGGTATGCCGATCTTTTCCGTCATATTTTTGTCGCAGCTGCGCATCAATGTCGTTTTGGATACGTTAAGCATAAATTCTGTCCTTTGTGTCGTTTTGTTCCCCGTACTGATTTATTCGGGCATGCGTTCTGCCGTTCGGACGGACACATCCGCAGCATCCACTGTTTTTGTTTCTCCGTTCGGAAAAGCGGCGATCAGTCTGCCGTGTTCATCGATTCCCTCCGCAAACGCCTTAACCTTGCTGCCGTCCGTGCCGTGAATCGTGATTTCCTGATTCAAGGTTGAACAGTTATTTATGTAATCCCGCAGGATACGGTCTTTCTCCCCCTGTTTCAGCATGTTAACACGTTCATGCACATGTTCGGCAATGCAGGCTCCGAGTTCATTCACATCGGTTACTGCTCTCGTTTCGATAAAAAGCGAAGTTGCCCGCTGCATCCATGCATCCGACACTTCAGCGGCATTCACGTTCATGCCGATTCCGATAACGGTCATTGTCCGCGTTCCGTTCTTAACAAGCTCAGCAAGTATTCCGCAAAGTTTTTTCTGTCTGAACAGAATATCATTCGGCCATTTTATCCGTACATCCGCTGCATCGGCTTTTGACCGTTTTTTTGAAGACAGGAGCAAACCGAGCGAATCGAGCACTCCGAGTGCCGCCGCAAGCGTAACCAGAGGAATATCCTCCGCCGCAATATCCTCAGCATCACAGGCAATGCTCATCAGCAGCGCTCCCGATGTGTTTTCCCATTTTCTGCCGCGTCTGCCGCGTCCTCTCGTTTGCCGTTCCGCAATCAATACGGTTCCGTCCTTCAACACGCCGTTTGCAGCGCGCCGCTTCAGCTCCGCATTTGTGGAATCCGTTTCATGCACCGTTTCTGCCTTCCGTATGCTGTGCATTTTTAAACAATTCACAGAGCCTGTCCGCCCGTTTTTGTCATTCTTCATCATCTGCACCGTTTTCGGCCGAACGTAACGAAAACTCGATTTCATCGGGTATTTCATCGGAATTCCCTGTCTCTTCGGAATTTTCCGCAAGCTCCGAAAGCACCGTTTTTACATCGTCAAACGCATACCCGCACGAAACAAGCCTTGAACCCGTTCGACGCAGTCTTTCTTTGAGAGGAAGGTTTGAATACTGCCTGAAATACTTGCTTCCGACAGCGGCGGCGTTGGAAAGCTCCGTTTCGTCCGAAACGGCGGATAGAGCCTCGTCAATGACCGCATTTTCAACAAAATGCTCCCTCAGCTGTCTGCGCAGTTTTCCTCTGCTGACCGGTTTTGTGTTGAGGCGCGATTCAATAAAATCACGGGCAAATTTTTCATCGTTCAAAAGCCCGTTGTTTCGCAGCCTGTCAATTGCCGCCATGATTTCGCCTTCGGAATAATTGCATTCATCCAGTCTGTTTTCAACCTCGCGAACCGTTCGCGCTTTCGGCGTCAGGAAATACAAGGCTTCATCGTATGCTGATGCGCCTTTCGCTTTTTTTGTTCTCTGTTCTTTTGTGTTTTTAGGTATTCTTTGCTTTTTCTGCATATCAGTGTCTCCGCCTGTTTTTTAATTAGGTTTTCATCCCGTCACATTGTGTACGGTTTCGTCCACGGTGCTGCCTTGGGCATTTTCACAGTCCGAATCGAAACGATCCGGGTCGGAATGGTTCAGTTGATTCTTCGCAAACCGCACTATGCCGTTTGAAGGCATCGATGCATCGCCCCACTCTTCGCCAAGTGTTTTTATTGTTATTCTTTCCTCGTCAATCAGGATGTTTTTAATGAATACGGAGGAGAAAAACCGAATTTCCTCCGCGCACTGTATCGGAAGATCGGCGGCATGAGCAAAAAAACCTGAAATTTGAACGCCTGTAACGCCCAAAAGCTCGCATTCGAGCTGCGCACACCTAAACTCTTCCCTCAGTTCGTCGTACGCCGTTTTGAAATCGTCAAAACAGCCTGCACGATTCATATGCGGCATGAGGCTTTCGCTCCATCCGTTTTCACCGATGCGGTTTATCTCCTCGCGAATCATTTCCAGTCTGCTGTAAACATCGTTTCTGGTTGCCTCCGCCGTTTTCCTGTTTTCGGCAATGTATCTGCGAACAGCTCTTTCCATTCGTTCGCTTCCGTTTCTCAGCTGCATCCACAATGCATCGTAAATCGTATTTTCAAACCTGACGGCATCAACGATTATTTTGCCGTTTTCACAATAAAACCTGATTTCAGGCTTGTACGGAGAAGCAATATTGACCGTTTGCAAAACTGTTCCGAGGCCGACGGGCAGGATGTTTGCAAACATAAATCTGTGCCCCGCTTCCGCCTTTTCCTTTCTTTGTCTGTTGATACGCGCTGCATACAGCCGAAGGTAATTCGGAACGATTGCGGGATAGGGTGCGAACCCGTCTTTTTCCTCAATGCCGAAATATCTGTTGTTTTCGACCATTGCATACACGTTGTGACGCGTAAGCGGCTTGGCATCGGCTGTATTCTGTCCGTTTTCATTCCTGATATCCGCCAAAAGCCTGTTCGCTTCCTTTGCAATTTCGATAACACCCGTTCCGTGCCTGTACATTTCAAATATCTTCCGCACAACAACGGATTCAGCGGGATCCGCAATCGGTGCTCCGTTTTCGAATCTGTATCCGAACGGCACCGGCATTGCGTATTTCGCCCCGGGAAAAGGCTCCGTCCGCACTTGTTCCGATTGACTTTCCCCGGCATACTTCCGTTCCCATTCATCGCCGCAGCTGTAATAGGATTTTATTGTATGGAGAATCAGCTTTCTTTCATCCGCAACCGGGCTTCCGCCTTCAAAAACGACCGTCAGCCCGTTTCGTACAAGTTTTTTATGCATTGTAAGCCGTTGTATCTCCGAATTGCCGAGGCAGGCATAATTGCGAACAAGGAGCGTTGTCGGCTCCCTGTACACAGCCGAATCGGCATACATGTTCAGCATAATTGTCCGCCCGTCCTGTCGGTCAAAAATTACATGCTCTATTGACATTTCATGTTTTTCGGCAAATTCCCGCGCCGACTCGACAAGGCTGTCAGCCTCGCTTTTGCTTCCGCATCTGAAATACAAATCCGCCATTGTTATCCTGCCTCCGATGCATTGCACGTTTGGAATTGCAATTACTCCGAGCGATACGGTTTCAGCAGAAAGGTTTAAGCCTGTGTTTTCCGCAATCCCCGTTCGGAACACGCTTAACTTCATTTGCTGACTGTTCAGCCTGCCGTTTCGCTTGCGGCAGCCGATTTCCGCTTTATTCTTCCGTTCCGAATTCTTCAAACAGAATGTCGAACATACAGGGTCCCATGTTAAGGTAACGTTTGAAGAATGCTGTCTTGTCTCCGTCGCTGCGATGATTCACGCTTTCGTAAATCTTGTTTGTGTACACATAGCCCATTGCATAGTTGAAGAAATACAGCGGCATATCAATTGAATATTCGTATATAACATTGATGTATTCCTGCTGATCAAGCCCGAACGACTTCAGGTAGTCGCCGATATCTTCCGTTGTCCAGCCTTCGCAGTTGACCTTGATGCTCACATATGCAGGAATAAGAATGTTTGCAAGCACACTTTCGTATTCCCGCAGCGTGCAGCCGCCCACTCCGTATTTCTCGCTGATACCTGAGATAAAAAGCTCCGAAAAAACAGCCCATCCCTCGGAATAGCCCGTGGGCGCGCACAGCTGCTGCGAAATGGGCAGTCCGTCGAGGCTGCGGAAATACTGAGTTTGGTAAAGATGCCCCGGGAAACATTCATGTGCAAGCGTGAAGAGCATTGTGTCATCCTCCGCCATCGGGTTCAGCAGAACGACATTCCTTGTCGGATCATCGAATGCGGAAATCATATATGCGGCAGGGCTGAAATCCTCCGCAACGGCATCGGGAATCGTGACGTATTGAATGCTTTGTTCCGGAATCTGAGGATAGATTCCGTCGATAAGCTCCTTAAGATATTCAACATCCTTTTCAACATTGCCGGATGTCATATTCTTTTCGTAATCTTTCATTGCATTCGAGTCGGTGAGAATGATTTTCACCAATTTAGCGTAAACACTCGAAATGCTTTCACTGAGTTCATCGGCCATTGACGAATACTCGGCATTGCAGGCGGCATTTGATTTTATTGCGGCAGCATAGTAATCCTTTGCATCAACACCGCGCATGCACGCACCCGCAAAGGAGCCGCACTGCGGGCGAAGCTGTTCAAGAGTGTTCGCAAGGCTTCTGTATGCCGGCAGCAATTCGTTGATAATGCTGTTTCTGCTGCGTTCGAGCAAAGCTGTTTTTTGCTGTTCGGAAATTTCGAACTCGGCACTTGCCATTTCGTCTTCAAAAAAACCGATAAGGAAACAGTCATTGCCCGTTTCCGCAAACTTGATGCAGGACTCAAGAACCTTGTTCAAAGCATTTTCTGTCATAAACAGTCCTTTTGCCGCCTTTTCACGTTCAAACTGCTCTATCTGACCGATATAGCGCGGGGCATCTTCAAGCAGGAGCACATAATTTTCGGCATCCTCCGCCGAGCTGATTTCATACATCGAGAGCATCAGCGGAAGCATCGTGTGTTCGCCGTTGAACACTGTAAGCGGTTCATTGTAATAATATGCATCGGGAACAGCATGAATTTCATCAGAAAGCTTCAGATTGAGAACAAGGTTGTCGTATGCGATTCTGTTTCTGTAGGACAGCTGACTTCGGTCGATTTCGGAAAGCTTTTTGCGTATTTCGGCGTTTTCCGCAAAATCGGCAGCATCAGCCTCCTGCGAAAGCTCGCCCCATCCGCGTTCAATATCCTCTTCGGCAATGCCGAAACTTGCCGCATCCTTCACGAATTGATGAAAAGTGAGCCCGGCTGAAGTAACTACAGATATAAAAACTTCACGATCCACGGCCTCAAATGCTTCGTCCGCCGCCGTCTTTTCATGCGCCGGTTCCTGCGTGGGTTCCTGCGTTTGCTGCTGCGGCGCTTTTGTCACATCGAAGTCAATATCACCGAATTTACAGGCAGCCGCAAAGAGCATGATAAAAGCAAGCAGAGCTGCCGAAAGCTTTTTTAATGTATGTGACGCTTTTTCAATGCTTTTAATTTGAATTTGTGAACAATTTTCCATGTTTCCTCCGTCGCTGTGTTATTACATATTAGTGTGCATATTCGAGAAGCTCAAACATGCTGCATCAATTGTCCGTTTTTGGCGCAATTTCGCCGAACACGGTCAATTCTGCCGTTCGAAAAAAGGCGTCATCCGCACATTTTTTCCGTATCTACATTATATCAACAAATCATTGAATATTCAAGACGGGCAGCGATACCGATTATTAAAAACCGAATCCTGCTCTTAAAGCCGATGTTTGCTTATCATGTATATTCATGCGAGCAAAGCGAATACTATCCATGATAAATCAAAAAACGGAGGTTTTCACTGCAAATGAAAGCAACAGGAATAGTACGTCGAATTGATGAACTCGGCAGAGTTGTAATACCTAAGGAAATTCGAAGGACTTTGCGTATCCGCGAAGGTGATGCGCTTGAGATCTATACCGACCGCGAAGGCGGGGTCATCCTTAAAAAATACTCTCTTGTCGGCGAACTTTGTGACTTTGCAAAGGAGTATGCCGAATCCATTCAGCAATCCGTGGGGCATATTGCGGCAATCTGCGATAAGGACACGATTATTGCAATTTCAAGTCCGCACAGGCGTGATATTGCAATCGGCTCTCCGCTTGCCGTTGACAAACCGATACACGATGACGTTGAGGCCGTTATGCAAATGCGTGAGAAGCTTAACCGCAGCACTGCCAACGGCGACGCAATGATCGGAATCACTCAGAACGATGAACAAGGGCGTACATACACCGCCCAACTCATTATTCCGATTCTTGCCGCGGGCGATGCCATCGGCGCCGTCATGCTTCTTTCAAAAGAGCCCGGCGCGGTAATCTCCCCGACAGACGTTAAAGTTGCGGAAACCGCCGCAAACTTCATGGGTAAGCAGCTGGAAAACTGAGCCGGGTTCAAAATCCAATTCTTTTTTCGGCCCAAAACACGCCCGCGGATTATGCTATTCGTTATAAACCGACGAAGCATCATGAAGCGGGCGGCTGAGCAATTGATGAAAAGTAGTCTTCAATCGTCCAATCCGGAAGGCGTACAATGCGATTCAGCAGGATTATTCCATCGTATGAAGTGCCGAACTCATTCACTCCGTTGCCGTAGACCGCAATCGTTATCCCCTCCGAACCGCTTTTCTCTGCGTCCTCGCTGCCCCCGCACAACGCCGCAAAACACGGCTCATCAAACATAAGGTTTTTGCAAACAAGTTTTTTGCAGACATGGACAAAGGTTCTGCACGGAACTCCGAACGATTCGAACATCCTTATGCGCTCCGCATTCAAAGCGGCGCAAAACCGAACTTCATCTTCGCAATCCGAAAACCGGCCGGCCGGTTCCGCGATTCCCGCTGCAAGTGCATTTCTGAACTTTTCGGAAGATTTCATCCGTTTGCACAATGATTCATCCGCAGTAAAAACTCCGCGCATTCCGCGCTGCTGCAAAATATCGGTTATTGTTTCGAATGCGCCGCAGTTTTCAAAAAACAGCATTACATATCCGCCCGAGGCAGGGAAATTTTCCGAACGGATATCCGCAGGCAAAAGCGCGGCAAGCCCCCTCTCCTTCATATAGTCCAAATCCGATTTGAGCAATTCCGCACCGTCACCGTTCTCAATGTTCAGATAGGAAACGGCATAGAAGCCGACGCTTGACGGCAATGCCGACGCGGGCAGGATTCCGTTGCTGCGTACACCGCCAAACACCGTTGCCGCCAGCACTGCGGCAAGAATCACGATTGAAAATGCTGCACTTTTAAGTCTGCGTTTCATTTTCGTACATATTCCTCCTCCGTTTTCATATGGATTCGTGCCGTCATGCACATATTCGGCTTGATTTCAAAACTCATTTCATTATAATATTATGCGGATGGTTTTATTCCCGTTTCGGCCGACGCATATGTATCAATGCCGACCGTTGACAGATGAGGAGCTTAAACCGCCCGCAATGAGCTTTCGGTTTAAGAGAATTTGTTTGAGCGGTTTGTCTGTATAATATTGAAACTCTCTCGAAATGCTCTCTTGAAATACGATTTTGACGGAGGAAATGTTTATGAGATGCAGCTGTAAGAACTGCGGTGTATATATGATTCAATCCGAGGATTCACACCTCGGCTGCGTTTGCCCGGAATGCGGAAATCGCTGCACGGCCTGTCTCGGCACGAACAGCGTTATGGATCGCGAGGCAGTGCGTGCATTGAAGGGCAATCCACTGCTTGCCGATGCAATGCTTAACAGAATCATGGAACCGGAATTTGAAGATGAGGAGCAGGACTGATACTTTTTTGCCGTATCCGCCCCGCTCCGTTTATCGCCTGCTGCCCATGTATTTTGCCTGCGGAAGCAGGCGGCTCAATTTAGGATCGTTCCGATTCGGCCGTTATGCCGTAAGGGTTCGATTTTATGAATTCTATGGCCTTTTGGCGCATATGTTCGGGTTCGATTATTTCAACTTGGGAAAGATACTGCATTGTCCAATAAATAACGCCTTGGGGTGCAGCTTTAAATTTTGCAATGAAATGCCTGTCGTCAAGCTTGTAAATGCGCAGACTTTTACCGAACTTGTCGATGATTCCGCCGATCGCTTCGTTTTTGCATTTTAAAACGATCTGCTCCGGCTCCCCGGAAAAAGCATATACAAGCTTGCGAACCGAATCAAGGTTCACGGCCGAACGCGCAACGGCGAGTTTTTTATCGGTTATTGCTATATTCTGCATCAGGTCAATTCGGTAGTAGCTCAAACCCTCTTTGCCGTCCTTTATGCAGACAAGATAATAGTTCTGATTGTCGCAAACCATTCCGTAAGGGCTTACAACATAGGGTTCATTTCTTCGCTTTACAAGCCGTTTATCCAACCCGTATTGGTAATAATCGAAAGAAACCCTTCGCTGGCGCGAAATTGCTTCATCGAGAATGTCGATATTGTAGAACACACAGCGATTATCCGTCTTTCTGTCCGCATCCGCCGATGTAAGGTGTTTAAATCCGAACCTCTGATGAATGCTGAGAACGGATTGAAGTTTTTCAAGCAGATCCGCCGTCTGTTTTTGCGGAATGGAATGCATTGAATAAACCGCATCCGTCATCAGCCGCACTTCGGACGGTTCAAACAGTCTTGAACGCAGGAAATAGCCTTTGCCGTTCTCTTTATACACCGAGATGTCATATCCAAGTTCAATAAGTGTGTCCGCCGCTCCGTAAACCGCGCGCCTGTCGATTTTCATTCCGTAGTCCTGCATGAAATAACCCGTTATATCGCTCATGGAAAGGATATGTTCTTCATCGGAATACTTTTCGAGAATTTTGTACAAACAGACGATATTTGCTCTGTCCCCGAGCATTTTTGAACCCTCCAGTGATAGTTTTGTTTATTGGGAAAAACCCGTGTTATACGCAATTCCGGTATCGAGCCGCACTCGTTTACCGGCTGTTCGCATCTGCCTCCCCGAGCAGAAGGAACGCATCGCGCAGGTACTTCACAAAATGAACCTCAATGCCGTCAAAATTCTTTAAGGAAGGGATGAACGGCACAATTGCACGCCTGTATCCGAGCCGCGCACATTCCGCAACGCGGTTATACAGCCTGTCAACGGGACGTATTTCCCCCGTCAAACCGATTTCACCGATCACGACCGTGCCTTCCGGAAGCGGTCTGTCGAAAACCGAACCCGCAACGGCAAGCGTTATTGCAAGATCCGCGCCCCTGTCGTCAATGCGGATGCCGCCGACAGCGTTTGTGTAAACATCCTTATCGGACACGCGGAGTCCGCCGCGCCGCTCAAGCACCGCAAGCAGCAGCATCAGGCGGTTTGTATCCATCCCCGCCGCCATCCGTCGTGCGTTTGCGAACGCCGATGTGCTGAGCAGGGATTGAATTTCAACCAATATCGGGCGATTGCCCTCCATTATGCACGTCACCGCACAGCCTATGTCGTTCCCGCCGGACACAAACAGCCCGGCCGGATTTTCGACTTCTTTCATGCCGTCGCGGCACATTTCGAATATTCCGATCTCGTTGGTTGAACCGAATCTGTTTTTGACGGCACGGAGAAGCCGCAGCGAATCATGCCTGTCGCCTTCAAAATAAAGCACGGTGTCAACCATATGTTCGAGCATTCGCGGGCCTGCAAGCGCACCTTCTTTTGTTACATGACCGATTATGAATATTGCACAGCCGTTTTGTTTTGCAATGCGCGTCAGAGCCGTTGTTGCCTCGCGGATTTGTGTTACGCTGCCGGCTGCATTGTTCAGTTCACGGTTCATCATTGTTTGAATTGAATCGATAACAAGAAAGCGGGGTTTAAGACGATCGACCTCGTTTTCAACGGCATCCATGCTTGTTTCCGTCATTATGAGCAGTTCCGAATCGACTCCGCAGCGCACCGCACGAAGCTTAAGCTGCGCTTTTGATTCCTCTCCGGAAACATAGATAACGCCGCCTGTTTTTTTGAGATTTCCCGCCGCCTGCATTATGAGTGTGCTTTTTCCGATTCCGGGGTCACCGCCTATCAGAACCGTTGACCCCACAACAACGCCGCCGCCGAGTACGCGATCGAACTCGCCTATGCCCGTTGTAACACGCACAGTATCGTTTTCACTCACCGAGCCGAGCGTCACCGCGCGGGAGGACGTTCCGCCCGCCGAATTCGTGCTGCGCTTTTCGGGTGCGGCGGAAACTTCGACAAGGGTGTTCCAACTGCCGCACATCGGGCAGCAGCCCATCCATTTTACGGTTTCGTATCCGCACTCACCGCAGACAAACTTTGTTTTTTCTTTCATAAAAACTCTTCCGCTGCCATTTTTCCGATTTGCTGTGTTTGAGCGATTTTTCGGGATTTCGGAACGGCCGTTTTACAGCGGCGGCAGAGCGTATTTAATTATGTCACGCTCACGCGAAGTCACATCCATCCACATCACATAACCGCCCGAAACGCCGAGAAACTGGGTATTTTCGCGCACCGGAGTGAACCTGTAGCTCTTTCCGTTTTCAAAAACATATATCCATACAGCCTCATCCTTGCCGTATGCAACAAAGTTCTCCGCGATGCCGAATTCAACAACGCCTTCCGCTGCGGCAACGGGTGTTCCGCTGCCGTCCCATACATAAAGCTTTGCGGACGGACCGTGCGGACCGTCAAGCCATGCATAATATTTTCCGTTTGTTTCGGGGTCATGAACATACACGCCCGGATAAAGCTCCCCGATGGATGTTTCGTTCAGGCTAATGTAATTGATTGAAGAGCAGCGTGCGCGTGTGCTGTCCTCCCCCGCCCAAATAAGCTTGCCGTTCTCAAAATAAGGCATGCTTGCACCGTATCCCGAGGAATTGAAGTATTGAACCACCGTCGTTTCCTCCGTCGGAATGTGGCAAACAAATATCTTGTCCCGTTCGCTGCCCGTGCGCTCCGTCCATGCAATGTATTCATCCCAGAGCTTTATTTCCGGTTGACCGACATAAACTTTTTTGATAATCTTCGGTTCGGCACTGCTGTTTTTAAGATCGAGCGCACAGATGTTTCCCCCGCCGTTTTTCTGATTTGCATCGAAATAGACAAGGTATTTTTCATTAAATACGGGATAAATCAAGTGATCGTTCCGCGCTTTTATCGGCAGTTCGGAAACCTTGCCGGTTGAAATGTTGTATTTCAGCAATGCGCACATCAAAGCTTTTCCGTTCACGAGCTTTCCGGCGGAACAGATTATCTCGCCGTTGAAGCAGTACGGATCGCTCAGCCATGTGTAGGACATTCCCGCAGGAAAAACAATTTCTTTTTCCTCGTCTTCACCGATAAAAAGATCCATCGGATGCGGCGTCGGCGTCGGTTCCGGCGGAATATACGGCGTCGGCGATTCAATAAGCGGAAGTTCGATTTTAACAAGTCGTGCAGCCTTGCCGAAGAAACCGTCCGGGCGGAGCGGCGTGTCGATTCTGAAAACACCTTCAAGCACTATCATAATCAAAAGTGTCAAAATTCCGAGTGCGGCAAGCACACCCGCAATACAGCCCGCAAGCTTGAGTATCGGAGCCCATATGCTCGCACTGAAGCGTGAACGTCTGCGTTTCGAAAGAACTCTTCTTTTGTAGCCATGTTTTTTCATGCAAACATTATACCACAGTTCTGCCCGCAAGTCATTCTTTTTTTAGCCGCAGACCGAATAATTCGCTTTTATTGCGAAAAAATCGAATTTGCGGCTGTTTTTCGGCAGAATTTTCGGCATAATCATGTTTTTATGTGAATTTTGATGTTTTTTACCGACTGTATCGATTATATCCTTTACGGAATTGCTTCCGTTGTGTTATAATCCGATTGTCAATATTTTCAGCCGACGGCTGAACGGAGGTTAAAAAATGGCAAAACAAAAGAACATACCCAAAAGAAGCGAAGTCGAGAAGCAGTACACCTGGGCACTCGAAGATATTTTTGCGACCGATGAACTTTGGGAAAAGGCACTTGACGAATGCCGCACATTCCCCGAAAAAATCGAAGCTTTCCGCGGCCGGCTTGCGGAAAGCGCAGATATGCTTTACAGCTATCTCACCTTCTGCGATGAGCTTGATGTTAAAATCACCCGCGTTGCAGAATACATCATGCGCAAATCCGATGAAGACACCGGCAACAGCTACTATAACGGCCTTAAGGGCAGGTTCATGAGCGTCTACATCAATATTGCGGGCGCATCAAGTTTCGACACTCCCGAAATTCTTGCAATTACCGATGAGAAGCTTGCTGCTTTCATGAGCGAAAAGCCCGAGCTTAGACTCTATGAGCGCAAACTTGCAAAAATCCGCAGCAAGAAAGACCATATTCTTTCCGATGCCGAAGAAAAGCTGCTTGCTGCCGCAGGAGAAATGGCAAATGCACCCGAAGAAATCGCGTCAGCGTTCCGCAATGCGGACATCCGTTTCCCGAGCATTTACGATGCCGACGGCAACGAGCTGAAAGTTACACAGGGTTCGTATGTTCCCCTGCTTGAAAATCCCGACCGGAACGTCCGCAAGGCTGCATTCGAATCCCTGCACGGCACATTCGAAAGCTTTAAGAACACTTCCGCAGCGTTCCTCGACGGGCAGATAAAGCAGCTCATCTTCTATGCAAAGGCACGCAGGTACAACAGCACGCTTGAAGCAGCACTTGCCGAAACGGAAGTTCCCGTTTCCGTTTACCGCAACCTTATCGATGCAGTGAACGCAAACCTTGAGTATCTCCACAAATACATTGCTTTGCGCAAAAAGCTCACCGGTTCGGAAGAGCTTCATATGTACGATCTCTACACCCCGATCATCAGCGATGCCGACAAGGAGATTCCTTACGAAAAAGCAAAGGAAATCATCATCGAAGCTTTGCAGCCCCTCGGGGAGGATTATATCAAGGTTCTGACCGAAGGCTTCAACAACCGCTGGATAGATGTATACGAAAACGAGGGAAAGCGCGGCGGCGCATACTCTGCCGGCGGCGATCCTCATCCCTATGTTCTTTTGAACCAAAAGGATACCCTCGACAGCATGTTCACCATTGCGCACGAAATGGGTCATTCCCTTCACACCTATTATTCGATGAAAAATCAGCCCACGGCATATGCGAACTATGTCATATTTGTTGCAGAAGTCGCTTCCACCTGCAACGAGGTTCTGCTTGTTAAGCATCTGCTTGCAAACACGACCGACAAAAAAGAACGTGCATACCTTATCAACCACTTCCTTGAACAGTTCCGCGGAACAGTGTACCGTCAGACGATGTTTGCGGAGTTCGAGCTTTGGATGAACGAACATGCCGAAAAGGGCGAAACTCTCACTGCCGACATGATGTGCGATGCATATTATGAGCTGAACAAGAAGTATTTCGGTGACGGAATGACCGTTGACAGGCTCATTTCCGTTGAGTGGGCAAGGATCCCGCATTTCTTCTACAACTTCTATGTGTTCCAGTATGCAACCGGTTTCTCCGCAGCGGTTGCAATTGCGAACCGCATTCTGACCGAAGGCAAACCCGCCGTTGAAGATTACATCAAGTTCCTCAGCGCGGGAAGCAGCATGGATCCCATCTCCGTCCTGAAGATTGCGGGCGTTGATATGACCACGGCACAGCCCGTGAACGATGCGCTTAAGCTTTTCAACGAGCTTATCGATGAAATGGCTGCCCTTGCCGAATAAGCAAAGCACCGCAAAAAAGTTTCAACACCCACACCGAAGCCGAAACGGAAGTCCGCCGATTCGGCTTCATTTTTTATATTGTCTGCATTTTTAATTTTGCGCTGCGGATTCGGCACGGGTTCACTCTTTCGGCATTTGCGCATTCATGTTCAATTCTTCAATATTTGCGGGGCATTGCGGGCGCTTCCCGCACATCTTTCCGCGCGGCGAAAAAAAATTAAAATAGTTATACAAATTTTCTCGGATCTGTGTTATTATATAGGGGGAGAATTTGCAATGTGCGGACGGCAACATTGCACTCTTTCGCGAGTTAAAGGTATTATGCATCAAAAAAATTCATAATACGGAGGAAATAATGCATTTTAACGATATAATAAATGCTGTGTTGAACGGCCTTGCGGAGTTCCGCTTTCAGGACTTTATCGACATAGTCATAATAACCGTAATTATATATAAGATTATTTGTTGGACTGTCAACACCCGCGCCTATCAATTATTGAAGGGGCTTGCCGTTCTTTTGGTTGTTATGCTTTTGAGTGCGCTGTTCAACCTCTACACCGTGAATTACCTTTTAAACACGCTGCTTGTTTCCGGTATTGTTGTTATGGTTGTGCTTTTTCAGCCGGAGCTGCGCCGCGCGCTTGCACATATCGGAAGATTCAAATTCAACCTTCCCGGACGTGAAGTTGAAAATTCAAATGTCATCGTTAAAGAAATGACAAATGCGATGATCGACCTTTCCAAGCGCAAAGTCGGTGCGTTGGTCGTTATTGAACGTGAAACCAAACTCGACGAATATTTTCCGACGGGAACGATAGTCGATGCCCAAATCACAAGCGCATTGCTTGAAAACATTTTCGAGCCGAAGACGCCGCTGCATGACGGAGCCGTTATTATCCGCGACGGAAGGATTTATTACGCTGCATGTGTTCTTCCGCTTTTCAGCGACCCGAATGTTTCAAAGGAATTGGGCACGCGCCACAGGGCTGCTCTCGGCGTTTCAAACGTGTCCGACAGCCTGACGGTTGTTGTGTCCGAAGAAACGGGCGTTATCTCCTATGCCGAAGGCGGCAAGCTCGTGCGCTATGTTGATAAAAAAACCCTGGCAGAGCTTCTTGAAGGTGTTTTTGCGGCACCCGAACAGGAGAAAACTTTTGCATCGCTTTTCAAGAGGTTAACAAAAGATGAAACAAAGCAAAAAAAATAAACAGCCAACTAACGTTGACATTGCCGCGGCAGACGAAAGAGCAAGCACCGCGGATACCGATGCCGCAGAAAAGAAAACGAAATGGTTTCGCCGTCCGCTTGTACGCAAGCTCGGATATCTGTTCATTTCCCTGCTTATTGCCACAACGCTCTGGGGTTATGTTTTGATGAGCGAAAACCCGGACAGGATGAAACACGTTTCCGATGTTCCGCTGAAATTCGAAGGCGGAAGCGAAGCAGACCTCCGCTCACGCGGCTTCGTTGTTCTCGGTGAAAGTCAGAACCTGCTTCCCGACGTTACCGTAACGGTCAAAACAAAACTGAACGACCTTCCGAGCTTCGGCAATTCCGCCGGCGGCGAGATCGTGTCCGCTTCAGTCAGCCTTCAGGGCATAAACGCACCCGGCGAATACGAATGCGATGTCATAGCTTCCACCACCATCGGCACGGTTTATTCGGTTGAACCGCGAACGGTCAAAATCACCGTTGACGAGCTTGTTACACGTACCATCCCCATCACATGCGCCGTGACGGGCGACTTGCCCGCCGGTTATTGGAACGGAGATGTTCAGCTTGCGGCAACAAGCATCGACATCACGGGGCCGCGCAGTTCTATCAGTAATATTGTCCGCGCAAATTGTGTGCTCAATCTTGACGGACGCACCGAAAGCGTGAACGAAGCGTTTGAGCTGACTCTCATTGATTCAAGCGGGCAAATTGCGGCGGCTTCCTCCATTGTCGGCACGCTCCCGTCCGTTATCGTTCGCATGGATATCAAACCCCAATACGATATCGTTTTGCAGACGCTCATTGAAACCACCGGCAGGGACGATAACTACGAAGCAAGCTACACGGTCAAACCTTCCGTGCTCAGCATCGTTGCTTCTCAGGACGTTATCGACAAAATCAAGCTTGCGCTTGAATCCGTTGACAGAACGACTATTTACGTTGATCCGATTGATATAAGCGATATGCAGCCCGGTGAAACGCGTTTGTTCGAGAGAAGCGTTCTCGGACTGCCATCCAACATCCAGCTGCTTACGGAAAACAATTTCACGGTTTCCGTTCAGCTTGAAGAGGCAACGATCAGCCGCACTTTCAGCGATATCGAACTCAGCCGCATCGTCGGCGAAGATCATACCCGCTTTATTTACAACTACGACAGCCGCAGCTGCAGCGTTATCATCAGCGGCAAATCCGGCTTTGTCAACAGCCTTTCGGCGGCGGATCTTCTTCTCACGCTCAATGTCAGCGGCTGCAGCGAAGGAACGCACACACTCGTTCCGACACTTGAGCTTGCAAACCATTCGGATTTGCTTTCGGATGCAAAAATACAATGTGATGTCGGCACAATTATCTGTGTGATTTCAAAAGTGCCGGGCGCCTGATCCGTTGTTTGCCGCTCAAAACCGGCAAAGTATCCCAACGCAGCCCAACACAACCAAATTAATTCGGAAAGTTCCGAAAGCTTAATCGGAACTTTCTCGGATAAGAACAAGAATAGGAAAAATTTTTATGCGACTTGCTGCAACAAACCTCAGCCTGCCTTTCAATGCGGACGAATCCGCACTCATGATGCTGCTTGCATCCGAACTCCGCGTCAAACAGGAGGATATTCAATCACTGCGCATCACAAGGCACTCCCTTGATGCAAGGGATAAAGCCGACATCAGGAGCATCTACTCCGTAAGCTTTGAACTTTCCACCGAAAACGCCAAGCGCGTTGCCCTTTTGGGTCTTAAAAACGTCGGAAAGCTTCCCGAACGTTCCGAGCGCGAACCGGAGCAGGGTACTGTTCCGCAGGATGCGCCCGCTGTTGTTGTCGGACTCGGCCCTGCCGGTCTTTTTGCAGCGCATGAACTTGCCAAACGCGGTTACAAGGTCATTGTTATCGAACGAGGGAAACCCATTGCGGAGCGCAAAGCGGATGTTGAAACGTTCTTTTCCCAAGGGCTGCTGAACACAAACAGCAATGTTATGTTCGGCGAAGGCGGCGCAGGCACTTTTTCGGACGGCAAACTCACAACCCGAATCAAGGACCCGCGTGCGGAGGATGTTATCGACACGCTTGTTAAATTCGGGGCGGACGGCAATATCGCCGTTGAAGCCAAGCCGCATATCGGCACCGATGTGCTTTCGCATGTTGTTGCCGACATGCGAAACGCTCTTCAGAGCATGGGGGTTGAAATACGCTTCAACTCCTGCATGACGGATTTTGACACACGCGACGGACGCATTGTTTCGGTAACTGTTAACGGAAAAGAAAAGCTGCCGTGCTGCGCTGCCGTGCTTGCAATCGGACAGGCGGCACGCGACACATACCGCCTTCTCGTTTCAAAAGGAATCGAGCTTGTTCCGAAACCTTTTGCCGTGGGCGTTCGCATTGAGCATCCGCAGGATTTCATCAATCGTTCACAATTCGGACGGTTTGCGGGACATCCCCGTCTCGGCGCAGCCGAATACAGATTAACGGGCAAGAGCGGCAGCCGCGGCGTGTACACCTTCTGCATGTGCCCCGGCGGCGTTGTTGTTGCATCCTCCTCTGCCGAAAATCAGGTTGTTACAAACGGCATGAGCTATCATTCCCGCAGCGAACGCAATGCGAATTCCGCCGTTATCGTGCAGGTTAATCCCTCCGATTTTGCAAGCGCAGACCCGCTCAGCGGCATTATTTTCCAAGAAAAGCTTGAAAACGCTGCCTTCCGCCTCGGCGGCGGAGATTATTCCGCGCCCGCAATGCGCGTGGGGGACTTTTTGAACAGGAAAAAGCCCGAACATTTCGGTTCCGTTGCGCCGACTTACAGGCCGAATGCCGTTCCGCGGGATATTCGCAAATGTATGCCTCCGGCTATTTCAAACGGCATAGAGGACGGAATCCGCACATTTGCACGGCAGATACATAATTTTGATATGTATGATGCCGTACTGACCGCAATCGAGAGCCGTTCAAGCTCCCCTGTTCGCATTGCAAGGGATGAGAACGGCGAAGCAACCCGGCTTAAGGGTCTTTACCCTGTCGGCGAAGGTGCAGGCTATGCCGGCGGAATCGTGAGCGCGGCGGTTGACGGAATGCGTGCCGCCGAACGCATTATTTCCCGTTTTAAACCCATGCGCGGCTGAACCGGCGGGTAAATTGTCCTCCGAAACAAATACGGCAGTGCATCTTTCAATAAAAGCATGGATAAACATATGAAAAAATATCTTATAATTATCGGCAATTTCGGCTCCGGCAAAACAGAGCTTGCTCTCAACATTGCATTTGAAGCCGCCGAAACAAAAAAAGTCACTTTTGTTGACCTTGATATCGTGAATCCGTATTTTCGCTCCACAGAACGGAAAGCGGAACTTGAAGCTGCAGGCATCCGCTTGCTGTCGCCCAGCTTCACCAATCTCGGCGTTGAGGTTCCGAGCCTTCCCGCCGAAATCTTTTCCGCATTCTCGGATAACAGCGACCTTGTTATTTTCGACGTCGGAGGTGACGACACCGGGGCAATTGCACTCGGCCAGTACCACCGTTTCTTCAGCAAAATCGACCGCAGTGCCATTGAGGTTCTGTATGTTGTGAACGCAAGGCGTCCCTTCTCCGCTGAACTCGAATCCAACCTTGACATGATCGAGAAGGTCACGGGCGCGGGACGAATCGAAATCGATGCACTGGTCAACAACACAAACCTTTCGCAGGAAACGAGTGTTCAGGAACCGCTGGACGGCTATAAAATGCTTCGCAGCATATCCGAACGGCTCAATTTGCCCGTGCGTTTCACAGTCGGCGTTGAGCCCGTGATTTCGGAATTTGCACAGTATGCAAAGGAGCACGAACTTGATGAAAACTTTATCGGCACGATTCGGCCGATAAAGCGATACATGCACCGCGATTGGGACAGTTACACAAAATCCGGTCTGTAATGCAATAAAGCATAAATCGGTTTCGCACCGCCCGCAAAGTCTCACGCCCGCAAAACGGCACAGCCGGTTTTATTTGCCATGAATTGCAGCGACAGCCGCCCGGAATCCGTGGGTAAACAAAACAACACCCTTTCCTGCCCTGCTTTGAATATTGCATTTACGGGTCATCGTGCGGATTCCCTTCCGTGGGGATTCAACGAAAGCTCCGACGAATGTCTTAAGCTCAAAGCCGGTCTTTTGCGCGCAATTCGCTGCGCATATGCCGAGGGAAAGCGCTGCTTTCTGAGCGGAATGGCTTCCGGAGTGGATGTCTATGCCGCCGAGGCGGTGCTTCAATTGCGCGAAACACTGCCCGGTATTGCATTGGTCTGCGTTTTTCCCTGCCCGTCCCGCGATTCAAGGTCGGCCGCAATTGCCGCCGCTGCCGATTCGGTTATCGTTCTCAGTTCCGAATACTGCGCCGGCTGCATGAAGCGGCGCAACCGCTTTCTTGTTGAAAATGCATCAATGCTCATTGCGGTCTACGACGGGCGGCGAACCGGCGGAACTTTTCAAACTGTCGGCATGGCGGCACGGCGCGGACTGCGAACCGTCATTTTGAATCCGACAGCAAAAAAGGTTTGACAGCAGCCTGACAAACCTTTGTCAGGTCTCCGAGCAGGGCTTGATTCAGAGCTTGATTCATATGAACATTACCGTTCCGGCAACGGCACGCTGCACGGACAATTGTTTTTAACACCCTGAACAATCTGCCGGTTTGCGGAAGCAAACCTTAAGCGGACTTAATTCGGCTTTTTTCGAAAAAGACCGAATCCGGGTTTCCTCAGGAGTACACAATGCCTTTATTAACAGTACATAATTTAAAAAAATCTTTTGTAACCCGAGTTCTTTTTGAAAACGTATCCTTTGAAGTCGAATCCGGGGATCATATCGGCTTTGTCGGCGTCAACGGCTGCGGCAAATCCACGCTTTTCCGCATTCTTCTCGGCGAAGAGCAGGCCGATGAAGGCACTGTCAACATTCCGGGCGGAACAAAAATCGGCAGCATGAATCAAAATGTTTCTGCCGAAGTCTGTTCCCTGTTCGACTATGTTCTTCAGGTTTTTTCGGAGCTTTCCGCAATTGAGGCTGAAACCGACAGGATTAATTCCGAAATTGCCGCCGCAGGCGGCGATGTTGACCCGAAGCTTATCGAAAGGCAGCATGCGCTGAACGAAAAATACTGGGCGGACGGCGGCTCAACCTATCGCGCGCGCACCCGCTCCACTCTGCTCGGACTCGGGTTCACCGAAGATGAGCTTTCGCGAAGCATAAACTCTTTCAGCGGAGGACAGCGCAACAAGGCTCAGCTTGCAAAGCTGCTGCTTTCCGATGCAAACCTTTTGCTTTTGGATGAGCCTACCAATCACCTTGATATATCCGCTATCGAATGGCTTGAAAACTTTTTGAGCGCATACCGCGGTTCGTTCATAGTTATTTCTCACGACAGGTATTTTCTTGACAAGGTCACGAACCGAACCATGGAGCTTAAGGATCGCAGACTTTTTATTTCCAAGGGAAATTATTCGCGGCATCTCGAACTGCGAAGCACGGCGCGTGAACTTGAAATGCGGCAGTATCTGCGCACAAAAAAAGAAATCAAGCGCATCGAAGGCATCGTTGAGCAGCAGCGGCGTTGGGGACAGGAGCGAAATTTTATTACCGCCGCATCAAAACAGAAGCAGGCGGACAGGCTAAAAGCAACCCTTGTTGAGCCCGAACGCGACAGTGCCTCCATACATTTTCATTTTGAGGCGAAGGAAGTCGGCGGCAACGATGTTCTTGCTGCAAAAAAGCTTGCAAAGTCATTTGACGGCAAGCTCGTTTTCCGCAATGTTGACATGCTGATAAAAAAAGGCGAGAAAGTGTTTTTGCTCGGCGATAACGGCTGCGGAAAAACAACGCTGCTGAATATTCTTGCGGGACGCATGCGCCCGACCGAAGGCAGTTATTACCTTGGTTCTCATGTTGAAGAAGCGTATTACGAACAGACAATGACTTCGCTTGATCCGGAAGCAACCGTTCTGCGCGAAGTTTGGGACAGATATTATACGACAATTTCGCATAAAGATATATGCAACGCGCTTGCGGCATTCCTGTTTCGCGGCGATGAAATTGAAAAACAGATAAAACTGCTCTCCGGCGGCGAAGCTGCGCGTGTTCAGCTGCTTAAACTCATGCTGACGAAGGCGAACCTTTTGCTGCTTGACGAGCCGACAAACCATCTTGACATTGCCTCACGCGAAGCACTTGAAGCCGCACTCGAAGGCTACAACGGCACTATGCTCATCGTGACGCACGACCGTTATCTTGTGAACCGGCTTGCCGACCGCATTCTGCATATGACGCCGAACGGACTTCAGGAATACATCGGCGGGTATGACGACTATATTGCAGCCGTTAACGAAAGCCGCGCACAGGCGGACGACCAAAAGCGCACTCAATCCCGCAATGCGCTGGATTACCGCGAACGCAAACAGCAGCAGAGCATTCTCAACCGCGCAAAGGGAGAAGCCGCACGCTGCGAGGCTGCCGTTTCAAAGGCCGAGGCGGAACTTGACGAAATTAATGAAGAGCTTGCAAAGCCCTATATCGCTTCAGATTACAAAAAGGCTTGCGAACTTTCTGAAAAAACTGCCGAAAAAAGGCAGCAGATTGATGAACTTTATAAGAAGTGGGAAGCGGCAGAAGAGCGTCTTGCCGAACTGACTTCAGCTGACGACTGAAGCTTGCCGCCCGCTTGTTTAAAAAAATAGACAACCGAAATTTGCACGACATTCGGAGCAGTCGATGACGCGCACGACCTTCATCGTTTTTGCGCAGCTCGGGTTTTCGCATAATACGACCGAACAATTCCGGCACACAGCGTTTTTGCTGCCGCGGCGAAATGTTCATTTCTGCGAACCCTTCGCGTGATGCTTGCTCGGACGGTTATTTCTGCATCCTGCTTTGCCGTGCACCGAAAGGAGAAAAATTTGGCAAGAAAATCCACAGCACCCCAACTGAAAATCATTCCGCTCGGCGGACTGGGCGAAATCGGAAAAAACATGACCGTACTTGAATACAACGAGGACATTATCGTTATCGACTGCGGGCTTGCGTTTCCCGACGAAGAAATGCCCGGAATCGACATGGTCATTCCCGATATGAGTTACCTTGAGCAGAATGCCGAACGTCTTCGCGCATTCATCATCACACACGGACACGAGGATCATATCGGCGCAATATCCTATGCATTGGAAAAATTTAAAGTACCCGTTTTCGGAACGAAATTCACACTCGCGCTGATTGAACACAAGCTGCACGAACATCATGTTGAGGATACATGTCTCGAATGCATCAATGCGGGCGACGTTATTGAAATCGGATGCTTCAAAATCGAATTTATAAAGGTCAGTCACTCCATTGCGGGTGCGGTCGCTCTTGCGGTCACAACCCCCGTCGGCATCATCGTTCATACGGGCGACTTCAAGGTTGACTACACTCCCATCGACAACGAGCCTATCGATATCAACAGCTTTGCGCGTTACGGCACAAAGGGCGTTCTCGCGCTTTTGATGGACAGCACCAATGCTGAACTTTCGGGAGTTACGCCTTCCGAAAAAGAACTCGGCAAAACCTTTGAAAAAGTGTTTACCGAAGCGGAGGGGCGAATCATCGTTGCATCCTTTGCATCCAATGTTTACCGCATTCAACAGGTCGTTGATACCGCCGTGCGACACAACAGAGTCATCTGTTTCCAAGGGCGTTCAATGGTCATGATAACGAAGATCGCAAAGGATCTCGGCTATCTCGAACTGCCTGAGGACAGCGTTGTGGAGCTTGAAAAGCTCAAGAACTACGAGAACAAACGTGTCTGCGTTCTTACCACGGGCAGCCAGGGAGAATCCATGAGCGGGCTTTTCCGCATGGCAAACGCAAATCACAAGCTGATAATCGGCAAAGGCGACACAGTCATTATCTCCGCCTCGGCAATTCCCGGCAACGAAAAAAGCGTCGGACGGGTCATCAACCAACTTTTCCAGCGCGGCGCAAATGTTGTTTACGACAGGCTTGCGGATGTTCATGTTTCCGGTCACGCAAGGCGGGAGGAACTTAAACTTATGTTCCGTCTTTTAAAGCCGAAGTATTTTATTCCCGTTCACGGAGAAACGCGTCATCTCTACCGCAACGCACAGCTTGCCGAAGAAATGGGAATTGACCCTTCACATATTTTCATGATGGACAACGGCAATGTGCTTGAACTCGGCAAACGCAGCGCAAAACTAAACGGCACAGTTCCCTCGGGCGCGATTCTTATCGACGGTCTCGGTGTCGGAGACATCGGCGCGGCCGTTCTGCGCGAACGTCGGCTGCTGTCTCAGGACGGATTGTTTTCCATTATCGTTCCCGTGCAAAAATCCACCGGAGAGCTGCTCGGCATTCCGGAAATCATCACACGCGGGTTTGTTTACATCAAAGATTCCGATGAGCTCATTGCCGAAGCAAAGGAGTTCGCGTTCGACCTTGCATCAAAGCTTGCCGAAAAGCAATCCCGCAAGAGCGATTGGACGGGATTCAAGGCATCCATGAAGAGCGGGATGAAGAGTTTTTTGCTCAGCAAAACAAAACGCACACCCATCATTCTGCCGATCGTTGTTGAAATCGACTGCTGAACAATGTTAAGCCCGTCATCAATTGAAAGGAGGAATCATGAACAACGAAGCCATAAAGCAAAAAACGAACGAACTTGCAGAGCTTCTGCGCAATTCCGACGAACATCGGATTTATCTCGATGCCAAAACACGCGCTTACGGAAACGAAAGCACGCGCCGTTTGCTGGATGAATACCGTATACTGCAAACCCGTGTTCAGGCGGGAACGCTTGCCGGTGCGGATTGCCGCGAGGAAATGACGAAGCTTCAAAAAATGGGCGAGCTGCTTCAGCTCGACTTTGCAGCGTCCGAATACCTGTTCGCCCAGTATGCACTGAATAACGTTCTCGGCGATATATACAGACAACTTGCCGCCGCCGTTGATGCAGACCTTAGCATTCTTGAAGACTGATATGCACCGCATTTTTGAATGCTGCCCGATATTCGGGCATAAATAAAAAATCCTGCGCCGCGCCCAAACCGTGCGCGGCGCACCGAATAACGCACAATGCATTCGTTTTTGTAAACTTTTTGCGGACAGAATTTGCGTTGTGCGTCTGTTTGGTGTATAATTACTTACGGAAGCATTCGAAAACGGGCCATCACATGCCGCAGCCGATGTTTCAAAGAAGTTTTATGCAGGGTTTATGCAAAAAGCTTTCAGCAGGATTATAAGATTATTCGGAGGAATTCCTTACCATGATGTTTTTTAACAGAAATACGGGGCAAAAATCCCTGCCCAATTATGCCCCCGACAGCGGCGGTGCATCCGGATGGCGCGGACGCAGACAGTCCCGCACGGATGAAACTCGGGATTTTAATATATACGGTGATTACGAAGATGAACCCGCCGAAAATGTCAACCGAAGAAAACGCTCCGAGACCTTCTGGAAAATCTGGAAAATTGTCCGCGTTCCTTTCATCATTGCGGCAAGCCTGTTCATCACTTACATGCTGCTTTCGACCGTCGGCAAAAAAATCTACAACAAATACCTCATGCCCGTTGACCCGAACGACTCCACGCCGATTATTGTTACAATCCCGCAGGGCAGCGGTGCATCCACGGTTGCAAAGATTCTTTACGAGGCCGGAGGCGAGGATTCACCCGGTTTGATTCCGCACAAAGCCGTTTTCAAGATTTACGTTGACTTTATCGGTAAATCCAGCCGCTTGCAGGCGGGAACATATGTCCTTTCCCGCAACATGAGCATTCCTGACATTGTGGATACGATTTGCCGCGGTATGCCGCCGCGAAAAATCATTAAGTTACAAATTCCGGAGGGACTGACGATCGAAGCAATGGCCGACAAGCTTGTTGCGGACGGAATACTGAAAAGCCCGGACAAATTCCTCTCCCTCTGCGTGACCGGTGAGATGTTTGTTAAGGATCACCCGTTCATCAAAGATATTCCCGCCGATGAAACCGGTGAGCGGCCTTACAGACTCGAAGGATTCCTTTTCCCGGATACCTATGATATTTACGAGGATGCCTCGGAGGAAACAATCATTGACAAGATGCTTGACCGATTTGAGCAAATATTCGGTGAAGTTTACACAGCACGCGCCAAGGAACTGGGCATGAGTATGTACGATGTTGTTACCCTTGCATCAGTCATTGAGAAAGAGGCACGTGTTTCGGATGACTTCTATCGCGTTTCGGCCGTTTTCAGCAACAGGACGAAGGCAAACATGAACCTTGACTCGGATGCAACGCTTGAATACGTTCTTAAAACGGGTTCGCTTCATCTGACCGAAGAGCAGCTTGCAACACCGTCCGGCTACAACACACACACAAATTCCGGGCTTCCGCTCGGACCCGTTTCCAATCCGGGCGATACTGCAATCAAGGCTGCACTCTATCCCAACTCGGAATACATTGCGGATAATTACCTTTATTTCTGCCTTATGGATCCCGACAGCGGCGCGCTGATATTTGCAAAAACGCTTGCGGAACACAATCGCAACGTTGCAAGATACAGCCCGCTCTGGTAACGAATGCAGAATGCTTCGGGTACCCGTTCGGTCAGCGGTTTGAACGCCGTGAAATGCGGCTGCTCATGCAGCGAACCCCGACCGATTAAAAGCCCGTTCGGAGCCGCAGTGAAACTGCGGCTCCGAACGGGCAAATTTCTGCAAATCATCAATAAGCATCCGGCAAACACACGAATATGAACAGCAACGGAATATTTAATGGATTTTCGGCGGAAACTTTCCGTTTTCTGCTTGAAATCGGATTTAACAACAATGCAGATTGGTTCGAAGCGAACCGCAAGCGCTATGAGCAATTCGTCCGCGATCCCATGCGGCGGCTTGCCGCTGCGCTGATGCCGACGGCTCTTGATATCGACGGCAATTTTAATCCGAGCATCAATGCTTCCGTTTCGCGCATTCGCCGCGACACCCGCTTCACAAAGGACAAGTCCCCCTATCGAGACCACATGTGGATCGGGTTCAGATATCCGCGCACGCGCATAAGCGAAGGCTGCACGCTCTGGTTTGAAATCACGCCGCACCAATACGATTACGGCTGCGGGTTTTATTCATCAACCCCGGCATTCATGGCAGCATATCGAAAAAAGATACTTGCCGCTCCGATGAAATTTCTCGAGCTTGCACATTCGCTTGAAGCGCGCGGATTTATTTACAGCTGCGAAAGCTACAGACGCGACAGATTCCCCGATGCACCCGCTGAGCTGAAACCCTATCTGAACGTTAAGACTTTTGCGTGGATGAAGACAATTCCCGGGGTCGGCGCGCTTATCGCGCCGTCGAACATCCTTGATGTGCTGACGGACGAGTTTTCCGCACTCGCGCCGATGTATCACTTTCTCCGCTCCGTGATAAGCGAAAACGTATGATTAATTTCATTGTTATTTTTATACTTCAACAAACTGAACAACAGGTGAAATATGGCTGATAAACAAAGAAAAATTGAACTCCTTGCCCCGGCGGGCAACTGGGAACGTTTCGTGACCGCAATTCAATTCGGCGCGGACGCCGTGTATCTCGGAACAACCGCATTCTCGCTGCGCAACCTTGCGGATAATTTTACGCTTGAACAGGTTGCGGAGGCCGTTAGATATGCGCACGAACGCTGCGTGAAGGTTTACGTCACCGTGAATGCGTTTATGCGTGATGAAGATTTGGAAAATCTGCCCGAAACGATTGCAGCACTTGATGCAGCAGGCGCGGATGCACTCATCATCAACGACCCGTCCGTAATCCGAATTGCAAAACGTGTTGCACCGAACCTCCCGCTTCATCTGAGCACGCAGGCAAACACCCTCAATTCCGAAGCCGCGCTGTTCTGGCATGAACAGGGCATTGAACGCATTGTGTTGGCGCGCGAACTGACGCTTTCACAAATTGCACAAATGCGCCGCAAACTGCCCGAAACCCTTGAGCTTGAAGCATTTGTTCACGGTGCAATGTGCGTGAGCTACTCCGGAAGATGTCTTTTCAGCAATTATATTGACGGGCGCGACAGCAACCGCGGCGAATGCGTTCAGCCCTGCCGCTGGTCATATGAAATCCGCGAACGCGGAAAAGGCGGCGAATATTTCACCGTTGTTGCGGACAGGAAAGGGAGTTTTATTCTTAATTCACGCGATATGTGCATGGCGGAGCATTTAAACGAAGTTATCGATTCAGGCATTATCAGCCTCAAAATCGAAGGCAGGATGAAATCCATTCTTTACGTTGCAACTGTCGTGAACGCCTATCGAATGGCACTGGACGGATGCGATATGGAGCTTGTTATGAACGAACTGAACCGAATCAGCCACCGTCCGTACACAACGGGCTTCATGCTTGACAACGATGCAATGGGTTCGAAAGCTCCGCTCATGGCACCGGAATCAGGCGGTTATATTCAGGATTATGCAATTGCCGCTGTTGTGCTTGACTATGATTCGGAACGCAAAATTGCTCATGTTGAACAGCGCAACCGTTTCTTTGACGGCGATGAGCTGCATATTCTTGCACCCAAAGATGTTGCCCGCGCATTCCGCGTGAACGGCATACGCAGCGAAGAAGGCGAGATGCAGCAGAGTGCGCCGCATCCCTGTCAAAAGCTGTACATCGGATGCAGCGAACCCGTTGCACCCGGAAGCATTTTAAGAGTTGCAGCGAAAAAGAACCCTGTTTTTTCCGCTTAGTTAAAACGGCGTACACCGTTTTGAGTGAGGGACTGCAATTGATTTTGATTTATCTGTTTGCTGCGCTTCCGCAGCTGCATATTTACGGCTGCCTTGCCGCAATGGCGGCGGGGGAAGGGCTGAGACTTGCTTTAAGTGTGAAAAGAATCAGACTGATACTGAACGGAAATGTGAAGAATGCGGAGCGTAGAATGCTGCCGCAATAAAGCCAAACTTAAACAACAAAGCCGAGCCGCCGCATTGTGCGCAGTGCCGGGGAATGCGACTATGATTCGGAACGCA
>OQWA01000023.1_pt1 | contig 27979 bp, 22 predicted proteins | sample 1691581 | NCBI WGS metagenome assembly OQWA01 (sample SAMN03418264, study PRJEB22391) | human gut metagenome | biome: human-gut; feature: organic feature; material: feces | host: Homo sapiens | place: Tanzania | collected 2013-01
TATTTGCCGACCTTATGGATCGCATTGACTGTCACGGCCATATCTGACGGGCTGAGCGGGCATGGCGATCTACGACATGATCCAGAGCATGGACATGGAGGTGAACATTTACTGCGTCGGCATCGCGGCGAGCATGGCGGCAATCATCCTCGCGGGCGGGCAGCAGGGACACAGGTTCATCCTGCCGCATTCCCGGACGATGATACACGAACCGATGATTTCACAGGGAGTCGGCGGCTCTGCCAGCTCCATCAAGAACATTTCCGATTCCATCCTTCAGACGCGGGAGCTTTTAAACGGGGTGCTCTGCAAGCACACGCACCACACACCGGAAGAGATGGCGGAAGAGATCTCGTATGACCATTACATGAACGCAGAAGAAACCGTGGCATTCGGAATCTGCGACCGAATCGTCACAACACCGTTTTGACAAATTCATAAGGAGGGCAACGCGATGGAAACGATACATCAGAATGACCTGATTCTTGCAGCCGGAAGATATTACAGCATGGATTGCTACCAGACCAGACGCAACAACAATGTTCTTGTGGTCGGGGCAGCCGGAACCGGAAAGACCCGAAGCATTGTGATCCCGAATCTGCTTCAGGCGTATGGCAGCTACATCATTTCGGACCCCAAAGGCGACCTGTATGCGGGATATGGGGCGTATCTCCGGGGAAAGGGTTACATTGTGAAGCGCCTGAATCTGGATAACCTTGCAAAGTCCGCGCATTACAACTTCTTCCGCTACATCCGCAGCGAGAAGGACATCATCAAGCTGGCGCACATGCTTGCCTATGTGGACGAGGGTTACACCGGGCAGGATCCCTTCTGGGACAGGGCGGCAGAGGTGCTTCTCACCTGTATCATCAGCTTCCTCTGGAAGTACCGTCCAAAGGAGGAGCAGACGCTGGAATCGGTTTACAAGCTGATCGGCTGCTGCAGGCTGGATGAGGGCAATGATCAGGAAAAGACGCCGTTTGACCGTATCATGGAATCGGTCGGTGCAAAGGAACCGCAGTCCTTCACCTATAAGCAGTACCTGAAGTTCCGGGTGGGCGCGGTGAGGACGATGAAGTCGATCCTTATCACACTGACGACAAAGCTGGGCAAGTATGACTGCCGGGAAATCAGCCAGATGCTTGCCTACGATGAGCTTGACATTGCCTCCATAGGACATAAAAGGACGGCAATCTTTGTCACGGTGAGTGATACCGACCGGTCGATGGATGACCTTGCCAACATCTTTTTCACGCAGGCGATGAATGAGCTGTGTTACGAGGCGGATCACCACTGCCGCGGACACCGGCTCCCGCTGGATGTGAGGTTCATCATGGATGACTTTGCCACAAACTGCAGGATTAACGAATTTCCGAGGATGATTTCGGGTGTCAGGTCGAGAGGAATATCGGCCATGCTGATGATTCAGGCGGAGTCCCAGCTGGAGGAGGGATATGGAAGGGACAGCTCGACCATAATCGGAAACTGCGACACCTATGTCTATCTGGGTGGCAACGACATCAACACTGCGGAGAGCGTTGCGAGGCGGTGCGACATGCCGCTGTCGGAGATCCTGTACATGCCGGTTGAAACCAACTGGATCTTCCGGAGAGGAGAGCGGCCGGTCAATGGCAGGAATTTCGACATGGAAAGCTTCCGCCGGGAGAAGCAGCTACAGAGCTTGAAAAAAGCAGAGGAAAGAGGGCGTGCTGTAAGTTGACAGCACGTTTTCTTTTACCTATACTGTAATTGGTATATGAGGATGCCGCCGGCTCTTATGGCCTGCTATCAATATCGACGTTCTTGAAATGATATTAGGAATAGGAGGTATGCTTATGAGAGAGTTTGAGTATCCGGTCTTGGACTGTGAGGCGATTGGCGGCAGAATCCGGGAGGAACGGGTAAGGCGCAGCTTTACCATTCAGGAGGTGTGTGACGCACTTTCGGTTTCTCCCCAGGCAGTGGGAAAGTGGCAGCGTGGAGAGTCCTTGCCGAGCATTGACAATCTGGTTGCCCTGTGTACCCTGTTTGATGTATCGTTGGAAGGCATCCTGTTCGGAGAGGACAGGATGTCTTTTCGATGGGCTATGTCGGCTCTCCGGCGGCGTATCAGCAGATTCACAGCACGACTGAAAAGTATTGCCGGGAAATGGCAGGAGAGATTATGAAATATTACCGATAAATTCCATTAATTCAACTTTGAGTAGAATATTTCGATATTTTCTCTTTAAAAAACAACTGCACATGAAATTGACGCTTCTCCTCAACTATACTTGATGCTATAATGAGTACAAATCAACCGACAGGTGAAAACAGGAGGGGCACGATATGACATTTGCAAGTACCTTACAGCAGCTGCGGAAGGAGAGGAAGATCACGCAGGAGCAGCTGGCTTCGCATCTTGGAGTCAGCGGCCAGGCGGTCTCTAAATGGGAGAACGGGAGCTACCCGGAGGGTGATCTGATTCCGAAAATAGCAGATTTCTTTGAGGTTTCGACAGATTACCTCTATGGCAGGGAGCATCGGAATGTCACGATCGAACAGCAGGTGCTGGATGCACTGCAAGGGACAGAATGTGATGATTACTTTGCACTGATAGACAGACTGAACTGGGCATTCCAGATCGGGGCATGGGCAAACAATAAGACATATTATAACCGACCTTATTTAGAGGAAGGCGCCCCAAAAACAGCGGCGGTTCTGACTAATGACAAGGGTTTTTCCTATCAGAATCTGAGCAAAAATAATAACTTTCATCTCTTTTTTACGGAACCGGAGAAGGATGCCGGATTACTGGCATGGGTAGAGAACAAACCGAAGGTGAGAAAATTGTTCGGCTTTCTTGCGGAAGAAGAAAATGTCAAAATCCTGACCTATCTTTATTCCCTTGGCTATGGGGAATATGCAAGCAGGGAAACAATCTCAAAAGCGCTTGGAATCCGTTTGGAGAAAGTAGAGAAAGCCTTGGATTTTTTGCAGACAGAGCTGGCGGCACCGGGCAGTGGAAATGGACCTTGCGTCCAGATACGCCTTGTTGACAAGGATGGAAAGATGGAAACGGCATACGGAGTGGATATGACAATCGGTGGATTGCTGTTCGGATTGTTTGCAGTGGCGGATTCCTACGCGGACGTGCCCAGTGGCTATCATATGCAGATCAGCAACAGGTCAAAGAGCTGGATCAGGAGGAAGGTGACGGAAGAAAATGGCGGAGTTTAAGGAAAGAACGGATAATCCGTTACATCGGAAGTTTGGCATATGGAGCAACACCCGCTACATTCTGGCAAAGTGCAGGCAGTACTGTCCGTCTGTTATCCCGATCGCGGCAATGGGAGTGGTCTGCGGGTCTGTGCTGGGGTATTTCTGGGGGATTTTCGGAAAATATGTGATTGATCTGATACAGTCGGGCATACCGGAAGAGGAGAGTGTCAGGGCGCTGGTGCGTATCCTCGCCGTGGGAGGCATCGTGGCAGCAGTCTTGTTATTCGGCAATACCTATTCCGGCTGTAAGACATGGTATCGTTATATCTTCGTCCGTATGCGGATGATAACGGAGCGGGTGGATAAGGCGCTGCGGCTGGATTATGAGATGCTGGAAAAACCGGAGATCCTTGATGTCCAGCAGAGGGCGCAGCAGGCGACCGGAGGGAACAACAACGGTGTCGAGGGAATGATGCATCTGATGGCGGGTATGGCGACGAGTCTGTTCACGGTGCTTGTCACGTTCAGTGCGGTCTGCGTTCTGGACTTCCGGCTGATTCTTGTCCTGATTGTACTGGGAATTTTACAGGGACTTCACTACAATTACGTCGTCAAGCTCTGCAAACGGGAGGTGTGGGATAAGCTGGCTCCGGTCTGGCGACAGGAGTATTACATGAACCGTGTGACGCAGGATTTTGACTATGCGAAGGACATCAGACTGTTCCGTCTGGCGGATTTCCTGCTCGGAAAACAGAGGAAGGTCTTTGAGAAAAAGGAAGAGCGCATGGATTATCACTATAATCAGTGGTTCCGCCATGCACTGCTCGTGCGGGGCGTGTATCTGGTCGGCAGTGCATTGATCTATGGTGTACTCGTGTATTCTGTTCTGCGGAAGGGCATGTCGATCGGTAATTTTACTCTGTATCTGACGCTTGCAATGTCCTTTTCCGGGAGCCTCAGCTCGTTTTTACAGTCTCTCGGCGAGTATGGAAAAGCATCGCTGGAGGTGGATGATTTCCGAACCTTTATGGAACTGGAGCTGGGAGATGGAAAGGATGCGCTGCCGCTGCCGGAGGCAGAGGATTATGTCATTGAGTTTCATGACGTGGGCTACCGTTATCTGAAGGCTGAGAAAAATGCGCTGGAGCATCTGAATCTGACCCTTCACGCGGGAGAGAAGCTGGCGGTTGTCGGCATCAACGGCGCGGGAAAGAGCACCATGATAAAGCTGCTTCTGCGGCTGTATGACCCGACGGAGGGCTATATTACGTTAAATGGCGTGGACATCAGACGCTACCGGCGCGAGGATTACTACCGCCTATTCTCGCCGGTATTTCAGAATGTTGAGGTCATGGCGTTCCCCGTCGCGGAGAATGTGTCCATGAAAGCCAGGGAGGAGACGGATTTTAGGCAGGCAATGAACGCACTCCGGGAGGCGGGGCTTGGCGAGAAGCTCGAAGCGTTGCCAAAGGGGATAGAGACGGAGCTGTTGAAGATTGTGGATGAGGAGGGCGTGGATCTGTCCGGCGGCGAGAAGCAGAAGCTGGCGCTGGCGAGGGCACTCTATAAGGCGGCGCCCATCGTTGTTCTGGACGAGCCGACTTCGGCGCTGGATGCGCTGGCGGAGCAGCAGCTTTATGAGCGGTTTGACCATATGATCGGGGAGAAATCTGCGGTCTATATTTCCCACAGGCTCGCTTCCACCAGATTCTGTGACCGCATCGCCATGTTTAAGGACGGTCATATGATTGAGCTTGGCAGTCATGAGGAGCTGATGGCACAGGGCGGAGAGTATGCCCATATGTTTGAAGTACAGGCGCAATATTACCGGGAAGAACAGGAGGTGGAAGCCGATGCTTAAGAAAATAATTGCTGTGATCCGCACTTTGTTTTCGACGGCGGCGCGCAAGTACCCGATGTTCTTTGTCATGGAAGGCCTGAAGACATTAATCAGCATTTTGCAGCCGTTCCTTGGCATTCTGGTGACACCGCTTCTGGTGGATGAATTGTGCAATGCGCGCAGTGTGGAGCGGATCGTGCAGTATGTCGCCATTATCGTTGTAGGGGAATGCCTTCTGCAGACGGCAGCGTCCTGGCTGGATACGGTATTGCAGAAGTACCAGCAGCGGCTTGACAATTATTTTGCCATGCAGCTGGGAATGCATTCCATGGGGCTGGACTTTCAGCTGACGGAGGACAAGAAGGCGCTGGATCAGCTCGAGAAGGCGAAAACAGGCATGGCATGGTACTCCGGCGGCGTTTACGGGATCGCGGAGCAGGTCTTTATGTTCTTCGGCAACTGTTTCAAGATTGGCGGCTTTGTCACGCTGATCGTTGTAAATGCACCGGTGCTGCTGGCGGTGATTCTTGTCTATGCCCTGATAGGCCTGTTCATTACGAACAAGTGCAACAAAATTGAACTGGCTGCCTACGGCAGCCTGTCAAAATTAAACAGACTGTTCAGCTATTTCGGATGGGAGATTGTGGATTTCCGGTACGGAAAGGACATCCGGCTGTATCAGGCGCGGGAGCTGATGCTGCACAAGTGGAAGACGAACACCGACGCGAGCATCGGCGTGTGGAGGCAGCAGGGGGATTCCACTTATCCCCATCAGATGATCCGCAGCGCTGCCGATGTTGTGCGGCAGCTCATCACTTACGCCTATGTCGGCATATTGGCGATACGAAAGGTCTTCTCCATCGGTATTTTTACGCAGATGATCGAGACGGCGGGGGCGCTTGACGCGACGCTGGGCGGGCTGACATGGAATATCACCGAACTGATCAAACGCTGCAATTATGCCTATGAATATGTGCTGTTCATGGAGTACCCGGAGGCGATCCCGAAGGGCACGGCGCAGGTGGAGAAGAAGCAGCACCGCATTGAATTCCGCAATGTGACCTTTTCCTACCCCAGAACGGATAAGAAGGTGCTGGACGGTATCAATATCACGGTGGAGCCGGGAGAGCATCTCTCCATCGTAGGCTTGAACGGAGCGGGAAAGACGACCTTTATCAAGCTGCTGTGCAGACTTTATGATCCCACTTCGGGCGAGATCCTGCTGGATGGGAAGAATATCAAGGACTATGATTACGCGGAATACATGGAGCAGTTCGCGCCGGTATTTCAGGACTTTAAGCTGTTTGGCTTCACGATGGGAGAGAATGTGCTGCTGAAGGAAACAGAGTTTCAGACACCGGCGGAACGGCAGAAGCTGGATGCACTGTTAAAGCAGGTGGAGCTGGACGGGATGGTCGGCAGACTGTCCAAGGGAGCCGATACCACGCTCTTTAAGATGTTTGAGGAGGACGGTGTCGAACCCTCCGGCGGGGAGCAGCAGAAGCTGGCGATCGCACGAGCCCTTTACAAAAACGCGCCGGTCATCATCCTCGACGAGCCGACGGCGGCACTTGACCCGATTGCGGAGTACGAGATCTACAGACAGTTCCATACGCTCGTCGGGGACAAGACGGCATTCTACATCTCGCACCGCCTGTCGAGCTGCCGTTTCTGCGACCGGATAGCCGTATTCTCGGACGGAAAAATTGCGGAGTACGGAAGCCATGACGAGCTTGCGGCTGTTCCGGGCGGAATCTATGCTAAAATGTTCGAGGCGCAGGCACAGTATTACCGGTAGGGAATGCGGCACAGAAGAAAAAACTATTTTTTACTTGAAAACTGTGCCTGATAGTTCCTCGGGGATTGGCCAATCTGTCTTGTGAAGGTTCTGGAAAAATGTGAATAATTGTTAAAGCCGCTCATAAAGCAGGCATCACAGGGAGAATAGCTCTCGCGCAGATATTTTTGTGCCAGAGCTATTTTTTTTGCGATGATGTATTGCTGGAGCGTCGTTCCGGTTTCCTTCTTAAAAAGACGGTTGACGTAGGTTGCATTATGGTGGACATGCTCGGAGATACTTTGCAGGGATATCTCCTCCGTGAGGTGAGTGTTAACATATTGAAAGGTATCTGTCATCAGCTTTGACAGATGATTCCGGTATTTAGGCGTTGCCGTGGAGAAGGCCAGACGGTTTGCATATACCAGAAGCTGACACATTAAACTGCTTGACAGCACATCCGAACCAAATTCATTAGAGGAGAGTGAGTTGTGTAAAGAATTGGCATACTCGCAGTATTTTATTATTTCCCGTTCGCTGAGATGGATAATGTTGGCCATCAGGGCAGGGGTTCGGAAAAAGCATACCGATAAATCAGTCATGTTTGTGGATAACTCTTTCATAACAGGTTCCCTTACACTGATGACAATTCTTTGATATTCATCAGGAAGGAGCGCAAAGGAACCGTGAAAGATATATGGCGGGATGAGAATCAGGTCGCCACGCGATAAGAGGTAGCTTTGGTTATCCATAAGAATGTTTAATTGACCATTCAGAATCAATGTCAGTTCATACCCATCATGATTATGAAAAAAAGAGGTGGAGCCTACGCACATATTTTCACAGCCGTTTTTTATTGCACAGGAAATATCGGCTTCTATTGCCGAAAACAATTTCTTATAGAGTCGTTCCATTGTAATCTCCCTTCGTAGGATATGTTTTTATTTTATTATAAAAATCTGGACTTGACGTTGGATGATTTTACTAAATTTCAATTAAATAATTTAGAATATATTAACAATATGCCGAACTATTTGTCAATATATGCAAAAAAATTATCAATATATGCGTTTTTGCTGCGTATACTTTGGTGCTATGATGAATGAGTGGATGAGAAATATGTTTTCAAAACAGGGGGTTGGTTATGAAGAAACAAAATAGTAATAAACAACACAAAACACCTAGAAATTTCAGCCGTACATGGAACAAGGTGTGGAATTATAAATGGGTCTACCTGATGCTTGTTCCGGTTATGCTGTATTACATTGTGTTCAAATATATTCCGATGTATGGTATTACCATTGCGTTTAAGGATTACAACGTTTTTGAGGGAGTACTGAAAAGTCCGTGGTGTGGCTTCAAGGTCTTCGAAAAAATTTTTTCCAATAAAAATTTCTGGCATGCAATCCGAAATACCTTAATTTTAAATTTTGCGACTCTGGCGGTAAGTTTTCCGCTGACCATTATTGTTTCGCTTATGCTGAATGAGGTCTTCAGCGTGAAATTCAAAAAGGTTACACAGTCGGTTCTGTATCTGCCGCACTTTGTGTCATGGGTTGTTGTTGTCGGCATTGCCAATAATATGTTCCAGCAGCAGAGTGGCACTATCAATAATATTCTGGCGGGAATGGGACTGAACCGGATTCCGTTTCTCAGTAACAATGGATGGTGGATATTTACATATATTATCTGTAATGTCTGGAAAGAGATCGGCTGGGGAACCATAATTTACCTCGCTGCGCTGACCGGTGTAGATGAAAGCCTCTATGAAGCGGCATATCTTGATGGAGCGACGAAGTTCCAGCGATTGATTTACATTACCCTGCCGTCTATCAAATCGGTCATTGTCACAATGCTGATTCTCCAGATTTCCAAAATGATGACGATTGGACTGGATGCACCGCTTCTGTTGGGCAATAGCAAGGTTATGGGGGTTTCCGAGGTTATCAGTACCTATACCTACAGGATTGGTATCGAGAGGGCAAAATACAGTGATTCAACGGCCATCGGTCTGTTCCAGTCGGTAATTAATATTCTTATTCTGTTTCTTGCGGACAAATTTGCCAAGGCCATAGGCGAAGACGGAATTATATAAAGAAGGAGAGCAAGAGAAATGGGTTTGAAAAAGAAAAGAAAAATTAAATTAGGAACTATTGTGAATTATCTTTTACTTGCTCTTTTGGCATTTGTATGTCTCTATCCGTTTTTAAATGTGCTGGCTTACTCGGTGAGCGGATATAATGCGGTACTGTCAAACAGGGTGACGATTTATCCAATTGACTTTACGCTGGAAGCCTACAGGCAGATACTTGGAAGAACACAGATTTGGATGGCGATGCGTACAACTGTGCTGATTACGCTCGTAGGTACACTGCTCAGTCTGGTATTGACGGTATTCGCCGCATATGCCCTGTCGCGGCAGGATCTGCCTGGCAGGAAGGTGTTTACAGTCATTATATTATTCACCATGTATTTTGGAGGTGGCATGATCCCGACCTTCCTTGTGGTAAAGGGTGTGGGGCTTTATGACATGCTTGGAGCATTGTTTATTCCCCAGTCCATCAATGTATTCAATTTCATTGTCATGCGGACATTCTTCAGAAATCTGCCGGAAAGTCTGGAGGAGGCAGCGAGAATTGATGGAGCTTCCCATATGCAGTCACTGGTAAAAATTATTCTTCCGCTGTCGCTGCCTATTTTGGCAACAATCGGATTGTTCTATGCAGTGGGATATTGGAATTCGTATTTCGATGCACTGCTTTACATCCAGAGTCCGGAAAAGTATACCCTGCAGCTGCGGCTGAGAGGTCTGCTCTTCGGAGAAGAACTGAATAACTCAGGGGCAAATCTGGAAGGCATTGGCACCCAGGTAATGACGCAGTCATTAAAAATGGCAACGGTAGCGGTATCTACCATACCGATTCTGATCGTTTATCCATGGCTGCAGAAGTATTTTGTAAAGGGTGTTATGATTGGCTCGGTAAAAGGATGATGTTGGAACCGAAAAGGTTTAACATAAAAAAACGAATTGAAAAGTAAAAGGGAGGAGACGTAGAATGAAGAAAAAATTATTAACCTGTCTGCTGGCAATGTCCATGATGTGTACGTGCTTCACAGGCTGCGGAAAGGAACCGGGGTCGTCTGGAAATGTTGAAAGTACACAGGGAAACAGCGGAGCCAGCTCTGCAGAGGAAAGCAAGTATCAGACCACGTACGGTTCCAAAATGTTCGATGATGTTACCATCACCGTCGAGCTGTTTGACAGAAGCAATGCTCCGGAAGGCTCTACTATCACAGACAACCGTTGGACGAGATATGCGAATGAGCAGATGGAGAAGGTTGGTATCCATGTTGAGTTCGTTCCGGTTGGAAGATGGGATGAGGTGACAAAGATGCAGACTATGGTTGCATCCCAGACAGCGCCGGACATCACCATTACCTATACATATGCGTATGCCGAGGACTATTTCAATAATGGCGGTACATGGGATCTGTCCGAGTTTATTGATGGAAGCGATCAGGCACAGAACATGAAAGCATATCTGGGTACTGATGTCATTGATATCGGAAGAAACAGCCATGGCAATTTATATGGTATTGTAGCTAAGCGTGCAACAACAGCAAAATCGAATCTGTTTATCAGGAAAGACTGGCTGGATAAGCTGAATCTGAAGGAGCCTACCACACCGGATGAATTATATGACACTCTGTACAAGATGGTGTACGAAAATCCTGATGGTAAGAAGGATGTCATTGGTGCAATGGTTTGGAATGCATGGAATATGAAGACTGCGTTCTCTAAGACGGTAAGCGATCCTGTAGAGTTTGCGATTGCCGGAAGCGAGGATGCCATTTCCGAGTACTATGATGAGGGTATGCGCGATTATTACAGATTCATGAATAAGATGTATAATAACGGTCTGTTGAATCCGGAATACTACACCATGTCCGAGGATCAGTTCAAGAGCTATATTGTTACAGGAACCAATGCATTCATGGAATATGCTGTAAACGGCAGCGTTGACGTTATGAGAGGTTCCCTGCTGAAGACATTACAGGAAAATGTACCCGATGCAGATTTTGTGGCACTGGAGCCGCTGAAAAACATTCATGATGGCAAGCAGTATAGTGCAGCGTATGCAGCTGGAGGTCTGATTGCATTCTGTCCCAAGACAGCGGATGCGGAAAAAGTAGAAGCATGTATGACATATCTTGACTGGATGTGTTCTAAGGATGGCGGATTTGTCTTCTATCATGGATTTGAAGGTGAGCATTTTGAATATGACCAGAATAAGGTTCCTGTTGTAAAGGATGCTGAATACAATGCTCAGGATAAGGACTGGATTCGTGCTGACATTTTCCTTACCGGAAATCAGGGATATTTTGCAACAGTAGATGACTTCAATGCATGTACAGCTTTGGAGGCACCGGGCTACGAGGATCATGTAATCCGAAATTATGAGAATGCCATGATTGGCACCCTGTGTCATGATTCTACTTATACTTCACCCTCTACCTCTGAATTAATTACAGATTTGAATCTGGTAAAGGATGAGTATCAGGTTAAATGTATTACCTGTCCGGAAGCAGACTTTGAGGCAACCTATAGCGAATATATGGCAGCCCTTGAGGATGCAGGTGTGCAGACAGTAATTGCAGAAAGAAAAGAATACTATTCAGGAAACTAAGTTTTTAAGAGCCGTCTTCATGCGAATGAAGGCGGCTCTTTCAGGCTGGATACATACTATGCCACGAGAAAATTTGTGTCTTTTGAGAAACAGTGCTTTGTTGACACTTCTGTCTGGCTATGGCTGATGGTATAATGGGTATAAATCAGCCGTTAGATAGTGACAGGAGGAGAGTAAATATGCAGGGGAGAGAGCCTGTATTGACACATGTGAAGCATGAATTTGATCCGGTCTTTGACGGGCAGTCGGAGGTTCTGATCCTCGGGACGCTGCCTTCGGTAAAGTCTCGGGAGCAGAAATTCTATTACGGGCATCCGTGCAACCGTTTCTGGGAGGTAATCGCCGGACTTTACGGCGAGAGGCGCCCGGAGACGATTGAGGAGAAGAAGGCACTTTTGCTGGCACATCACATCGCCCTGTGGGACGTTATCGCGGAGTGTGACATCGAAGGCTCCAGCGACAGCTCAATCAGGAACGTTGTGCCGGCAGATCTGTCGATCATTTTGGAGCATGCGCCTGTCCGCCGGATCTTTGCCAACGGGACGAAGGCGTATGAACTGTATCAAAAGTACTCTTACCCGAAGACGGGCATGGAAATCTGTAAGCTGCCCTCCACCAGTCCCGCCAATGCGGCATTCCGGATGGAAAGGCTGCTGGAAGCATGGGGCGAAATTAAGGTGGAAAAAAGATAAATTTACCACTTGACAGCGCTAAACTAAATGTGGTAAATATAAGTAAACCAGTGATGGAGAGTAAGTAGTTTCCAGCCGGACCGTTACAGAGAGCTGCAGCAGGTGGAATTGCAGCACGGAAGCAGAAATGAATGGGCTCCAGAGGGCGAGCTGAAAGCAGTAAGCAAGCCGGAGAAGATACTCCGTTATCAAGAATCGGCATATGATAGTATGCGTGAGAGGATACCTGTACAGGTATCAAGCAGGGTGGCACCGCAGGAGCATATCAGACTCTTGTCCCGGCAGTAGTTGTTGGGATAGGGGTCTTTTTTGATACGAAAAATCCTTATCCCGTGGTCAGATTTCATTGCGAGAGCGCAGAAAGGAAAACAGTATGAGCGAAGAAAAGAAGATCCCCTACAAGATTTATCTGGATGAGAATGAGATGCCGAAGCAGTGGTATAATGTCCGCGCGGACATGAAAAACAAGCCCGCACCGCTTCTGAATCCCGGAACCTTACAGCCGATGGGCTATGATGACCTGCGGCCGGTGTTCTGTGACGAGCTGATTAAGCAGGAGCTGGACAATGACACGCCGTACATTGACATCCCGACAGAGATTCTTGACTTTTACAAGATGTACCGTCCGTCACCGCTGGTGCGTGCGTACTGTCTGGAGAAGGCGCTGGGAACACCCGCAAAGATTTACTATAAATTCGAGGGAAACAATACAAGCGGCAGCCATAAGCTTAATTCGGCGATCGCACAGGCGTATTACGCGAAGAAGCAGGGACTTAAGGGTGTCACAACGGAGACCGGAGCAGGTCAGTGGGGAACCGCGTTGTCCATGGCATGCGCTTATCTGGGACTGGACTGCAAGGTCTATATGGTAAAGGTCTCCTATGAGCAGAAGCCATTCAGAAGAGAGGTCATGAGAACCTATGGAGCGCAGGTGACACCGTCCCCGTCCACGACAACGGAGGTCGGCAGGAAGATTCTTGCAGAGCATCCGGGAACGACGGGCAGCCTTGGCTGTGCAATCTCTGAGGCGGTGGAAGTTGCAACCCATACAGAGGGCTATCGTTACGTGCTTGGAAGCGTGCTGAATCAGGTGCTGCTGCATCAGTCGGTGATCGGGCTGGAGAGCAAGATTGCCCTTGACAAATACGGAGTAAAGCCGGACATCATCATCGGCTGCGCAGGAGGCGGCTCCAACCTTGGCGGTCTGATCTCGCCGTTCATGGGTGAAAAGCTCAGAGGAGAGAAGGATTACCGCTTTATCGCCGTAGAACCGGCATCCTGCCCGAGCTTCACCAGAGGAAAGTATGCTTACGATTTCTGCGACACCGGAATGGTCTGCCCGCTGGCGAAGATGTATACGCTGGGCAGCGGCTTCATTCCCTCCCCTAACCATGCAGGCGGACTGAGATACCATGGCATGAGCTCGATACTTTCCCAGCTGTATGCCGATGGTCTGATGGAGGCGGTTGCTGTGGAGCAGACAAGCGTGTTCGAGGCAGCCGAGCAGTTTGCGAGGATCGAGGGTATTCTTCCCGCGCCTGAGAGCAGCCATGCAATCCGCGTTGCAATCGACGAGGCATTGAAGTGCAGGGAGACAGGCGAGGAGAAGACAATCCTCTTCGGACTGACCGGAACAGGCTACTTCGATATGGTTGCTTACGAGAAGTACAACAATGGCGAAATGACGGATTACATTCCTACAGATGCCGACCTTGCGGTAGGCTTTGCAGGACTTCCCAAGGTGGAGGGCTGATTACAGAACCCAGAATTGATATAGACGTACAAAACCCCGCGGAGCAAATGCCTCGCGGGGTTCTTTGCGGATTCACTTAGAATTTCTTCGCTCTTGCATCGAGATACTTCTTTGTCTCGGCAACGACAACGCCATTCAGTGCGAGCAGCGCAATCAGGTTCGGGATTGCCATGAGACCGTTGAAAATATCTGCGATCGTCCATACAGCCTTCACGGTCATGTAGGGTCCGATAAATACGCAGAAGATGTAGAGCCAGCGGTAAGCCTTGATCACCTTCGGCTTCTGGCCTACGAGGTATTCAAGACATCTCTCGCTGTAGTAGTCCCAGCCGAGGATGGTGGTAAATGCAAAGAATACCAGACAGATCATTAGGATAAACGAAGCAACGCTGGAGGAGAAAGGAAGTCCCTCCTGGAATGCCTTCGTTGTGACATCCACGCCATCCAGACCAATGTTCCATGTATTGGTAATGACGATCGTAAGACCGGTCATGGTACAGATGATGAGCGTGTCAATGACAGTACCCAGCATGGAGATAAGTCCCTGCTGTGCGGGAGATTCGATCTGAGCTGCGGCTGCTGCAATCGGGGCGCTTCCGATACCTGCCTCGTTGGAGAAGATACCGCGGGCGATTCCCTTCTGGGCAGCGACCATGACAGCGCCGAGAGCACCGCCTGCGACAGCGCGCATGCCGAATGCACTCTGCACGATGGTAACAATCGCAGAAGGAATGGCGCGGAAGTTGAAGATCAGGATCAGCAGGCAGGAAAGAACATAAGTGATTGCCATGAAAGGAACGATTACCTGTGCAACGCTCGAGATTCTCTTCAGACCGCCGATAATGACGAGTGCAACGCAGATTGTCAGTATAATACCGGAGATGACAATACTCCAGGAGTAATCCATGCCGAACAGCTGGATTGTATGTGCATTCTGCGGGTCGAAGAAGTTATGTACGGCGCTGGTGATACCGTTGATCTGTGTGAAGGTTCCAATGCCGAACAGACCTACGCACACGCCTAAGAAGGCAAAGATCTTTGCGAGCCATTTCCAGTTCTTTCCCATTCCGTTTTCAATATAGTAAAACGGTCCGCCGATAATGTGTCCGTCCTCCGCCTTGACACGGAATTTTACTGCGAGAAGACACTCGGAGTATTTGGTTGCGGTTCCGACTAGAGCGGCGATCCACATCCAGAAAAGTGCACCGGGGCCGCCTGCAACGATTGCCGTCGCAACACCGACGATGTTACCGGTTCCGATGGTTGCGGAAAGAGCGGTACAAAGTGCAGCAAAGCTGGAAACCTCACCGTCTTTGCCGGACTTTTCGTTGGCAAGCATATGCTTGATTCCGTGCGGAAGCTTGGTAATCTGAAGAAATTTCAGACGGATGGTCAGGAAAATTCCTGTTGCCAGAATTAGGATGATCAGGGGAAGTCCCCAGACGAAATCATCCACCTTGCCTAAGAAGTTGCTGATAGTATCTAACATATTCCCTCTCATTCTGCCGCTTACTGTGGCTGTGTAGTAGATTGATTTCTTCCGAAGAGAATGGGAACATGCACTTTTCGGTGCTCTGTCCTTTTGCCTGAGAGATAGGCAGTTGTAATAACTGCTGTACACCTTCGGCGCTTCCTGACGGAAGACTCTCCAGAGTAAACCTGTTTGCCGTATTTTATTGACGACAAAACCAGAATAGCACAGATTATACATGTATGCAATATAAAATTTGAGAGTGGAATGCCGGGAACTGAATAAAACGTGAGCGTCAGAGTGGCGAAGAGCGGAAACAGCAGGTACAATCCGGGCAAGAGTACGTGCGGAAAGTGAGGAGATGCGGAAACCGCATGTACAATCCGAGCAAGAGTACCTGCGGAAAGAGGAGAAGAGCGGAAACAGCAGGTACAATCCGGGCAAGGGTACCTGCGGAAAGCGAGGAGATGCAGAAGCGTGTTTACCTGGAACGGATTCGTTTTGCCTTCCAACGCTCTACAATGGAAAAGACCTTTCCGGTGGTCAGCCCCTGAACGACAATGGTAAAGTACATGGTGACACAGGTCATGATAAATATCACGTTATAGGTTTCAAGCGGCAGAAAGTCCTTCGTGCTGAGGGCAAGTGCCAGCGATAGTCCGCCCTTTAAGGCGCTCCAGGTCATCAGGGTTGTAAATTCAAAAGCACTGTATCTGTTCGGGATTTTCTTTTTCCCGATAATCAGGGCAGAAGCGCCAACACCCAGAAAACGGGCAATGAAGTTGATGATTACGGCGGTAATGATCAGAACAGGCAGCCAGGAGTGTGAGGGAATGTTCACCGCAGCAAAGCCGATCAATATGAAAAGAACGCTGTTCATCAAGGTATCTGCGATATGCCAGAAATCCTCATACCAGTCTTTGGGATCCACAACCTTGTGCCATTCTTCATTCTTTGCCATGCTTCTCGAGAAATAAATTCCACATACAACGGCTGCAATGACTCCCGAACAGCCAAGCTTTTCGCAAATCAGGTAGGCAGCCATCACGTCAAACATGCTGATAAAGATATGAAGCATAGGATTGTTGGTGGCTCTGAGCAGCTTGAACATCAGGAAGGATACAATGAATCCGATGGCAATAGCGCCTAACAACTCCTTTGCCATAAGTACCGGAAAGCTGAGATCGGAAGTATCATTTACAATGTTTTTAATGCAGACGAAAACGGCTACACCTGTACCATCGTTGAACAGAGATTCCCCTTCTATTACTGTCGAAACATTTTTTGACAATCCGGCTTTTTTCAGAATGCTCGTTGCGGCAATGGGATCGGTGGGAGATACAATGCATCCCAGCAAAATGCAGAGCCAGATGGAAAAATCCAAATGCAGTGCCAGTACAATAATATAGAAGAGACCGCCATAGATAAAGGACGATATCACTGTTGACAGGAGTGCGAGCAGGCTGATGGACTTAAAGTTTTTGACAAATCTTCCGAAATTTACGCCACTGGCACCGGAGAACAGCATAAAGCACAGAATACCGTCCATAAGGAACTCCTGAAGGTTGATGCCTGCGATATTGCCGATAACTGTGCCATCGAAATCGACAAGACCTGCGGCGCCAAGCAGCTTTACAACCGCTGCGAGCAAAAAAGAAAACATAACCAGAGCGATGTCGTTGGAGATTCGGAGCGTTTTTTCATTTATGATGCCAAACAATACTACCAAAAATAAAATAAATAATAAACCTAATAAAATCTGTTCCATTTTTTTTTATCCTATACACCTATGCAATGATGTCAGTCAATTTCGTAATTTTGTGTTCGGCAGAGACAACCACAATCCGGTCGCCCTTCATGATGCAGGAATTGCCGTTTGGAATCATGGTCTCTGCACCTCTAATGATAACAGCGACCAGAACACCCCGCTTCAGCGTGAATTTCGGGTCCTTAAAGGCGAGACCGGATAAGGCAAATTCGCTGCCCACTTCAAATTCTTCCGCCTCGATTTTCCCATCATTAAAGGGATATAACCATTTCAATACATTTTCATCGGCGGAATGTCCTGTGGTAACCAGACTTCTTAGACTTTTGATAATGCTGCCAAGCGATACATCCTGTGTGGAAAAAATATGATTGACTCCGCTTTTTGCCAGCATGTTTTCATAATTAATGTTGTCGATTTCCGCAGCAATACGATCCAGACCGAAGGATTTGCAAAACATGGAGATAATCAGATTCTCCTCGTCATTACCGGTAACTGCAACACAGGCGTCGGTTCCTTTTAATTCCTTTTCCATCAGTTCAGTATCTGTTCCGTCTCCGGTGATTACATTAACCCTTGGAAAAGCCTCCAGAAGTTTCTGACATTTCTCACGATCCTTTTCAATAAGTGTCACTTTTACACCATGGCTTAACAACATATCCGCGAGGTAGCACCCGACTCTGCTCCCGCCGACAATGACTGTTTTACGGATGACCTTTTTGAGAATGTTGAGCTGTTTCAGTGCTTTGTCCATTTCGTCGCCTATGGCGGCGAAGGTTATTTTGTCTCCCGGGATGATTTTATGCTTTCCCTTGGGAGTAACAATTTTTCCGCCTCGTTCAATGGCGCACACAAGAATCTGGGCGCCAAGCCTGCTCTGAATTTCGGGCATGCTGATATTTGCCAATACACTGTTGCCCGAAATGTCTACCGTTGCAACGTTGACAGTTCCGTCTCCGAAACGTTCCATTTCCACTGCGCCTGCATAGCGGATCAGCTTGTTTACTTCCGCAGCGGCTGATTTATCCGGATTAATAATCAGATTGATTCCTAACTGATTGCATAGAAAATCATGGTCTGCCGAATATTCGGAGCCTCTGACAGCAGCTATGGTTTTTTGTACGCCCATTTTCCGTGCAATGTGACAGCACAGAATATTTGTTTCATCCTGCTTTGTGACGGCGACCAGAACGGCGGTAGAATCAATACCGGCTTTTTTTAGAGTCTCAGGGCTGCTTCCGTTTCCGACATAGCCATTGCAGTCAAAGGAATCTGTCATTGCATCTACTTTTTCTGCATTCCGGTCGATGACGACCAGATCATATCCCTCTGCACACACCTGTTTTGCCAGTGCATGACCTACTTTGCTGGCACCAACGATAATTACTCTCATTTTGCATTCTCTCTTCCTATGTCTGATGAATATAGTATATGCCTCTTTTACAATTTTCTCAAGTTCATGCTGACAAAGAAATTTATTTTCAGTCGCCACTTGACATATTAAAATTCAAAGTGTAGGCTATAAAAATATTTTTGCCGAAAGTGCTTGACTCTCCTCTATAGGGGAGGGATTAGGATTCCTTTGTGACAAAGAAAAAAGAGAACGGAGGAAACCTATGAGTACATGTATAACGGTTGATGGATTGACAAAGTCGTATGCCGGCCGGACAGTGGTGGATCATCTGTCCTTCGCTGTGCAGCAGGGAGAGGTGTTCGGACTTCTGGGACACAACGGCGCCGGGAAAAGTACGACGATCGAGCTGTTGCTGGGTTTGAAGAAGCAGGAGCAGGGAAAGGCGACTATTCTGGGAATGGAGCCGGGGGCAAACAGAAAGAAATTGTTTGAGAGAGTGGGCGTTCAGTTCCAGTCGTCGAACTATCAGTGCAATATCCGGGTGGACGAGGCGTGTCAGGAAAGGGCGCTGCTCTATGCGCACCCGGCGGATTACAGGGAATTATTGAAGCAGTTTGGAATCGAACATCTGGAAAAGTCTCCGGTCAACAGTATTCCGCTTGTGATCGTGGACTACCGGGATAAGAAGATTTTGAAACACTTTTATGCAAGTCCTTGCAGTCCGGCGCTTTTACTCGGCGCGGATGTGCTTTGCAGTTTCGTTACGGCGGCTTTGTCCGCACTGTCAATTACAGTGACAGCCGTACTGGTTTTCGGTTACAGAATGCAGGGTAATGTATTCTGTTTCATCGGAGCGTGGCTTCTGACACTTGTGTCGATGTTCTCAATCGGCTTATTGATGGCAAGTCTCTGTAAGACGGTGAAGTCCGTGAATGCCGTGACCAGTCTGGTATACTTTCCCATGCTGTTCCTGTCGGGAGCAACGATTCCGTTTGAATTGTTTCCGAAGAGCGTGCAGACGGTAGCAAACGTTCTGCCGCTGACGCAGGGCATCCGTCTGATGAAGGCGGCATCCATGGGAACGGAGTTCAAGGGCTTTGGCTGGATCATTGCACTCCTGCTTGGCATAACTGTGATTTGCAGCGGGATTGCGGTTAAGACATTCCGGTGGGAAGGAAAGGAATAGAACAGGATGAATATGACGATGAATGAGGAACACATGGCATGTACACCGAAGACAGATTCCCAGCGATACCGGATCGGCATGTTTGCTGCGATGAACCATATAACCATCAAGGCACTCCGGTTTTATGAGGAGCAGGGGCTGCTTGCCCCTGCCTATGTGGAGGCTGAGAACGGCTACCGCTATTATACGATGAGCCAGATGGCAGATGTGCAGCAGATTCTGGCATTGAAGGAAGCCGGGTTCACACTGGAGGATATCCGGCAGCTCCGGTCAGCGGCAGATACGAATCGTGTACTCGCGAAGAAGAGGAATGAGATCCTCGGGGAGATTGCCGAACTGACCGCGAGGCTTGCCAGACTCGATGACTACATGGGAGGCAGCGGCATGACGGTTGCTGCGCCGGTCAGGGTAAGAACCCTGCCGGCATTTGTGGCATCGACCTTGCAGGAGAGAATTGCTTCTTATGACGCATTGTTTGACCTGATGCCGAGAATGGGAGCGGAGATGGAGAGGCTCGGCTGCGAATGTGCGCTGCCGGAGTACTGCTTTACCCGCTATCTTGAGGCAGGCTACCGGGAGGAGCAGATTCTGGTCGAGATTGGTGAGGCTGTGACAGAAAAGAAGGAGGATTCTGGAATCATCTGTTTCAGGGAGTTCCCGGAGACTGAGGCGGCCTGCATCTATCACAAAGGCTCCTATCGCACGCTGCCTGAGACTTATGCCGTTGTGCTTCGCTATATTGAGGAAAACAATTATGAGATCGTAGACAGTATCAGGGAGAGCTATATTGACGGCGTGTGGAATAAGGATTCAGAGAAGGAATGGCTGACGGAGATTCAGATTCCGGTTCGTAAGAAAATTTTACAATAGAATTTTGTGTGCCTGAGGGCAGATAGGAGCGGAATGGACAACAACATTATTATCAGAGGACTTTGCCAGAATAATTTAAAGAATGTTTCTCTCTCCATACCGAAGAATAAAATTGTGGTATTTACCGGAGTGTCGGGCTCCGGTAAGTCCAGTATTGTTTTTGACACGATTGCGGCGGAGAGCCAGAGACAGATGAACGAGACCTACAGTGCGTGGATAAGGGGGAGACTTCCGAAATACGAGAAACCGAGATGTGAATTTATTGATAATCTCAATCCGTCCGTCATTGTGGATCAGAGTAGACTCGGAGGCAACGCGAGGTCAACGGTCGGAACAATCAGCGAAATGTACTCAGCGCTGCGGCTGTTGTTTTCCAGAATCGGGGAACCGAAGATCGGACCGGCCTCTTATTTTTCGTTTAACAATCCGAACGGTATGTGTAAGACCTGTGCGGGTATCGGTAAGGTTATGGATCTGAATATAGAGGCAATGATCGATCCGGACAAGTCGTTTGAGGAGGGGATGCTCCAGCTTCCGGCATTTGGCCCAGGCAAGTATTACTGGAGGGTTTATAATCGCCCGGATCTTTTTGATGTTCAGAAAAAGTGGCGTGATTTTACCGAGCGTGAGAAGAATATCCTGCTGTACGGCAGTGAGACGGTCAAGGGAGAGCGGCTTGACAAACGTTTTGAGGGCGTGAAGAATCAGTTTGAGCGGCTTTGCCTGATGAAGGGGGCGGAGGAACAGTCGGATAATACACTTCGGAAGATTAACACTTATATGACAGAGATAACCTGCCCGGACTGTCAGGGAAAAAGACTGAATTCGCAGGCGTTGTCCTGTAAAGTACAGGGCTATAGTATTCATGAAATGTGTGAAATGGAGTTTACGAAGCTGCGTGAAGTGCTGGCAGAGGTCAAAGATCCGAGGGGCAGGTCGATTGTGGATGCGCTGATAGCTACGCTTGACCGTATGATTGATATCGGCTTGCCCTATCTCTTTATGAACCGGGAAACGACAACTCTGTCAGGTGGAGAGGCACAGCGTCTGAAGCTCGTCCGCTACATGGGAAGCTCGCTGACAGGAATGATCTACATTTTTGATGAGCCGAGTACGGGTATGCATCCAAGAGATGTACACCGCATGAGCAGATTACTCAAAAGTCTGCGGGATCGCGGAAATACGGTGCTTGTGGTGGAGCATGACAAGGATATCATCAGCATTGCAGACGAGGTGATCGATGTCGGCCCGCTTGCGGGAAGAAATGGCGGACAGATTCTTTTTCAGGGGAGCTATGAGCAGCTGCTCAGCAGTGGAACAAAGACGGGGGAGGCAATGAAGCAGGTGCTGTGGGTGAAGGCTGATCCGAGAAAGCCGAAGGGCTTTCTGCCGATCCGGAATGCTTCGATTCATAACCTGAAGAACGTGAACGTGGATATCCCGATGGGAGTTATGACAGTTGTGACAGGAGTTGCCGGAAGCGGTAAATCTTCGCTGATCCGGGATGTCTTTGCAAAGCAGTACGGGGAACAGACGGTCATTGTTGACCAGAGTGCCATCACAGCGACAGGACGTTCCACCGCATGTACCTTCATGGGCTTCTTCGATGATATACGAGCGCTTCTGGCGAAAGAGAACGGTGCGGATAAGGCATTGTTTTCCTTTAATAGCAAGGGAGCCTGCCCGGTCTGCAAGGGACGGGGAATGATTACGACGGAGCTGGTGTTCATGGATCCGGTTGCGACAGTCTGCGAGGCGTGTGAAGGGAAGCGGTACAGCAAGGAAGTGCTGGGCAAGACATATCACGGAAAAAATATAGTGGAAATACTGGAGATGAGCGTGGAGGAGGCAAGGGAATTCTTTGCGGAGGATCGGAAGATCAGAAAGCAGCTGGATGCCCTTTTGGAGACAGGGCTGCCCTACCTCTCTCTGGGACAGCCGCTTTCGACTCTGTCCGGCGGTGAGAGACAGAGAGTAAAGCTTGCGAAGGAACTGGGAAGAAAAGGTTCTGTCTTTGTGCTGGATGAGCCCACCACGGGACTTCATGCGGCAGATATTCAGAAGATCATGCAGCTTCTCGAGGGCTTTGTGGAGCGTGGAAACACAGTGATCGTCATTGAGCACAACACGGATGTCATGAAGATGGCGGATTACATCATTGATGTCGGGCCGGACGGCGGAACCTCGGGCGGTGAGATCGTATTCACGGGCACCCCGCAGGAAATGATCGATCATGCCGACACGATCACGGCAAAATATCTCCGGAAGGCATAGGAGCCACGAACCTCCCCTTGCAAATTGATGTCCTTTCCATTATAATAGATAGCGACTGTAATGCACAGAAGGAGAATGGTATGGGGCTGTTTGATCGGTTGTTAAATAATGCTACAAGAACATTAGGAAACATGGTTAAGGATGCTGTCGGCGACGCTGTTTCAAGCGCGCTGAATCAGAACGGAAATGCAACATCCGGTTCTGCAAATGCAGGGAAGCCGGTTCAGACGACAGCGGCGGCAGTGGATTCCCACAGCTTTCAGACAAAGCTTCAGGAGATTATACAGAAGGCAGGCAGCTATGATCTGCGGAAAAATGTCCCCGCAGAGGAATTTGAACAGCAGTACGGGACAATCTGGACGCGCGGCACCTGCTATGCCAAGCCGGATGCGATTTCCTATGCTGTCTGCAGGAATGGAGCGCCGGTGCTCTATATAAGACTATGGATTGACTATGGCTCTTACGATCATACCGCAAACAGGGAGATTAAAAGGTTCTGCGACAGTCATGGCATCAAGATGCTTGACTTCTTTGAGTATCTCCCGAACCGGATGGATTATATGACGGAGCGGATCAACGCCTGTCTTCCGAACGCCTGATTTTCAGTATTGCGGTTATACATTACATATGCGGAAAAGAAAGAGAAATGCAGCAAGACTGCGCCTGCGGCGGATGAAGCAGATTCCAGACAGAGCTTTGCAGGCAGCCGGAATCTGTTCAGTCCAGTAGAATCAAGCACAGCTTTGATTCCTTCAAAGTGATTTCTCTTTCTTTTTTTATAATTAAAATCTGAGCGGAGTTCTCATGGATATTTTACAGGAATTGACCTTGCCGGAGACATGGCAGTCATTTATTCAATATAAAACGGAAAAACAGCATATTTTTCCTGCCGGACAGAGAGCGTTGGAGGATTTTCTGGCGAAGGGAGCCTGCGTGCGCGCCGGTGAGCTTCGAGCCTCGGAATTTGTTCCGCCGCTTCCGGCAAAAAAGGAAATCAGCAAGGCAGGCACGGACAAGAAGCGTACCGTGTATTTTTATCCGGAGGAATTTCAGACCTTTCTGAAGGTGATCGCGTTTCTGCTTTACCGCTATGACGGACGGTTCGCACCGAACTGTTATGCGTTCCGCAGGCAGCTTGGCGTGTCGGATGCCATAAGGCGGCTGCGCAGCATCCGCGGTCTTTCACAGAAATATTGTTTCAAGGTTGACATCCATAACTACTTTAATTCTATCCCGGTGCCGCGTCTTATGGAAAAGCTCGCTTTTCTGAAGGAGGCGGATGCCCCGCTGTACATGCTTTTTGAAAAAATGCTGACGGCGGAAGCCGCCCTTGAGAACGGTAAACTGTGTACGGAAGCGCGCGGCGCCATGGCGGGAATTCCAGTCTCTCCATTCTTTGCAAATATCTATCTGGCGGAGATAGACTGGGAATTTGAAAGGCAGCAGGTCTTATATTTCCGCTATTCAGACGATATTCTGCTCTTTGCTGATTCCAAGGAAGAGCTTGCAGATTTACAGCGCCGGCTCTGTCAGGCGCTCGACGAGCATAAGCTCGCGCTGAATCCGCAGAAGCTGCATGTGAGTGCGCCGGGAGAAGCCTTTGAATTTCTTGGTTTTTCCTATCAGAACGGAAGGATTGATCTCTCGGAGAATACGATCCGCAAGATGAAGGCAAAAATCCGCAGGAAGGCACATGCCCTGCGCCGATGGCAGCTTGCGAAGGGGCTTTCGGGGGATAAGGCGGCAAAGGGACTGATCCATGCCATGAACTGTAAATTTTACGGCGTACAGGATGAGGACGAATTTTCCTGGAGCCGGTGGTTCTTCCCGAACCTTACCACGACAAAGGGACTGGAAGAAATAGATGCCTACATGCAGCAGTATATCCGCTATGCGGCGATCGGCAGACACAGCAAGGCAAATTACCGCATCCGTTACGCAACCCTAAAGGAATGGGGCTACCGCAATCTGGTGCACGAATATTATAAAGAGAGAAAAACGGTCGAGTGATAAATTACCTATTGCCGACCGTTGCTGTGTGTGATAGAATATGTCAAAAGCATATTTTAAAGAAATTCTGTAGTGACATCACTATCTGTGTTCAATAAACATTTCAGGAATCTATGCTTTTCAACCACATTTTATTCAAATTGAGAGCGGGAGAGCCTGAACGGATTTCTCCTGCAAAAGGGAGGAATTACATATGGAACATGGACTTACTATGGAAGTATCGACTGCAAACCGCAACTATAAGGACACGGTTTTCCGAATGCTGTTTTCAGACAAGAAAAATCTGCTGTCACTGTACAATGCCGTGGCGGGCAGGAACTATAAGGAAGCGGATCAGTTGAAGATCGTGACGCTTGAGAACGCGGTGTATATGGGGATGGTGAACGATGTTGCGTTTCTGGTGGATATGGGACTGCAGCTGTATGAACATCAGTCAACCTATAACCCGAATATTCCGCTTCGGAACTTGTTTTACATTTCAAGCGAATACCAGATTCTGGTGAAGGATAGGTCTATCTATTCTTCTGCTGTGCAGAGGATTCCGGCGCCGAAATTCTTTGTTTTTTATAACGGAACAGAGGATATGGAGGATCGTAGGGAACTGCGTCTCTCAGACGCGTATCTTACATCGCAGGATGCGCCGGATCTGGAACTTAAGGTGACGATGTTGAATGTAAATGCAGGACATAACAGGGAGCTTATGGAGCAGTGTCGCACGCTCAAAGAGTATTCACAGTATGTTGAGAGGGTGCGGAAATATGCGGCGCAGATGGAGTTGAACGAGGCGGTAGAGCTGGCAATTACAGAATGCATCCGGGAGGGGATTCTGTCGGATTTCCTGTCCCGAAACCGAGCGGAGGTGTTGAAGGTGAGCATATTTGAGTACGATCAGGAAGTGGAAGAGAAGAAGCTCCGTGAGGCAGAGTTTGAATATGGAAGGGAGACCGGTATTCAGCAGGGCAGAAGTGAAGGCTTGATTGCCGGAAAGGTGGAGGCGTTACTTACGACTCTGCGGATCAAGGGTGAAGTACCGGAAGCGTTGCAGCGGGAAATTTCAGAGGAAAAGGACATAGAGAGACTGAACGAATGGTTCTTGCGAGCCCTTTCCAGTGCAAGTGTGAAGGAGTTTGCTGAGGCTTGCGGGTTGAAATGCTAGAGGGGAGATTTGGGATGGAGAAAGAGCAGAAAAAGTATGAATTGACTATTACGGCGGAAAGCGTCATATCGACAGATGATAGATTTTCGATGGATAATTTAGGGATGGGTGACGAATATAAGCCTTTGGATGCATATTTTATAAGGGCTAGCGGGGAAATAGTCCGCAGAAATTACAATAAGGGTGAGCGAAGAAACTCTAATCAGACGATGCCTAGAATTGCCTTTCAGGTTTTTGAGCGACAGATTGCATCATTATCAGGGATGGAGAGAGAACAGTTCCCAATCTGTCGTTACAAGTTAGATAAAGAAGTAATTTGCGGGATTTTTCTAAGTGTTGAAGAATTTAGAAGACATCGTAATACATTAGAGTACATTACATATAATTCGGATAGCGGGGCACGATTTGTCATTTATGGTTGGAATATCTTTTCAACGATTGTGTTTGTTCAGGAGTGTTTGAAGCGGTATGGGGAGCATGGGGACAAGTTTATTCTTTGCTATCGAGAGAAGGATAAGAACGAGAATGATTTGTCAGAAAATGATACTGCTATTACAGAGGAACTGGTACAACAATCCAAAGGATACCGTAACCCATACTCGACAATGCTGATCCAATCGAAAAATATAATACTCCGTGGTGCACCGGGTACAGGAAAATCCTATTTGGCTAAGGAAATAGCCACGGATATTATCAGCGACGGATATTTCGATGATTATACACTACTGAGCGATGAGCAAAAGACACAAGTTGAATTTGTTCAATTTCATCCAAGCTATGATTATTCGGATTTTGTTGAAGGATTGCGCCCTAAAATGAACAAAGATGGTTCCATGGGATTTGAACTTCAGGATGGGATATTCAAAAAATTTGTGGCACGTGCAAGAAAGAATTGTGAGGACTATGAGAATTCTCAAAAAGGGGAGTTTATTGCAAAGGCAGGGAAGTTAAAGAAATACATATTCATCATTGATGAAATAAACCGCGGAGAAATTTCTAAAATACTTGGGGAGTTATTCTTTTCTATAGATCCGGGATACAGAGGCAAGGCAGGAGAGGTGTCGACGCAGTATAGCAATATGCATTCTGATCCTGAGGATAAGTTTTATATTCCTGAAAATGTTTATATTATCGGGACAATGAATGATATAGATAGATCTGTCGATAGCTTTGATTTTGCAATGCGGCGTAGATTTCGATTTGTGGAAATCAAAGCGGAGGATCGGTTGGAGATGTTATCCATGCTGAGGGATGATGAACTGGAAAGGGAAGCAATACGACGTATGAAAGCATTGAACGAAGAAATTTTGAATGTCGAAGACTTGAATGAGAACTATCAAATTGGAGCGTCGTATTTCCTAAAACTTAGAAATCTGAATTTTGACGAGCTATGGACTGACTGTTTGCAACCACTCTTGCAGGAATATGTTCAAGGTATGTATGGTGAAAAAGGTATTATGGATAAATTAGCTAAGGCTTATGGATACAGAAAAGCAGAGAACGAGGGAAATATAGATGAAAGAACTCAGAATTAAGGATAATTCTTTTGAAAATAGAATGTCTTTTTCTGAAATTATGGGTGTTGTCAAAGCTGTTGCAGATAAAACGTTGGAGCAATTAGGTAGAGAGGGGATTTTTATTTTCCCTGAAATTATTAGTGAGGCAGAAGATTTAACAAAGGAGCAGATGATACTCCAGAGCGTGAACGATTCGTTTCGGACTAGGAATATAATGGGATTTCTTGGTGTGGGTGATGAGAGACTGATCATCACCTCTCGATTTAGTTCTGGCAATAATGATTTTTTATTCCAGTATTTGCTTGAGCGTGTGTTGGATTTTCCCAATATCATTAATATGGACGCTGATGCGAGCGAGGGCGATCAGCTGTTTAATTTATTGCTTTTTTTATTTCCAAAATATTTGAAATATGCAATGAGAAAGG
>OQWA01000024.1_pt1 | contig 27335 bp, 21 predicted proteins | sample 1691581 | NCBI WGS metagenome assembly OQWA01 (sample SAMN03418264, study PRJEB22391) | human gut metagenome | biome: human-gut; feature: organic feature; material: feces | host: Homo sapiens | place: Tanzania | collected 2013-01
GATATGGGCTTGTGGGAACTTAAAAACAAAAACGCTTTGAAACTTTCCGGCGGCGAAACCCAAAGAATGGCTTTGTGCCGCGTCTTTGCCGACAAGCACGAAATCCTTCTTCTTGACGAGCCTACGTCCGCAATGGACGTTGCCGCAACGGCGGTCGCCGAAAATATGCTCGATAATTATTGCGCCGAGTTTTCGCCAATCGTTATCTTTGCAACTCATTCGGTCAATCAGGCGTTAAGACTTGCCGACGAAGTGCTGTTTTTAAGCAACGGCATACTGACGGAACGGGGCGATCCCCGTGAGATACTTTTGAATCCGAAGTCTGAAAAACTCAAATCGTTTTTAAGCAACGTCTGACTTTTTCAAAACGAAAAAGGCGCAAATTATATTGTGCCGAAACAAAACCAAAACCGCCCGAAAAGGCGGTTTTTTATTTGCGGAAAGTATATTCGTTTAACGCAAGGTACGTGCTTGGCGGAGGAAGAGGGATTCGTTCTTGTCTTTTGCAAAGCAACCTTGGTCAGCAATTCTTATGCTTTGCAAAAGCCTTCGGGCAGCCGCTAAAAACGACGCACCGTGTCGTTTTCTTAACGCTCTCGTTCGAATCCCTCTTACATAGTGCATAAGACAAAACGGACAAGCGTTTTCGCTTGTCCGTTTTGTTGGCGGGATGAACAATTTACAGGTTGAACTTGTTATTAAAACAAAAAGCATAATGTTAAATATAGGTTTAGGTAAATTATCTAATTAAATCAGAGGTGGCAATTATTATTTCTTCAGCCAAATATTTTATAAGTTCAATTTCATTATAAATATAAGCATCATCTTTTCTTGGAACATATCTAACATTTTCTGTATCTTTACTGTGAACCAATGCATTTCGTATCTGATATATTCTCTTACTTATTTTAGAGATTAAATTTTCATCAGAATCAAATAAACTAAATTTAGTATCATTAATTTTGTAGGCATCATTTTCGATGTAATATCTATATTCATTTAAGAAATTTCTAAATTCATTTAAATCGATATATTTTGCAATTAATAATTTTAGAGAGTCGAATTCAGTTATATTTGTTTTTTCAAGATTTTTAGCTTTTTTGATGTCAAAAACTTCTAATATTTTTTTATAATGGCTAAGATTGTTATGATTGAACTTAGGATTGGTTATAATATTTTGAATTTTTTTACACTTATCATCTAAATAAACTTTGTCAAAGTAGAACTCTAAAACATTATAAAAAGAAAGGAATTTAATTTTAGGAACTCTTGCCGCATTTCCGTCAATATAGTATTGAACAACTTCATCAATATATTTTCTATATGGGATATCAATATTATTTCTTGGAATTCTTCTTATGTTTGGTTTTAAATCATAAGATAGATTTTGAACATTTTCAACGATGTAAAAATTTCTATTTTGTAACAAAGAAATATTAAAAATAAACGACTTTGCAAGCTGTAAAAGGTCTATATAACTCGCGTTATTAGATAGAGATTTTATTTCTAGTGAATAATAACCAGAGAATATAGCTTTAATAAAATCAAAAATTGTCAAGTTGTCTTTATGCTCAGAGATTCTTTCAAGTCTAAAAGTTGGCAATAAAACTTTTATTCTTTCATTAGGTAATTCTTCAATTAACTTGATACACATTTTATCTGAGATAGTTTCATTAATTTGAATTTCATAGTTGGTATTACTAATAGTATTTTCAAGTGAATGACTATCAATACTTTTAATTAATATTTCCAGCTCGTTATTACCATATACGCAAATAGAACTAGTGGTTAAAGTATTAACATCACTGGTTAATTGGAATGTTTCAGGAATTAAAATCTTTATATCATTTCTATACATCAATATGCCATTTTGATAAGAGAGTTTAGGCTCAAAAAGTTTTAATAATTTTTTAATAAAATCGTCTTTTGTCATATTCAATTTCTCCTTGCCTCTTATTTTTATATTATAACATGAAAATTATAAATTTTGTAGATTTCTAGATAATTTTATAAAAAAATATGTTATATTTACGGAGAAAGATTATGAAAGTTTATAATAATTAGTTAGAGATAAAATTCCAGAGATTATTGCTGGATATAATGGTAAAACTTGTGTTACTAGAATTATGGCTGATGATGAATATTTAGAAAGTCTTAACACAAAAATGCAAGAAGAACTTAAAGAAATTTAGAAAGTGGCGAGACTGAAGAACTTGCAGACTTGGAAGAAGTTTTAAGAGCAATCCTTGATGTAAAAGGTGTCAATATCAGCAATTGCTAGATGCTTTGAAAAAGGAATATTTACAAATTCAACACAAGAAAGACTTTTAAGATTGGAAAATGATAAAGCAATTTTAGAAGAAAAAATTGCAGTAGAAAAAGCCCATTCATTAAAACCACTTGAAAAGAAAAATATTGTAAATTTCTTAAAAATATATGCAAGTAAAGATTTGATAGTGTTAGAGATAGAAATGACTTTTTTAACAATTTTATTTCAAGAGTAAATTTGTATGATGATAGAATTACTATTGTTTATAACACAAGCCTAAACCCAACTGAAGAAATATATAATAAGCCTGATAATGACCCAATAACAACGATAATAATAGTGACACTACAATTTATAAAACCGAACTAAATCTTGAAAATATGCAAGAAAAAAGTCGCCCAAACTCTGATGAGTTCAAACGACTATTGAATGGCGGAGCGTTAGTAACGTAAATCGAATAAGTTTATGATATGATTTTTAGCGATAAGAAATCTTTTAGATTGTAGAAGTATCATATTTTGGAGAAACGGGCATTTTTTTCATAGATGATTTACTATGCCACATTTGTCTATTTGCCTTTATGACGGAAATCAAACATTCTTTACTTATATTACTGTCAATTTGTTCAACTATATTTTTTTCTTTACAATAATTTTCAAAATATAATTTCGCCAATTTTATATCATTATTCAATATGCAAATATTTGCAATATCAAGACCAAATCTTTCATATTTTTTCTCTTTGAACTTTTTAGCATATGTAATTATCCAATCTTTCGCAAAATTTGTATCTTTTAATTTTCTATATAACAATATTTCTTGCTTTGCAATGTTTACCAACTCTATTATTTCATTTCTAAATTGAATGTCATTTCTATATTCTACAAATTTGCCGTATCTACTGGCAGGTTGCCTTGAAAACTTAAAGTACAAAATATCGGATTGATTACAATCCCATAAGAAAGTCAAACCAATATTCAAATATGTACCTTTATCCCAATTTGACGACTGAAACTCTATTACTGTAAAAAAATAGTCATTATCATCTAAATACAATCGGGACGTTCCTTTTTGAAAAACACCGAGCGGAATTAAAATTTCTTTACAAACTTGTCTTATAATTTTAGAGTGATTATTTTTATCTTCCATAACGCAACCCCATTTTTCCTTCATAAATAACAACATTCTTCATTGACTTTATTATACACGATTTTGCTGTTAATTCAAGTAAAAAGCCATTGTAAACTTCAAATGGCACTATGGCGGGTGCTTGACTATACAAGCGCTTGCTTCTCTCTTCGCTTGCGGGCAGCCACTAAAAACGACGCACCGTGTCGTTTTCTTTACGCTCTCGTTCAAATCCCTGTTGTTAGGTGACGTAAAACAAAAACGGACAAGCGAGTTTGCTTGTCCGTTTTGTTTGGCGGAGAAACAGGGATTTGAACCCTGGCTACGCTTCTCACGTACTACTCCCTTAGCAGGGGAGCCCCTTCGGCCTCTTGGGTATTTCTCCTTAAACCGAAAACTCATCACAAAAGATGCTTAATTATAATAGCATACGAGTTTGCATTTGTCAAAAGCATTTCGCAAAAAAATGCTCAATATGTGATAAAGGTTGAAAAAACAATTATATTTTATCAATCGAAAGCATTTTGAAAAGGTCATCCTCGGTGACGGTAAGGACGTTTTTCCCGCGGCGGACTGCGGACTCAATCGCCCTTTCTTCTTCTTTTGAGGGATTGCCCGCAAATATATCGGCGCGGCCGACGTGCGATTCCATAACGCCGCCCCTGTCCCGGACTTTTTCGACGATGAGCAACATCTCGCGGAAGTGATTGTCAAAGTAGTTTCTGGACACCGCGACATGTTTTCCGAACAACGATTTTTCAACCGAAGAATCCGCGATAAAGTCTTCCAGAAAGTGTTTGTATTTGTTGAAATTACTGCCGCGCATTAAATTGCTTCCCGACGTACTGTTGCGGTTTATTGCACAAATAAGGCTTTCTGCGCGCGTTTTGTAAAGATAAACCGTGTTATACGCCTTATGAACACCCATACAGTTCGGATACTGCGCGATAAGTTTATTAAGCAACAGCCCCAGCTTTTCGCAAAAGTTTTTGGTGACGAGCATCGACACTTCGGCGTCGTCGTCGCTCTTATGCGGGACGTATTTGTTGACGTCGAGGTTCAGTTCTTCCACAAGTTTTTCGGTGCTGAACGGGTTTATGAGATTATTGTAATCCTTATGAATTGTCTGCACGTCCACGAAGTCGTAATCTATTGACGGCAGGTTGTAACGCTTGCAGGCGTTGTCCAGAAACACGGTGTCGTTTTTGTGCGAAAACCCGATGACGGTCTGATCCTTATATTCGATAAGCGATTTGATTTTTTCGTACAGCGCGGGGAAAGTCGGGCTTTTCAGAAAAACTTCTTTCGGGTACGCCATTTCGATGCCGGGATAGGCTTCCCTGTTTTTCTTGCCCCAGGCGCCCGTATGGAAAATCGCCTCGGGGTTCATCAGAATATCGTCCTTTTCAAGTATGCGGAATTTTTCGTCGGTCAGAACGTAACCGAAACTGCACATACTTTTACCTTCGCTGCACTCTATGTCGAAAAACAAATATCTCATAACGGCGATTAGTATAACACATCTTTCGATACTTTGAAAGCAAGACCGTATATTTTTTGTAAATTTGCGGATACTTTTTTCGGAGGTATTTATGAAAAATCTGAAAAACAGCAAAACTTACGAAAATCTGGCGCGGGCGTTTGCCGGCGAATGTCAGGCTCACGTCAGATATATGTTCATCGAATACGGCGCGAGAAACGAAGGCTACGTCGCGTTGTCCGAAATCATCGACAAAGTGGTTTACGAAGAATTCAATCACGCGCGCATGCTTTATTCCTTCCTGCAAACCGCCGACGAAAACGTCATCAAAAACATCGATATTTCCGCGGGCTTCCCTTTCAAACAAAAATGGAATCTCCTCGATAACCTTGCATTTGCCGCGGAAGACGAAAAAAACGAGGCGGAAAGAATCTATCCCGAATTTATGGAAACCGCGAAAAAGGAAGGATTCAAGGATATCGCGGGGCTTTTTGAAAACCTTATTCAGGTTGAAACCTGCCACGAAAAACTCTTTCTCGACCTGCACGAGCAGCTGAAAGATTCCGCCCTTTATAAACGCCCGAAAGCGGTAAAATGGAAATGCTCGGGCTGCGGCTATGAAACAACCGCCGAATCCGCCCCGAAAGAATGTCCGCTGTGCCACGCAAAGCAAGGCGCGTTCATGCTGAAATTAAACGACGGAAATTAAATCAAATTGATAGATTTATTATCAGGAAAAATCAATTTTAATAATCGCGAAAAAATTTAGCACTCGACTATTGACACTGCTAATTATCGGTTGTATAATGCAAGCGTAAAGAGGTGAACGATATGAAAAAATCAACTTCAATTTTATGGTTTTTAGCAAGTATTCTGATGATTGCCGCGGGTATCGTGTGCTTTGCGTTGCCCGTTGACACCACGCTTACGACGCTCGCATACGTAATCGGTGCGATCGTACTCGTAATCGGCGTTGTGGAAATCGCAATGTTCTTCACGACGGTCGGGCTTTTCGGCGGCGGAGCGTTTCTTGCGGACGGCATAATCACGACGATTCTCGGCATAATAATGCTTTCAAACGAAAACGTCGTCGCAGGTTTCCTGCCCTTCATTTTCGCAATGTGGTTTATTTACGAAGGCATTTCGGAATTGTCGATGGCGATTGCCGCGGGCAAACTCAGACTACCGTACTGGTGGGTACTTCTGATAACTTCGATATTCGAAATCGTTTTCGGTATGCTGGCGTTCTTCAATCCCGTCGGCGGCGCGATATATCTCACGGTACTTCTGGGCGTGTTCCTGCTTGTACACGGCATATCGATGCTGGGCGACTGGTGCGTCGCGTTCAGAGTCAAAAACTTTTTCAGAAAGTGGATGGGCGATATGAAAACAAACGCCGACGAAATCGACGGCTGACAAACGAATATCCATTCCGGGGACGGGTTTTTCCGTCCCTTTTCTTTTGCCGAAAACTTAATTTTTTGAAAAAAATTCGCGTCGGGCGGTTAATATCCTTGCTATTATTTTAAGATATGTATATAATACAAAAATCAAACGAGAGATAATAATATGAAAAGAACAGATTTAAGAAACGTTGCAATTATCGCCCACGTCGACCACGGCAAAACCACGCTGGTTGACGAAATGCTTAAACAAGGCGGCACCTTCCGCGAGAATCAGCAGGTTGAAGATCGCGTTATGGACAGCAACGCCCTTGAACGCGAACGCGGCATCACCATCCTTGCGAAAAACACCGCAATCCATTACAACGGCGTGAAAATCAACATCATCGACACCCCGGGACACGCGGACTTCGGCGGTGAGGTTGAACGCGTCCTGAAAATGGTCAGCGGCGTGCTTTTGCTTGTCGACGCCGTCGAAGGACCGATGCCCCAGACAAGATTCGTTTTGTCAAAGGCTTTATCGCTCGGGCTTAAAATAATCATCTGCATAAACAAAATCGACCGTCCCGACGCGCGTATTCACGAGGTCGTGGAAGAAGTTCTGGGACTTTTGATTGACCTTGACGCCACCGACGAACAGCTGGACAGCCCCATCGTCTATTGCAGCGGCAGAAAAGGCACAAGCACCCTTACCGAAGGCGCGGAAGGCGAAAACCTTATCCCGCTTTTTGAAACGATTCTGAGCCATATCCCCTGCCCCGAAGGCGACGACCAAAAACCCGCAAAACTGCTGATTTCCGCAATCGACTACAACAACTACGTCGGTCGTATCGGTATCGGCCGCGTCGAACAAGGCGTCATCAGGACAAACTCCGACGTCGTCGTCAGCGACTGGCACAACCGCATTCAACCTTATAAGAGCAAAATCGCCAACCTTTATCAGATCGAAGGCTTAAAGCGCGTTCCCTGCGAATCGGCTGCGGTCGGCGACATCGTATGCGTTTCGGGCATCGAAAACATCAACATCGGCAACACCGTGTCAAGCCCCGAAAACTCCGAACCGTGCGAGTTCGTCAAAATCACCGACCCCACCGTGCAAATGACTTTCTCCGTAAACGACAGTCCCTTTGCCGGCAAGGAAGGTAAATTCGTCACCAGTCAACGCCTGAGAGAAAGGCTTTATTCCGAACTTCTGAAAGACGTTTCCCTGCGCGTCGAAGACACCGACAGCACCGACAGTTTCAAAGTGTCCGGACGCGGCGAAATGCACCTTTCCATTCTTATCGAAACAATGCGCCGCGAAGGCTATGAGTTTGCGGTATCCACGCCCAAAGTCCTTTTCAAAAAGGAAGGCGACACCCTGCTTGAACCTATCGACAGGCTTGTCATCGACGTCCCCGGCGACTGCAACGGCTCGGTCATGGGCGCGGTCGGAGCACGTCGCGGCGATCTCGTACACATGCAGGCAATCGGCGACAGAATGCGCCTTGAATTCGATATTCCGTCGCGCGGACTTTTCGGCTTTAAGAGCGAACTTCTGACGCTTACCCGCGGCGAAGGCGTAATGAGCAGCATATTCCTTGAATATCAGCCGTATAAGGGTGATTTCCCCCGCCGTAAAACGGGAAGCCTTGTCGCTTTTGAAACGGGCGAGGCGGTTACTTACGGTTTGTTCAACGCGCAGGAAAGGGGCATCCTTTTCGTCTCCGCAGGCGAACAAGTGTACGAAGGCGAGGTCATCGGCTATCCCCCGACGCTCGGCGATATTACCGTCAACGTCTGCAAGAAAAAACATCTGACGAACACCCGCGCGTCCGGCAGCGACGATGCGTTGCGCCTTATCCCCGTCAAAAAACTTTCCCTTGAAGAATGTCTTGAATTCATCGCCGACGATGAATTGTTGGAAGTCACTCCCAAGAGTTTACGCATCAGAAAACGCATCTTAAACCACGAGTTGCGTATGAAAGCGCGTTTCGCAAACGCATAACAGGAAATGGTATATCTCTTTTTCGGCATCTGCATAATTGCGGCGACTTTCTGCCTCGGCTTCCGGTCGCTCAATAAAAACTTCTGGGGGCTCGTCGCAAAATATATCGCGTCGCTGTCGTTTCTGATAATCGGAATTACCGCATTCGCAAAAAACCCCGCCTGCAACATGAACTACTTCGTTCCGCTGTTTCTCGGGCTTATCTTGTGCCATGCCGGCGACGCTTTCCTTGGCGTTAAGGAACTTACTCCGACGTACAGAAAACGCCTTATCCCCATCGGTTTATTCGCGTTCCTTCTCGGCCACGTCGCCTTTTCAACGGCGTTCAACCTGACAAGCGGTTTTTATTTCGTGACGGCAATCGTCGCGGCGGTCGCGGCAATACTGACGTTTGGCGGCTCGTACGTCTTTAAGTTTGAAATCCCGCTGTGGATGCGCATACTTATCACCCTTTACGCCTTTACGGTAACGTTTACGGCGGTGTCCGCATGTTATCTGTACGCAGTGCAAAAGACCGTCGGCGGGTTGCTTGCGATGATCGGCGCGCTTTTCCTGCTGTTCAGCGACACGTGTCTGTCGTTCGTGTACTTCAAAGAGTGGCGTGCAAACCGCACTTTGTCCGTTCTGGAACTCGCGACCTATTTCGCAGGACAGGCTTTAATCGCATTGTCGATAATGTATGTGTGAAAAAACAGTTGCAAATTTCAAAAAATATTATATAATATAGCAGTACGGCAAAAACCGCCGTATTACCGGGGTGTAGCGCAGATGGTAGCGCGCATGGTTCGGGACCATGAGGCCATGGGTTCAAATCCCGTCACTCCGACCAGAAAAGCTCCAACTTGTTTTGCAAGTTGGAGCTTTTCAGTTATATTCGTCTAACGACGAGTTATATCACTTCGTGGTTATATGCGCTTCGCGCGTGATATTTGCCCTTCGGACAAGTTGTGGACGAATATAATATCACTGCAAGCTTGCCTTGCAATATAACTTTACGAAGTAAAATATCACTGCAAGTTAATCTTGCAATATCACTTTACAATGTCGCATGCTCTTCTTATACTATATTTGGGGGATAAAAATGACGAAAAGCACTTTAAGAGACAGCTCAAAAAATTTTGCAAAACAAATTATAATATTGTGTCGTGATATCAAAGAAACAAAAAAAGACTCTGTTTTAACAAATCAATTGTTACGCGCCGCAACATCGGTGGGCGCAAATATATATGAAGCGCAATATGCACAAAGCACAAATGATTTTATCTCAAAGCTTGAAATCGCTTTGAAAGAATGCTATGAGTCCGAATATTGGTTGGAACTGTTGTTTGAAACGGGCTACGTTGAGGAAGAAAGATTTTTATCTCTTCATAATTCCGGCGGAGCGCTTCGGCGTATGCTGATTTCTTCCTTAAATACTATCAAACAAAAAAATACTTAAATAAAAAGACGAGCAGTCGCCCGCTCGTCCATCCTGATAATGGCATTTCAGCCAAAGACTTAAAAAGCCTATATTCAATATATTATAGATATTTTATTAAGTCAAACATAAAACCTTATATTTTGCAATGAAAACCCACGGCGTGCCGTGGGCTTTATAAGATATTTAAGATTATTGTTGCGGTTGAGGTTCGGCAGGCTGCACCTTGTTTCCGTATTCCACGCGTTTTGTGACCTCATCCAGAAGTTTCGGATTGTCGGACATAATGCAATCCGCGCCGTTTTTAATGAGCGTTTCCATCTGGCTTGCCTCGTTGATTGTCCAGAACTGGCAGGCGATGCCGTACTTGTGCGCGTAATCGATGAACGACTTGCTGCCAAGGAACGGGAACCAATTCATATAAGGAATTTGCAAAACGTTGTATTTCACCGTGCCGAGGTCGCGGTTCATAAGGTAACTCAAAAAGATTTTCAGAACTTCGAGAATACCTGCGGAGCGGTTGATTTTGCCGTTGTACACGTTGGCGTTGAGATAATCGAAGTAATCGCTGATATCGCCGTTGAACGTGCCGACAACGACTTTGTCGAACATCTTATACTTTTCCATAAGCGCGCAAAGTTGTTCCGCCGCGTATTTGCCGACCGAGCCTTTGTCCTTGATTTCGATGATATAGCGATATTGTTTGCCCGCATTTTCCGCCGCGACAATAACTTCTTCCAATGTAACGACGCGTAAATCCTTTGCTTCTTCGACCGGCAAAGCGTTCAGGTTCTTGTAAATACGTTTGTCTTCAACCTGGACACTGCCCCTTTCGTACGGGAACCAGTATCCGAAGTTCAGCTCTTTGATTTCCTCCAAAGTCTTATCTCTGGGCAAAACTCCTTCTCTGCCCCAGACTTCGACGCTGTTTGTGGTGCGGTCGAAATTTTCGTCGTGAAGAAGGATAAGCTCGTTATCTTTCGTCAGGTGAAGGTCGAATTCCAGAATGTCGACGTCGTACGGGTCGCTGCCGTTCATACTGTTCAGACAGGTTTTGATCGCCTTCATCGTGTTTTCGGGATCCTGTACGCCGCCTGCGCGGTGAGCCGAACGCAAAAGCCCCGTCGTGTTGTAAACTATGTACGGATTATTGTTTTTTGTTTCGGCATACGAAACGCTGTCGCCTGTCGTTGTGACGTTCCCGCCGGGCGCAGTCAATGCAAACGCCGTTACCGAAAGAGCGACGACAAGCACTGCGATAATCGAAAATGCCGTAATCTTAAATATTGACTTTTTCATAACGTTTACTCCCTTTTTATATAAGTGTTAATTGTTTTACAAATTGAATTTTTTTACCACTTCGTCTTTCATAGCGGCAAGGTCTTTTTCTGCCGAATCGAAGGAATCTTCTTTCGTGGCAAGATAGATTTTGAGTTTCGGCTCCGTACCGCTCGGGCGGACGCACATCCAGCAGTCGTTTTCAAGCGTGTAAAGCAGGACGTTGGACTTCGGCAAAGTGATTTTTTCCTTTGTACCGTCGCATTTCGTCGTAACGCCCGTAAGGTAATCGCTGAGCGCAAGGACTTTTTTGCCCTGAACCGACGAAATATCGCTTGTGCGGATATCGTTCATAATCTTGTTCATTTTGTCCATGGCGTCGATGCCGGTGAAGCCGAACGAGAATGCCCTTTCAAGGAAATATCCGTATTCCTTATAAATCTTTTGCAGCCTGTCGTAAACGCTCGAACCTTCGTTTTCTTCAAAGCAGGCAAGCTCCGCAAAGAGCATCGAGGCGACGACGGCGTCCTTATCGCGGGCGTGCGTGCCCGACAAACAGCCGTAACTTTCCTCAAAGCCGAACATAAAGGTATATTCGCGAGTCTGTTCCCACTCTTTGATTTTTTCGCCGATGAACTTAAACCCCGTCAACACGTCGAACACGTTCGCGCCGTAATCTTTTGCGACGACGTTTGCAAGCCTTGTCGTAACGATGGTTTTGACGACGGCGGCGTTTTTCGGAAGCGTTCCTTTGTCGCGGTTGCGCCTTAATATATAATCCATAATAAGAACGCCCGTCTGATTTCCGTTCAGAAGGACGAACTCGCCCTTGTCGTTTCGTACCGCAACGCCCATTCTGTCGCAGTCGGGATCGGTGCCGATAACAACGGCGGCGTTGACCTTTTTCGCAAGCGCGACAGCCATCGACAGGGCGTCGGCTTCCTCGGGATTCGGCACGCGCACCGTCGAAAAGTCGGGATCGGGATTGACCTGCTCGGGAACGGTAACGACCGGCATACCCATTCTTTCAAGCATTGTCGTGACGGGCATATAGCCGCTGCCGTGAATGGGGGTGTAAACGATTTTCATTTTGTCGCGCTGCGCTCTTACGGCGTCTTCGGACAACATAAGTTTTTCGATTGCCGCAAAATAACGCTCGTCCAGGGATTTCCCGATGACGGTGATATTTTCGTACGTTTTGCCGTCGGCGTTTCTTATGTCGCTTTCGGTAATGCCGATTTTTTTATACGGCGCGAAATAATCCTTTTCTTCTTCGATAAACTTCACGACGACCGCCGTGTCTTCTGGCGACATCTGCGCGCCGTCTTCGCCGTAAACCTTGTATCCGTTGTAAATTTTGGGGTTGTGCGACGCGGTAATCATAATGCCCGCAACCGCGTTCAGATTGCGGATTGCAAAACTGCAAACTGGCACGGGGCGTACGTTTTCAAAAAGATATACGCGTATGCCGAAAGAATTCAGGACTTCCGCCGAAACAATCGCAAACTCCGTCGAAAAACGCCTTGTGTCATAGGACACCACGACGCCGCGACGCATCGCATCTTCGCCCCTGCCGATAATATACCTTGCAAGTCCCTTCGTCGCACGGGCAACCGTGTACACGTTCATTCTGTTAATGCCTGCGCCGAGAACGCCGCGCATACCCGCCGTTCCGAATTCGAGTTCCGCCCCGAAACGGTCTTTTTGTGCGTTTAAGTCATCGGAAATCGCCGATAATTCCGCCTTTTCGTCGGCTGTCAATGCGCCCGATGCAAGCCAGTTTTTGTAGATATCTCTGTAATCCATAGCCTTTTTGCGATTTTTAATCAAGTTGTCAACAATAAAATCACCCGATGTGGATAACTTTGTGGATAACTTGCCCCTATTGATATTTTACTGCATTAGTATTATATATGATAATGGCAGTAAAGTCAAATTATCCCCGCAAGTTGATTTTCTTTATTGTTATCGTCCGCCGCTTTTTTGGTGCCGCGCGCCACGACTTTTTGCTGCGATTTATAAAAGTCTTTCCGGATTTCCCTGCGGAACACGCATTCCCCGTTCATATACTTTTCCATTATTCCGCGGCTTATCACGCCGTCCGCCCCCTCGGCAAGCACAAGTTCGTCGCCGACGTTCATCGTGTCGTCGTCAATATATTTCACGTCCCGCGGCGCGCTTCCCGTGATTTCCGACACAAGCCGCACTTCATAGTTCAACGGACTTCCGTATATTTCAACGTACAATTCGTCGTCTTTAACGTACGATTTAACGTATATCGGGTACCTTCCGTCGTTTGCAAACTTAAAGTCGGTCATCGACGACACCATCGCGTCGAAACTTGCCGGCACGTATTTTACTGGGAGCGAGTGGCGCGATACGCCGATTATCGTCAGATCCGCATACAGCACGGCGTTGTATAAAGTCGTCGATACCTGACATACGCCCCCGCCGACGCCGCCCTGAAATTTGCCGTCCACGATGACCGGAGCTTCCAGAAATCCGTTGTCAAGTGTCCTTGCCCCGATTCTTTCGTTGAACGAAAAAACTTCGCCGGGGTTTACCGTTGCGCCGTTAAGTTTTTTCGCGGCAAGCCCGACGTTCGACTTTCTTGCGTCCGAACTTCTTTTGAACGCCGTCGAAAATTTCCCGCGAAGAAGCGTGTTTTCGCGCAAATCTTTTTCGGTGATTTCGGGATACAGCGCGTCGTACGAAACGCTGACTACGCTTTGCGCGCCGATTACGTTTTTCACGACGTCTTTGATAAGTTTATCGAAATCCGCCTTGCGCCCCGTTTTCTCGGGGACGTATTCAAACGTTTTTTCACCGTCCGGGTTGAACGTTACGCGGGCGTTTTCGGGCGGCACGTATTTTTCGTTCGCCAGATTTTCAAGCGAGCGAAGAAGCGACGGAAAGGTTTTCAAAAGCGCGTCCTTTTCGGAATAACCTTGCCTTAAAAGTCCCGTCAGTCGCTTTTCAACGTTGAACCCGAACAGCCGCTTTAACGGCGGAATACCGTCGCCGTCGGCGGAAAAAGTCTCGTCAAAACATATCTCCGCCCCGTCCACGACGATAACCCTCATCTGCGTTTTCGGCTTTGCCGCAACGCTTACCGCGCATAAAAAAAGCAGTACGACCAAAATAATTCTTACCTTTGCCATACCGCTATTATGTGTATATATTAAGTTTTTACTTTCGGATAAGGTTTTTTCACTCACAGTGTCATAGTGTTGCACGGAAAAACCACTCTCCCCTAAAAAGTCAGCATTTTGATAAATAATATCATTCCCATAAAACGGCGAGAATTTGATGAGATTGTGTTTTTCTCGGTGGGTTCTGAAAAATCCAGTGTACTTTGGCGTACACGATTTTTCGGGTTCTGCCGAAAAAGCAAAATATCGCAAATTGTCGCCGTTTTACAGTCCGAGTTTTTTGAGAGAGCGCATGTCAACCCTAGTACAATCGTACGTCGGCGATACGTAAAGGTTCGCGTCGTGCAGGTCCGTGCCTGCGGTCGTGATGAGATTGTACTTTGCGGCAAGACTCAAAAACCTTTTCGTGTCCGTTTCGTTGAAGGTGGAGTAATAACATTCAAGCCCGTCAAGTCCGTACGGCACCAGCCCCGCGACAAGAAGTTCCAACTTGTCTTTCGGGATATACACGGGGTGCGCGACAACCGCAACGCCGCCGTATTTTTTGATGAGTTTTACGCCGTCCATCGGGCGGAGTCGGTAGCCCGGAATATACGCTTTTTTGCCGGAGCCCAAGTATTGATAAAAGGCGTCGGACACCGATTTTGCAAGCCCTTGTCTTACCATTTCTTTGGCGACGTGGACGCGGCCGAGATTTGCGTTTTCAAAGTCGAGCGCGCTGTCGTCGAAAGGCACGTTAAGGGCGTGCAGTTTATCGACGGTCTTATTTATTCTTTGACGTCTTAAATCCTTGACGTTTTCAAGTTCCTGCACAAAATCGGGGTTTTTGTAGTCAAAATTGTATCCTAAAATATGGATTTCACAAACACTGTAACACGAAAGTTCAATCCCGGGGAGCACTTTCAAGCCGTATTTTTCGCCGGCGCGGATTGCCTCGTCAATGCCCGAAACGTTGTCGTGATCGGTAAGCGACATGGCTTCGATGCCGTCGTCGCGCTGAATTTTCACGACTTCTTCCGGCGTGAACACACCGTCGCTTTTAACGCTGTGCGTATGCAAATTTACTTTCATAATTCCCCCTCGGAAAGTTCCGCCGCGATGCCTTCGTCGTCGGTGGTAACCTTGTCAAGTCGTTTCTGGATATATTCGGTGCGCTTGCCGGCGCGCTCGATTTCCGTCGTGACTTCGCCCAGCTTTTTCTGCGTTTTTTCAAGGATCTGACAGAAGGTTTCAAAGTCCTTTTTGAACGCGCCCAAAAGCTTGTAAATCTCGCTTGAACGCTTTTCGATCTGCACCGTCCTGAACCCCATTTGCAAGCTGTTCAGAAGCGCGGCGAGCGTCGTAGGCCCCGCAAGAATTATGCGCTGATTGTTCAGAAGTTCGTCGGAAAGCCCGCGGATTTGCATGGCTTCGGCAAACAGCCCCTCGATGGGCAGATACAGTATCGCGAAATCGGTGGTTTTCGGCACGCGGATATATTTGCTCTTTATGCTGATTGCTTCGGCGCGGAGTCTGACGGCAAGCGCCTGTTTGGCTTCCTTAATCTGCACTTCGTTTTGCGCGTCAAGGACGTGCTGATAGGTTTCGAGCGGGAATTTCGCGTCGACGGGCAGCATAACTTTGTCGCTGGTTTTCCCGGGAAGATTGATGACAAAGTCCACGCGGTCGGCGTTTTCCGACTTGGTAAGCGCGACGTTTTTGTCGTATTGCTCGGGCGTAAGAAGTTGCGACAGCAGGTTATCGAGCGCCATTTCGCCCCAGGTGCCGCGCGTTTTCACGTTGGACAAAACCCTTTTAAGGTCGGACATTCCGCTTGTAAGGGTTTGCATTTCGCCAAAGCCTTTCGTGATTGCGTCGATTCTATCGGACACTATCTGGAAAGATTTCTGGAATCGTTGTTCCAGATTTTCGTTCAGTTTTTCGTCGACGGTCGCGCGCATTTTGTCAAGCTGCTTTTCGTTGCTTTCGTTAAGTTCTTTTAAGGAGTTTTTGAGTTCCGTCGTGATTGTCGCAAAGCCTTCGTAAACGCCCGTCTGCAACCTTTCGGTGCGCTCTTCTTCCTTTCGTACGGTGTCGAGAATGGCGGTCTGGTTTGCGTTCAGCGCGTTTTGAATGGACGTGTTTTGAAGCCCCATCGCGCTCAGCACGTTTTCCCTGGTGGTTTGTCCGTCGCGTGCGATTTCGCCCTTGATGACGTCGACGGTCGCCTGCCCGATTTCGACGGACGAGTCGTTCTTTTTCTTTCCGCCACGAACCGTAAGCGCAAGCACCGCAATAAGAAGTACGACGGCGACAACGCCCAGAACGAGTGCGACTATACTAATTGCTCCCATAGTTTAATCCCCTTAAATATTGAAGTTGCGATTCCCGCGTGCGACAGTCTTCGTGCAGGACGGCGTGTTCCAGAATTTTACGCATCGCCCAGGCGCGCTTGTCCTCGGGAATTTTCGTGCCGACAAGGTCGTTGCCGTCGACTTTCAAATCGGAATAAGCAAGCGGAGTGCCGTCGGTCAGCATCTCGCGATAAACCTTATTGATTTTTTCGGCGGACACCGACGTTGCCGACGCGTCGCCCTGTGACGCTTTTGCGTCCGCCCTTTTCAGCGCGATTATATCGTTGATGATTTCAAGGTTATCGACAACGAACATTCTGATTTTTTTCTCGCTTGTCAGCCCGTCGATGTCGTACATGTGCGTGTCGATAAGCCGCAGAATTTTGTTCACGTCTCTGTTCGACATTTTCAGCCCGTCGCGGCCGAGAATTTTTTTGGCGATTTCCTGTCCCGTTTTGGCGTGCATATGCATATTGCCGTACTTTTGCACCGAAAGCGGTTTGCCGACGTCGTGCAGAAGCCCCGCAAGACGTAAATCGGGCGGACAATAACGCACCGTCTCGATAAGATGGTTGAACACGTCGTAAACGTGAAAGTCGGGACGTTGTTCCATACCCTTTGCGGCGGAAATGCCGGGCAGAATGTATTCGAGCGCGCCGATTTCGTCAAGCACGCGAAGTGCTTTTACTTCGCTGTCCTTCGTCCTGTCCGACGGATATTTTCTGTCCGCGCGCAAAATCTTCAAAAATTCCTCGCGCTTTCTTTCGCCCGAAATATCTTTCAGAAGATGCACCGATTTTTTTGCGCCGTCAAGGGTTTCTTCGTCGATGTCGAAACCGAGTTCCGCGGCGATTCTTACCATACGCAAAATACGCAGACCGTCCTCGGAAAAAACCTTTTCGGGCGATTGCGTCGTCCTTAAAACGTGCTTGTACAAGTCGGGAATTCCGCCGGTGTAATCGACGTATTCCGCCGTGTCGATGCTGTAATATATGGCGTTTACCGTAAAATCGCGACGCAGCGTGTCCTTTTCGATGTCGCGCGTGAAAATTACGTCCGACGGCGTATGCGCGCCCGAATTTACGGGATAACTGTCAATGCGGAAAGTCGTGTATTCCGCCTGAAAACGCCTGTCTTCGCGGCTCAGAATTTTGACCGTGCCCAGTTTTTTGTTGAAATCTTTTAAGAAAAATTCCGTGTTGGAAAGCGCGGTCGCAAGTTCCTGCACGGTGTATTCCGCCGCAAGGTCGACGTCGCTCACGGGAAGTTCCAATAAAGAATTCCTGACGTAACCGCCGACGATGTAAAGCGACGGCAGATAATACGACAGAATTTTCAGTTTTCTCGGAAGTCTGATATCCATTTTTTTATTTGTTTTCGTAAACCCACGGCGCAAGTACGCAAACGTCTTTCAGCGCGCGGTAGTCTTCGTTGTAGTCGAGCCCGTATCCGATGACGAATTCGTTGGGAATTTCAAAAAGTTTATAGTCGGGAATCAGGTCGACCTTTCTGCGCGCGGGTTTGTCGAGAAGCGTGCAGATTTTAAGCGATTCGGGCTCGCGGCTCAGAAACACCTTTTTAAGGTAATTGAGAGTGATGCCCGTGTCCACGATATCTTCGACGATGATTACGTTTTTGCCCGCAATCGGCGTCGAGCAGTCTTTGATAAATTTGACCTCGCCCGTCGAGACCGTGCCTTCGCCGTAACTCGAAACCGCGATGAAGTCAACCTGCGCGTTGACGTCGTATTCGCTGATTTCCCTGACAAGGTCGGCGAAAAACATAAACGCCCCGCGTAAAACGCAAATGAACAGAACGTCTTTGCCCTTATAGTCGTCGCCGATTTTTTTCGCGACTTCTTTCAGTCTGTTTCTGACGTCTTCGTGCGTGATTAAAACTTTTTCAATTTCTTTGCCGTACATTTAATTGTCCTCCGATGTAATTTCGAAAATATATTCGGGTTTTGTGTTTTCGTTGATTTTTACCTTGTCGGAAATTTCCGTGCCGACGACGATAAGTACGTCTTTGCCGATTGCGACAAGGGGAATTTCGTCCCTTTCTCTTTTGGGGATTTTTTTGTCGGTGAAATAATCGCCGAGTTTTTTCGTGCCGCCTGAAAACTTTGTGAAAACGTCGCCGTTTTCACGCGTGCGGATTACCGCGCCCGCGGGTATTTTCGACAGGTCGAAAGTAAGCGTTTTTACGCCGTCCTTGCTTTTCGCGGTTTTGTCGATTATCACGGTTTTGTCCAAAAACGCGACTTTTCCCGTCGTAAACGGCGTTGTAAAGGTTTGTTTTTGCTTGGATTTTGAAAAAACGATCTTGCCGTATTCTTTCGTGACGACGACGCCGTAAGGCATATCGACGCTTGCGCCGTTTTCTTTTTGCAGCAAATCGAGAATGATGAGGACGTGCTTTTCTTCCACGTCCTTTTCAACATTGAGCGCCGAAAACGCGTTCCTTATCGCACGCTTCAAAAGGAAAACGGGCGGGTTTTTCACGTCGATTCCGACGCTATCCTTCGAGATTTCAAGCGGCAGATCGAGCGTACTTAAAAACTCTTCCGTGTCGGCGGCAATGCGCGAAAGCCTGTTGAGGCTTCCCGTCGCGTCGCCGGCGCGGTTCAGAAGCGGCATAATTTCATTGCGTATTAAATTTCGGGTTTTGTCGTTTTCGAAATTGGTTTCGTCCACGACGTACGGCACGTCGTATTTTTTTTGGAAGTCGAGTATTTCTTCCTTCGACACGTCAAGGAGCGGACGGACGTATCCGCGCGTTTCCTTTTGCATGCCCGAAAGCCCTTTTATGCCCGTGCCGCGGATTATACGCATCAATACCGTTTCTGCCTGATCGTCTTCGTGATGAGCGAGAAATACCTTGTCGCAATCGCCGTCGATAAGCAGTTTTTGAAAAACGCCGTACCTTAAAGCCCTTGCGGCTTCTTCTTCCGTCTCTCCGAACTCTTTCGCGCGGCGCAATGAATCGACCTTGAACGCGCGGCACTCTATGCCGTGCGAACGTGCGAAATCCGCCACGAACCTGCTGTCGTTTTCGGACGAACGTCCCCTTATTCCGTGTTCGATATTAACAATGAAAAATGAAAAATCCGTCGATTTTTTCGCTTCGATAAGAGCGCGCAAAAGCACCATCGAGTCAACTCCCCCGCTGACGCCGACGGCAATTCTTTGATTTTTCGCTACCTCCGAAACGTTTTGGATAATCTTTTCTTTCACGAATAAAATTATACTATCATCCGCGTTAAAAAACAATAATTTTATTAAATATATATTATTAAATGCGCGAAAAGATTTTGACCGTCAAAACCGTCGCGTCGTCGCTTGCCCCGTTTTTCACGGCCGCATCGAGTATTTTCGACGACAAAACTTCGGGATTTATCCGCCTTTCTTCGTCAAGAATTTCCGCGATTTCGCCGCCCGTCGTAACGTCGGTAACGCCGTCGGACAGCAACACCGCAACGTCGTTTTCGGACAATACGCGACGGGTGACGAAAGGCTGCACGTTTTCAACCACGCCCATCGGGAGCGCGTTTCCTTCAATAATTTCCGGCTCGTCGCCGCTTTTAATCACCGTGAAAGTCGCGCCGAGTTTAATGAAGTTTACCGCGCCCGTGTTAAGGTTCAGCACCATAATATCGACCGCGCTGAACCCGTCGCCCGTGGCGTGCCGCGTCAGTATTTTGTTGGACACTTCCATCACGACATCTTCCGAAAACCCCGCTTCAAAGAAGTTTTCGATTGTCTTAACTGCCCTTTCTGACAAATCGTTTGCATTTTTGCCACTGCCCATTCCGTCGCCGACGGCAAACAAAACGCGGTTTTTCGACATGCGCCTGACAAGAATCACGTCGCCCGAAACGTCGTTACCACGGCGGCTTTTTCCCGCATTGCCGTAAACGAAATCGTATCGCGGCGCGGGCGACAACACTATCCCCGCGTATCCGTCTGTCGCGTCGCTTTCGTGCGTTTTTTTAAGGCGCACTTTCATAATGCGCGACACTTCTTCGACAATCGCTTTTTTGTCGGCGTCTTCCTTTTTGACGACAAGCGTTACGTCGACGTCGGATTGCTCGCCGCACACCAGAACTTCCTTGCAATCGACGCCGCGCCTTGTGAGTTCGTCGGAAATTCTTCTTTCCCTTCGCCCGTCGAAAGACAGCGGTCGCTTGAACTCGTCCCCAAGGTTATCAAGGACTTCCGCAACGCCGCCCATTTCCGCGGCAAGGAGAGCGCGGTTTTTGTCGGCTTCTTCCGCCTGTTCGCCCGCGCACTCGATTTTAATAAGGCGATCGTTCACCGCGCCGATAAGTCCGTTCAGTTTTTTGCACCTGCTTGTAATAAACGGCGGCATATCGATTATCGTGGCTTTGCCCTTTTTCATCGACGCTTCCACAACGTCGTTAAGTATTACGCCGGTATCTCCGCCGAGCGAGCGGAAACAGTTGTTCGCGTTCTCGCATCTTCCGCAAAAATTCGACGCGACGTCGTATGCGACCGCTTCCGGGGATACTTCGGTTTTCCCGCCGGACTCCGCCGACAAAAGGTTTTTCATATCCTCGAACACGCCGGCAAGCGAATACAGCCGTATCGACGTTTCCCGGCGGTTTTTGTTGACGACGGATTTTCCGACCGCCGTGTAACTTATTCCCGACGACGACAACATAGTTTTGTATTTTCTTGGGACAAGTACGTACGAAAACGCGCCGACGAATATAGAAATCGCGTTGACGTAACCGTATCCCGAAAACGTGTCGAGAAAGAAAAGCGAGAAAGTGAACGCGACGGTCAGTGCGAACGCGCACGCCGCCTCGGGCAGATTTTTGAACGCGGCGGCAACGCCTGCGGTAATCATTATCACGGCGAAAACGCCCGCCGAGCCCCCTTGAAAACTTGCACCGAGAGCAACCGAAAGCCCCGTAACGAGCGCGCCCTGAACGCCTTGAAACGCATACGCCGAAAGCATCAGACAAAATGCGAAAAACGGATATAGCAGGTTGAAATTCCTGATTTTTATCGTGAATAACGACAGCGAAAGCATTCCGACGGCGACGATAAGCGATATCCTTTCGTCGACGGTCAGACGATACCGAAGTCCCCTGACGACGACGGCGTTCAGCGCGGTCATCAGCACGTAAGCCGCGACAAGCGTTATCACCGATGACAAAATCGGCGCGTATATTTCGCCGTTTACCATAGAAAACGCAACGCGCGGCACGCACGACAAAAGCGTAACGATAAGTGCGGTCGTCCTGTGCATCGGACGATTTAATTTGTGATATACGAAATACGCCGCGATAAACAACACCGCGGGCGTTACCGCGACGACAAGCCCGACGTACGAGAAATCTTTCAGTAAACACGCCGCAAGATACATCGGCGCAAGCAATATAACGTTCCGCCGTGAAAACACCAGGTTATCCTGGTCGCCAAAAAAGACGCGAAAAAACTTGTTTCCGCAAAGAAACTTTAATCCGACAAAATTCGATATTTTTAAGTTAATTCCGACGTATATTTTCGTGCGTCGGAATTTTTTTGCGCGCGGGACGGCGTAGCGTTTTTAATATGAAAAAGATTTTGTTGAGCGTCGGTAACGCCGCGCGGGAACGTGTTGCCGAGCGCGTAACTTTCGTCAAGTTTCTTTCCGTTCAGATAAACTTTCCCGTCCGAAATTCTTACGGTATCGCCCGAAACGCCGATAACTCGTTTTATCCATTGTTCGGTTTTCCCTCCGCTTTCGTGCATGAAGACGACGATGTCGCCGCGGCGCGCCTTTTTGGTTCTCAGAAGAAGAGCCTTGTCGCCAAGCGTGTCCTGCCGTCCGAAAAACAGAACGTCGAACGCGGTATCCTGTCGTATGACGTCGAAGTGCGAGGAATTGTATTCGGCGTCGTCATACAGCCCGACGCTTTTCCCGCCGTACAAAGTATCGTCCATGCTCCTGCCCGAAATCCGTGTTACGTCAAACGCCGCGCCACTGATAATGCTTGCGGCGATAATGGCGCATATTATCACAATCAGGACTTGCGCTGTCGATTTTGTGCGATTAAGTTGTTTTTTTGCGATATTGTCTTCCATCAAATCCACAGAATGTTGTTGAACAAAACGTTTTCGGCGTCCTTGATTTTCATAATTTTTACAAGTCGCCAATCTTTCAGCGTTTTCCTGTCGGCGGTTTTGAAATCGGAAATTTCAAGGTTAAAACGCTGCCACTTCTTGCTTTTTTCAAGATGCAGCACCGAGGTATATTTCGTGACGGTATTCTCCGCCGTGTACATAACGATGCGGACGTTGCGTTTTTCTTCCGAATACGCTTCCAGCTGCAATATGTAGTCCTCGTTGCGTATCGACGACGTTTCCGGCGGCTCCACGTCGTAGGTGCAAAGTCTGCCTTCGGTTGTCATAAACCCTTTGAGCCCGAGCGGCCCCGCTTTGATTTTCAACACGTCGTTGTCGACGACGGGGCTGAAATTTTCAACCGAAAACGGCACGGTCGTCATCTCGTTGTTGTAAAGGATTCTTTCCGTCGTTTTTGCGTCCTCGTCGTAGTCGTTAAGGGACACTTTCGTAAGGTCCATCATCAATTCCTGAGTCGAAAGCACGATCCCGTTTTTGAGCGTAACGTTTGCAAACACAAACAAAATTTTGTTTTCTTCGGCGGGGTGCAGCTCGCACAATACTTCTTCGTTATTAAGCAGCACGGGCTTTTCGCACTGTTCCCATCGTCTGAACGCGGGGGTGATTTCGTCGGTGGAATAATAAACTTCGGTTTTCGCCATATCGCCGATGTCTGTCACGCTTGCGTAAAGCCTGCCGTCGCTGACGTACGTCTTGATTCCGGGACGAGGCAACGTTTTTTCCGTGCCCGCAACGACGCTTTTTGCAAATTCTATCGCACCCGTGAAATTCTGCAAAGAAATGCTCACGTTTGTGCCGACCGAAAACGACGAAAACTTTTTATTGTGCGGAATAAGGTTGAACAAATCGGACAGTCTGTCGATATCCGCATAAGAACTGTTCGTGCCGAGCACGCAATATACGGGACAGGTCAGCATGCGCGCGTAAGCCTGCGTCGACATACCGGCAAGATAACATTCCCACTCGTCCGAAAACTGCGTGGTGGGATTGGAATCGTATTTCGGCTTGTTGAAAAACTCCGTAAATCCGTCGGCGCCCACGGGGATAACGCACGAAACGCGCCCGTCGATGCCCGCGACTTTCCAGGCAAGTTGCCCGCCTTCGAGATTGCCGATCAGGAAAAAGTTGTTTTTATCGACGTTGCTTTCTTCAAACGCGAGCGTTATCGCGCGGCGCACAACCTTCATCCACACAAACCAGGGCGACATATCCGCCTGGCACGGACTGTATGCAAGTTCCTTATTCTCGGAAAAATTGCAGTACGAAAGACTTTCGGGATATTCGGTAAAAACCTTTTTCTTGGGCGATCTTCCGGCGAAATCGACCGCGATGATATTGAACCCGGCGTCGACAATCAGATCAAAAAACGCCGTGCGCTTTATCGACGACTCCCCGCTCGGGAGATATAAAAACGTCGGCGCGACCTTGTTTTTTTGCACAACAATGTTCGCATACGCGCGAATTTTCCCGTCGGCAACCGTTTCCGCGGTGAAAGACACTTCTTTCGAAACGTATTTTTCGTTGTTTTTCACGCCGTTTACGACAACGTCCAGCGGCTCGGTCGTGGGATTGTAGCCTTGCCAGAGCGTCATCGGCGTCATTAACTTATATTCCATATCTGCTATTATACATTTTATTTGCGCTTATTGCAAGCAATCTTAAAAAATCGTCGTCTTTCACAAATCGCGCCCCTTTTGCATAAAATTTATCGGAGGTGCGGCGATGGACGACTTTGCTTTCCCCGACGAAGAAAACCTGCTTAAAATGCAGAAAGAATACGAAAAAGTATTGGGCGGAAAAAACGTTGTTTCGTCGCTTTCGTTGTCGAAAAACGGCGGCTGTCGGAACAACTATTTTTTGACGACGCTGATTTTGGCGTTGACGATAAGTCGGATTCTGTTCAGATAGTCGCCATTTGGGGATTCGTCTTTGAAATCCCCGAAACTTTTTTCGTAAAGCTTATCGAAAAGTTCATAAACGTCGACGCCGCGCGCTTTGCACTTCTCAAACGTCGCGACAATCTTTTTTTCAACGACTTCTTTCATCGCGGCGGTGATTTTTTCGGTCAAATATTCCGGAATCTCGTCAACCGAAAAATATTTTCCAAGCCCGTCTTTTTCCGAAATACGGGCTTTTATTTCGACGTCGGCAAAGACGCTCGGCACGCCGCCGTTTACTTCCGTTTTGTATTTCGTTTTTTTGCTTGTTATCTGCAACCCGAAAATCTCGCCGTCGACGCTCACCGTTTCGCCGCCCTTTTTAAGGTCGTACTTCATATAATTTATCGCGACGGTGTCGTCCTTTTCAAGAAGCATCGCGCTTTTTCCGTTTATGAACAGCGCAAGTTTCGAGTAGTCGTATTCGTAAACGTCCCCGCTTTCGCCCGAGCCTTTATCGACGTCGTTTTTGTCAATATTTTTTGCGGATATGCTGACGACGTTCGCCACCCCCGTCCGTGACAGATACCCTTTGAAAAAGTCCTTTACGTTCGTTGAAATTATCGACGCGTCGTCGGTTGCGGAATGCAAAGTCTGCTGCATTTGAAGCGCGCTGAGAGTCGTCATAACGGGCCTTGTTTTCAAAAGTTCTGCCGCGCTGTTTTCGGCAACGGCGATTATCGCAAGTTCCGGCACGGCATAGGTTTGTACAAGGTAATTCACGCTCGGAAAAGTTTGTTCCGTCAAAAACATATTTCCCAGAACAATAAGATTACACTGGCTTAACGACACTTTTAACCCCGTTTTTTGCGAAATCTCGCCGATTGCGGCGTCAAGCGTTTTCCCTGTTCCGGAAATTAGAGCAAAGCCGTCCGACTCGCCCTGTCCGCCGCCGCTTTGCGATTTCGGATTGATTATTTCGCAGGATACGGCGTATCCTTTTTCCGTCTTGTCGATGCCGAGTCCCACAACGATTGCCCGCTCCGACAACGCGGTTTCGGGCACGACGCGCAGATAACAAAGCGCGACGGCAAAAACGATAAGGAACGCGATTATCGCCTTCTTATGATTCCGACTCACCGACAGCCTCCTTCGCCGGCGCGATTTTTGCCGACTTTCTTTTTCTGACCTCCGCATAAACGATAAGCGCGACTGGCAGGACGTAGTTTGTCGCGGCGACGTACCACCTTGCGCCGCCCGTCACGAAATCAAGCGTGTTTCTTATATCCTTTTTCAATATCGTCATTGCGCCGACGCCGATAACCGTAAGGACGATGACGATATTCTTTTTCCCTTTGAAAAGGTTTTTAAGCGCCTCTTCCGACGCCCAAAGATACGTCGAAATATAAATGACCGCAAGCATAAGCCACACGATTATACCCGTCCAGTCAAGCCTGCCCAAAACGTCCGAAAACTGGTTGAACCCCGCAACTTTCACGACAAGGTTGACGACGTATTCGCTTGCGTTTCCGTAAATCGCGTTCATCAGCACGAATCCGATTATCACGAATCCCGCCGACAACCCGTACATCAACGACGTCGGATTCCGTTTGGACGGCTTAATGCTTAAAAACAATAAGGGCGTCGCGTCGCCAAACCACATGAAAAACTTGTCGCCACGTTTTAACACGTCCGAAATTTCCCCGTCGATAAACGGCAGGTTTTCGGAAATGTCGAGATACACTTTCAGAAAAACGAGATTCAGCGTGAATACCGTGAAAATAAGAAACGACGATATTTCCGCCGTGCGACCTATCGTTCTTATGCCCTTTGCCGCGATATACCCCGTCGTAACGAGCAGCGCGACGACAACGCTGCCGGTGCCGATGTCTTCAAAAATGGATTCCGTCGTAAACGCCGTCGTTCCCGCCGTCGCCATAAACGTTTTCATATGTTGTATCAAGGTGCGGTCGACACCGCTGGGTTTAGCGATATTGTAAATCGTTGTGTTTTTGCTCTCTAAGTATTTTCGGAGAGTATCTGCAAAAATTGTCATACTTGAACCCCTTCCTAGGAACGATAAATTACAGCTCTGTGTCTATTATAAAGGAAAATTTGACAATAATAAAGAGTAGAAAAGCTAAAAAGTTTGTCACAAAATTTGTCACATATGTTGATAGTGTAGCAAATTGGTTAAAATTAGGTGTATAAGGGAAAAATAGAAATATAAATAGGTAAGAAAAGCAAGATCAGGTTGTGTAGCATTATTGTTGATTATGGACAAGTACTCTTGTAAAAACTCTTTGTTTGGTGGGGGGGGTACAACGCTTGCGCAGAATAGACAGAAGGGACGCGAAGATGATGAAAAAATGGCAGATGTTATTAATTGGTTCACTTTTGACAGCCTGCAATGTGGCTGCGGCGCAGTGGGTTGAGGTTACAGGTTTGGGTGAAGACGCAGATAGTGCGTTACGCGATGCTAAACGCAGTGCGGTGGAGCAGGTAGTCGGCACATATATCAGTTCAGAGACGCTGGTGAGTCAGGCGAGCGTGGTACAGGACGAAATTTATGCGAAGGCCGTGGGTTTCGTTACAGATGTAAAAGTTTTGGATGAGGGCAGACATGCGGGCGCGTATCGCATGCGTGCAAATGTGAATGTCAATACCAATCCCAACTCAGAGCTGATGAACAGGGTAGAGATGATACGTGCGCTGGGCGATCCGAGGATTGGGGTTGTGGTGACATATTATGGAGATGCTGATGGCACAGTACAAGAAAAATATCCGCTGATGTGCGAAAGCGCGATTAATAGTAAGCTTACAGAACTTGGGTTTACACATGTGGTAAGTTCCAACATG
>OQWA01000025.1_pt1 | contig 27012 bp, 25 predicted proteins | sample 1691581 | NCBI WGS metagenome assembly OQWA01 (sample SAMN03418264, study PRJEB22391) | human gut metagenome | biome: human-gut; feature: organic feature; material: feces | host: Homo sapiens | place: Tanzania | collected 2013-01
AAGGAATTCTCTGTACTAATCTACCTACGTTGTAAGGGTGGAAACCGTCTACATCTTTTGAAGCACTGATCTTTTCAACAATGCTTGATTCATCTAAGTGTTTTGGTAATGGGAACTGAACTAAGATGCCATCAACTTCATCGTTGTTGTTAAGATCATCGATGATTTTATCTAATTCTTCTTGAGAAGTTGTTTCAGGAAGATCATAGGCAAAAGATTTGATACCAACTTCTTCACATGCCTTACGCTTATTTCTTACGTAAACCTGTGAAGCAGGATCTGAACCTACAAGCACTACTGCAAGACCAGGTTGTCTGTTGCCTTTATCTACGCTTGCATCAACATCTTGACGAAGCTCTGCTCTTAGTTCTTTTGCAATACCTTTACCATCAATAATCTGTGCTGACATTAGTTATTCTCCACTGCACTGTTGTTATCTGTCTGTTCTGTAGGATCTACAGCTGTTGATGCTTCTGTAGAAACTTCAGTTGTAGTTTGGGCACTATTATCCTCAACATAATAGCTGATGCCACTGAACAGCATACGTGCACTAATTATAAACAAAGCTACAGCAAAGATTCTCTTTAATGTGGTTGGCTTGATATTTTTGCCAATATTGACACCTAATGGTGCACAGAAGTAAGAAACAGGCACTACACAGATAGCTGCAAGTACGTTAACTAAGCCAAAAGTACCAATTGGTGCATGATCAGGTGTGGAATTTGTAAGCAACATTAAAATTGCTCCTGGAACACAAACAAATAAGGATACAGCAGATGAGGTACCAATAGCTTTATGAGGTGGTACAGAGCAAGCATTTAGAATAGGTACGGTTAAAGTACCACCGCCGATGCCCAGCATTGATGAGAAACAAGCAATACAAAAAGCGATAACTGATTGACCTGCTTTACCAGGCAATGAATCAAAAGCAGGTTTTGCTTTTGCTCTAAATAGAGTATTGATTGAATTTAAAATCATTACTCCGCCAAAGAGTAAGGTTAACCAAGCGCCACCTAAGAACTTAGATACTAAGATACCTACAACCACACCAATCAACATAAATACTGACCAGCTTTTGATTACAGCCAGGTCCGTGTTTCCTTTCTTATTCTGAGATAGAGCAGCAGAAATAGAAGTAGGGATCATACATAAAAGAGAGGTACCTGTTGCTACTAAGATTGCAATATTAGGATCTACTTTAAAGAAGAGGGTAAATACAAAGTAGAAACACGGTACGAAGATAATGCCACCACCGATACCTAAAAGACCTGCCAGAAAACCAGCTACCACGCCACAGCATAAAAGCATGCCGATGGTAATAGCTAACTCATATAAAGGAATACCAAGAATCATTCTATTCACCATAAAAAATTAAGTGAGCTAATTTTAGCAAAATTAAGATAGGTGAACTTAACTATATGGTTTTTTTGTAAAAATGAACCCAGATAAGGCAGAGAAATGTCTGAAAATGAAAAGTGATAAATAAGCCATTGCACAGATCTTTAAAAGGAAAATGTAAAAAATTTCGAGAAAATTGTTAAAAATTCGTTGACGATAGGTGAGTCCTCCTGTATCATATGCACCGTTAAATCACTTCACCTCACTGAAGTGTGGTTGGAACAACAGGTTAAGACCTATTTATCCAGCAACTTGCGTCCTTAGCTCAGTTGGATAGAGCAACAGCCTTCTAAGCTGTGGGTCAGAGGTTCGATTCCTCTAGGACGCGCCATTGAATTGATTTAACAATGTTTCCGATGGTGGCTATAGCTCAGTTGGTAGAGTCCCGGATTGTGATTCCGGTTGTCAAGGGTTCGAGCCCCTTTAGCCACCCCATCTGAAACCTCTCAATATGCGGGAGTGGCGAAATTGGTAGACGCACCAGATTTAGGTTCTGGCGCCTTCGGTGTAAGGGTTCGAGTCCCTTCTCCCGCACCACCAAATCAAAAAAATCTCAATTTTCAATCCTCAAAAAATACAATTTAATACCACTTGTAAGCCTTGTTGTATCTAGCATCTTTTCGTTTTGTGTTTAATTATCATAACCCAAGTTTTTCACGTATTGTCTACTAGTTCAGATCTCTAAGTTTCATTTTGTATAATCTCAATTCACAGCTTTGTGCCGTGAGGATTTCTAGCATATTTGATCATGTTAGGAACAGCGATGTTCTCAACATACTTGCTTACAGGCTCTTCAGTATTAAAGATCTTTAGACACTCTCTTTGAGTTTTTGATATTGGCTTGATAGTGATGAAACTGTCGGCAAAACCTATTTCAGTGATTCCATCAAACTCCTTGATTATGGTTTTAACAGAGTGATGAGTAACAGGTTTATTTTTATCAAGAAGCTTTCTTATGTCATGTTCCATTCTCATATAAAGACTTAAGTCAACAAATTCAACGAAACACTTGCCTACTAAAGAATCTTCACTAGAGGTTCTAAACCTGTCACAGCACATCTTTACTTTTAAGTCCAAGAAGCAGTCTTCAACAGTACGTCTGTCCTTATAACCGTAGTAAGCCTGCTTACCATCTCTGACAGAATCTGATACAAGCACAAATATATCGGCATGCTGGTTTGCATCTTGGAAGGCTTTGTTATTCAGGGTAATACCTCCGTTTTCGTCCTGTATTAAATATTTATCTGCAAAGCTTTGATTGGTAGCATCTAAGGTCATGCCATCCTTTAGCATTTGCATGATATCGTTACGACGCTTTTGAATTTTTTTAGTAAAAGCACCTGCTCTTTTTTGATCGTTGAATACATGGACAAAGAGCTTTTATTGACTGTTTTACCATTGATTTAAAAGTCAGATTACGAATAATTTAAAAAATCTAAAAATGCTTATAAAACAAATAAATCAAATTACGGATAATTATTCGTAATCATGAACCGTATTTAGAATATTTAGAACCTTTTATTGAGCTCTGATAGATCGATCTTGTAGATGGAGTCTTCATCATTAATTTCTTGTTTCAAAAACATTGCCATGTAAATAGGTGCGTAAGTCAGTTTTCCTTCAACCTTCAAATTCGAGTTATTAAAGATCAAAGCTCTGTTTAGATTAAATTCTCCACAATCCATTATATTTGAAAGCGCTCTGTGGACTTTGTAATCTTTACCAGACTTAACTTCTATAGGAAGCACTTCACCATCATATTCGATTAAAAAATCGAGTTCTCCTCTTTTCTTATTGTTATAGTAGTAAAGATCGTGTTCACAAGCGGTTAATTCTTGAGCTATATAGTTCTCAAAGATTGCGCCATAGTTTAATTTGTCGTCCCCACTAATGATTTTTAGTTGAATTCCTTGAGAGTACTCTGATGCTAAAAGTCCTACGTCACTCATGAACAATTTGAATAAACTTCTAGATTTTGATAATTTTAAGGGGATCTTTGGTGTTTCTACGTTGTAAACAGGTAAAGCGAAACCTGCGTCTTTCAACCAGAGAAAGCTATTTTCATACCTATCAAACTTGACTCCTGATTTGATATCTTTGATGATAAAGCGTTTGTTTTGACTGTTAAGTTGAGGTGCTATTAGTTCAAAGATCTGAGCTATTGCAAGCTTATTGTTCTTGTCATATTGAGTAATGTCTTTTTTATAGAGATGACTATTTGATTTTGTATGTCAATTACTCCATTAAGGTTGTTCGTTTCTATGTACCTGTTTACAGCAGCAGGCATGCCTCCTACCACTAGGTAAACTCTAAACAGTTCCATCATTTTCTTATGGATAAAATCATCAACAGGCTTTTTCTCCTTAAAAGATGTTTCAAGATTTTCTAGGATGCTTGAGTTCAATCCGAGATTCAATGCAAATTCTCTAAATGTAAGAGGGAACATCCTTTTTATAGTCAGCTAGCCTACCGGTACTGATCTAAGATCATTGATTTCAATTCCTAAAAGAGAACCAGAGAGAATGTAATTATAAGATCCTTCATCAACAAGAAATTTAATATATGTTATAACTTCTGGACAGATCTGTACCTCGTCAAAAAAGATAAGGGTATCTCTTTTTATGAGTTTTTGTTTTGTGAATAGAGACAGTCTTGCAAGAAGATCTTTTGTGTTACTTAGATCTTTGAACAAAGAAATTGCTTCAGGTTGTTTGATAAAATTGATTTCAATGTAGGTTTTGAATTTTTTTCCAAACTGTCTAATTGAGAATGTTTTTCCAATCTGTCGAGCTCCTTCAATTAATAGGGCTGTTTTGGATATTTTAAAATGGTCGATCAAAATTCGATCTACAGTTCTAGTTAGCATTTAAAAGCTCTTTAAAGTTTATTTTATCTACCTTATAGATATGAATTGCTATTTTTCCAACCTAAATTTGAATAAAATTGACCTCTTTTCCAACCAATTTGAACTGAATTTTGCCAATATTCCAACTTCTTTCAATCTTGAATGTAGTATTTTGTAAGAAAATCTTTAGTAAGGCTGTATTTGATGTATCAAAATGGTGGATTAAAAGTTGATCTATAATTCTTGTCAGCATTCTACGAGCTAATAACAGTTGGTTTATCTAGATCATAGACAAAATAATGCCAATTTTCCAACTAGAAATAACTAAAATTGTCCACTTTTCCAACTGAATTATGCTTTATTCAGACCACTTTTCCAACTTTTAAGAAAATTAGGGATACAAAATAGCAAAGAAATCACTTTCAATATGTGGTCTGAGAACGTGTTTTTAAAGCTCAATTTTGCTATCTGAAAATAAAACTCATCACTAAAAAATACCCTTTAAAAAGCTTGAAGTGACCACACTTGTATAAGTGTGAAAAGAGAATAAAGGGATTGCAAGAAGAAGCAATCCGAGGAGCTTTTATGAAGAACATGAATAATTGCAATAAGAATATGTTAGCAAGAGTTAATGATGGTTTTAATAAGAACTTTGCACCTACACTGTTTGATTTCTTCAGCCGTCCATTAGCAGACTTTGACAATATGTTTACTCCAATGGCAACAGACAATGCTCGTGTAGATATTAAAGATTTAGGTGACCGCTATCAGCTAAAGGCTGATATGCCAGGTGTTAAGAAAGAAGACATCAAGGTTGATTTTGAGAATGGTGATTTAACCATCAGAGCTGATCATCATAAAGAGTGCAACAAGAAAGATGAGTTTGGCTTTATGGTTCATGAGCGTTCAGAAGGTACTTACGAGCGTAGCTTTCATTTTGAAGATGTTGATCCAAAAGATATTACTGCAGCTTATGCAAATGGTGAGTTGGATATCTGCTTGATGAAAGCAAAAGATGCAAAGACTTCAACTTCAATTAAGATCCACTAATTAAAAGTGCTAGCTTTTAAAGCTTAGTCTTACAACCGCATAACACAATAGTTTACTCTCATAAATAGATAGGGCAGAGCCACGAGGCTCTGCCTTAATCAGTTGCGTTTAGCTCTCATTTAAAGATTCTTTTCAAAGAAAGATTCGATCTTATCAAAAGGTATTACATCCATCTTGTAGTAAAGATCTGTATGTACTGCGTTAGGTACGATGTACAGTTCTTTGTTATCATCTTTTAGCTTTTTGAACGCGTCTTCAGAGAAATATCTTGAGTGGGCTTTTCACCATGTATCATCAGTACAGGTGTTTCAATTTCATCAGCATATGACAAGAATTGGCATGTTCATGAAGGTTGCTGCTGAGGTTACAGTAGCACCTGATGTAGAGCCATATGATTTTTCATGGTAGCCTAATTTTGTTTCATAAAAGTTAGAGTAGTCCTTAACAAACTGAGGCATATCAGGAGTTACCTTAGCTGGGACACTTCCTGCCATTGCATAAGTACCGTTCTTATAATCAATAGTACGTTCTGCTGTAATTTGAGCTCTTGCTTTCTGTCTATTTGCTTTTAATTCTTCAGAAGACGTACCTTCATCAAAATAGCCATTTGCCATGCCTCTTGTCATGTCGTACATGGTTGAGGTAACGGTTGCTTTGATTCTAGGATCTTGAGCGGCTGCATTTAACGCAAAACCACCAAACCCGCAGATGCCAATGATACCGACTTTGCCATCAGCTACGTTTTCATTATTCAGTAGGTAATCAACAGTTGCTAAAAAATCTTCTGTATTAAGTTCTGGGGAGGAAATGTTTCTAGGCTCTCCGCCACTTTTTCAGTAAATGCGGATCAATAGCTAAAGCAATAAAGCCACGAGCTGCCATTCCCTGAGCATAACGACCTGATAACTGTTCTTTTACGGCACCATATGGACCTACAACAGCTAAGGCTCTTAGCTTATCTCCTTTTTTCATATTAGCAGGAGTATAGAGATCACCTACCATGGTGATGCCAAAGCGATTGTAGAGAATAACTTTGTGGTGATGAGCTCTTTTATCCTCAGGAAAAACTTTATCCCATTTTTCGGATAGAGAAGATGCGTCTACGGTTAAAGTTGGAGCTTGTGAATCTTTAGCTTAGGATGAGTTGACTGCTAGTGTAAGCAGCATAGTTGCTACAAGAGGGGGTAATACTTTTGCTTTCATAAAATGTTCCTTTATGTATTTTGTATACATGTACTTTAGAACAGTAAAAAGCAAAAAATAGGCACTATCTTTTCAAGTTATTGCCAAATTCTGCTAAAAATTGAGAGTTTTTAAGAGAATTGAGTTAGTTTTTAGAAAGTTTTTGTGACTGTAAATTTACGAAAACAAACTAATCAGATGTTAAATGCTCAATAGGAAGAAGCTTAGTTAGACACATTAGAGCCTGATTTTGAAATTTCGTCGATTAGATCTTCTACAAGATATTCATCACTCATGCAGTGCATATCAGATACGCCTTCACTTACAAGAGGGTAGAGCTTTGACTTATAGAAAATATCTAAGGCTTTGCGCATGGAGATATGTTCTTTTTTAGCCAACAGAGCAACTACTCTTGAGTACTTCATTTGCAGTAAGATTGGATTTGCGTCCATATATGTATCTATCCTCTATAATTTGATGGCTTTTATAAAAGTAAGACAACTCAAGGCAAGTTGAGATCTAAAACAGAATTGCAAGTTAGGCTTTTCAAAACGAAGTCTTTTTATGGCTTCAGCTTTATCTATAAGACCATCAAAAAACAGTTCCACTGTGTTAAAAACTTTGTCATTGGCAACGCCACCGATAACAAGATCATAGTTACTTGTGTCCTGTCCGCTTCTGCATCTTAAGATAAAATCAAGCCAGCTTTCAGAGTAGTCATCAAATTTCATTACATTAAGTGAACTTAGCTTGTCTTGAGTGAACTCAAAATTTGAGATAAAGCTGTCTTTGCCTCTTTTTTTAAATTTTAAACTCCATTTTAGAGATTGTTCGTAAATTGGAGTAACGTAAAAATCAGCACCAAAATCTACATTATTCCTTGAGTGTTTTAAATCTGGAGTCTCTACCTTTGTGTAAGACCCATGATAAAGGAGCATTCTATAGCCCCTTTTTCTTTCATCAAGGATATGATGTCGTCCACAATGTAATCTTTGCTTTGTGTATGAAGAATTTCATATTCAGGAATGATATAACTGTCTAAAATGTTGCTTTTATCAGTAAGAGCTTTATATACAGAATTAGCTTTTATTCCTAGCTTAATTGCAATGTTCTCGATACAGAAAATAGCAAATTCCAGCTCATTTTGATTTGTTATATCATTTTTCACAGTCATTATAATCTCTCTAGGCAAGTTCACGATTTAAGTATAGTTGTCAGGACCAACTAAAACAAGATGAGATAACACGTACTCTGTCTTGTCAGTAACCTGTAAGATTTTATAAAGCTTATCGATTAAATCTTGATGAAAAGTTGATTTTCGGTTGAGAAATAAAGGCAAATAAGCGAAAATACACGCAGTTTTATTTTTGAAAAATCAGTGAAAATGGCAGATAAAAATCTCTTAAATGAAATAAACAAACGTAGAACGTTTGCGATTATTTCCCACCCTGATGCTGGTAAAACCACCATCACAGAAAAAGTTTTATTATTCGGTTCAGTAATTCAAAGAGCAGGTGAAGTTAAAGCCCGTGGCTCAACCGGAGCCTTTGCTCGTTCAGACTGGATGGATATGGAAAAAGAGCGTGGTATTTCTGTTTCCACCTCTGTAATGCAGTTTCCATACAATAACTGTACAGTAAATCTTCTGGATACACCAGGTCATGAAGACTTCTCTGAAGATACCTACCGTGTGCTTACAGCAGTAGACTCATGCTTAATGGTAATTGATGCTGCTAAAGGTGTTGAGGAAAGAACCCGTAAGTTAATGGAAGTCACAAGATTGCGTACCACTCCTATTTTAACTTTCATGAACAAGTTAGACCGTGAAACACGTGATCCTCTTGACCTTTTAGATGAAGTAGAAAAAGAGCTTAACATTCTGTGTGCTCCTATTACCTGGCCTATTGGTTCTGGTAAGTCTTTCCGTGGTATTTATCACTTATTAAAAGATGAGGTAATGCTTTATCACTCAGGTGAGGGATACCATATTCAGAAAGCTCAGACTATTAAAGGACTTGATAACCCTGAACTAGATAAAGTTCTAGGTGAGGATGAAGCTTCACAGTTACGTGATGATATTGAACTTGTAAAAGGTGCTTCAAATGAGTTTGATTTAGATCTGTTTCGTGAAGGTAAATTAACCCCAGTATTCTTCGGTACTGCTTTAGGTAACTTCGGTGTTGACTGCATGCTAGACGGCTTGACCGAATGGGCTCCTACACCTCTATCACGAGTAGCTGATGAGCGCGAGGTAGTAGCATCTGAGGGTAAACTTACAGGCTTTATCTTTAAGATCCAGGCTAATATGGATCCTAAGCACCATGACAGAATCGCTTTCATGCGTATTGTTTCTGGTTCATACCATAAGGGTATGAAACTTTATAACGTACGTTTAGGCAAAGAAGTTATTGTATCTGATGCTGTAACCTTTATGGCAGGTGAGCGCGAACAGGCTCAGTTGGCTGTAGCAGGCGATATCATCGGTTTACACAACCACGGTACCATGCGTATTGGTGATACCTTCACTGAAGGTGAAAAGCTTCACTTTAACGGTATTCCTAATTTCGCTCCAGAACTCTTCAGACGTATTCATTTGAATGATCCTCTAAAGCAGAAACAGTTGCAAAAAGGTCTAATGCAGTTGTCAGAAGAAGGTGCGGTGCAGGTATTCAGACCTATCATCAACAATGATCTGATCGTAGGTGCTGTAGGTGTGTTGCAGTTTGATGTGGTGGTATCTCGTCTAAAGCATGAATACAATGTTGATGCAAAGTATGAGAATATCGCTGTAACCACAGCCCGCTGGTTAACGTCAGATGATCCTAAGGCTTTACAGGAAATTCAGGATAAGGTTCCGCAGTCAATTGCCTTAGATGGTGGTGATAACCTAACCTTCCTTGCAACATCTGGTGTTAATTTAAACCTTAACATGGAGCGTTATCCAAAGGTTAAGTTCTCTGCTACAAGAGAACACTAATAATCCTTGCCTTAAGGAAACTTAAGGCAGGTAATTTAAGAGCACATAAAGAGGACATATGCTGTACGATGCACATGTACATGTAGGAATGTTCGATGACATTGAGTCTTTGGTAAAGTGTGCTCGTTTGTCAAATATAACTCCCATCTGTGTAGGTATAACCTTAGATGAGAGTTTACATACCTTAGAGCTTTTTAAAGCTCAGAATATAAAACTTCCTGTCTTTGTAGGTATTCATCCTTGGTATTTAAAAGACCAAAAGTTTGATTTTAGTCTTATTGAAAAGTTACTTTCCTTTGAAAATGTCGTAGGCATTGGAGAATGTGGTTTAGATAATAAGATTGAAATACCTGTAAACTTTCAAATTGAGGTTTTAGAACGGCATTTAGAATTAGCTTCAAAGTATGCTCTGCCAGTCAACCTGCATATACGAGGCTGTCATGGTGAGTTAATAAGAGTTTTAAAAAAGTATCAAGGTCGGGTAAAAGGTTTTGTCCACAATTTTACCTTCTCGTACGATTTAGCTAAAAAGTACCTTGATTTAGGCATGATGTTATCAGTGGGACATCACATTACCTTTAATCAGGCAAAGTTAAACTCTGTTTTAGAAAAAGTAGGTCTTGAGAATTTTGTTTTAGAGACAGATGCTGATTTTTTACATACAGGCCCATATGATCCAAACTTAATCAAAAGAGAGTATGAGTGTATTTGTAGCTTGTTTAACCGTACAATGGATGAAACAGAGATTGTTTTAGAGAACAATCTCAAAAGGGTAATACCTAAGATTGCAACTCTATAAATTCATAACGTAAAATTCATAACTAAAAGCAATAGGAAAATCGCATGAGCTTTGTTTATATTGTCAAAAAAGATCTCGCATTTGATATTAAAAAGGCAACCAAAAGCGTTGAAGAAAATACCGGTATTAGCTTAAAAGCACTTGCTACAAAAGAATTACATGGTCATGTAGGTGCTTTATTTACAACCGACAATGACAATGCTCATGAATTATGTAAAAAGGCAGTAACTGAAGGCAAGTTTGACTTTGATGTCTTTGCAGCTACCTCTTTCCCAACTTTAAAAGAAAAAGGTGAGATTTGTCTTGATATGGATATGACCTCAGTGCAGATTGAGGGCATTGATGAGATTGCAAGACGTTTGGGCGTATATGACAAGGTCTCTGAGATTACCTCAAAGGCAATGCACGGAGGTCTTGATTTTGCTCAGTCATTAACTTTACGTGTATCCATGCTAAAAGACGGCGATGCCTCCGTAATTGAAGATGTTAAAAGCATTATGAAAGAGACTGATGGTCTTGATGTCCTAATGCAGACTGTAAGCTCACATAACTGGGTAAAAGGTATCTGCTCTGGTGGCTTTGAACAGTTAATATGTGTCTTAGATAAGAAATACTCTTTAGATATGGTGTGTGCTAACTCTTTAGAAATTAAAGATGGCAAATTAACCGGTAAAGTTGATAAGAGAATTGTTGATGCGACAGTAAAGCGTGAAGGCGTATTAGATCTACAGCAAAAATCTAACGTAGAGTCATCACAAATCATTGTCTTAGGTGATGGTGCTAATGATTTAAAGATGATTGAGGCAGCTTCCCTTGGTATTGCTTATCACGCAAAGCCATTAGTACAGCAAACAGCTCCATTTTGTATCAATCATTCTGATCTTAGTGCTGTAGCTTTGCTTTTAGAGTTAAATTCATAAGATGACTAAAACAAAAAGCGTGTTTGTATGTTCAAGCTGTGGTGCTAAATATTACCGCTGGCAGGGTATCTGCTCTGAATGCGGTGAGGCAGGTACCATCAGTGAAACTCTTGTTGATACTTCTCCTAATGCTGGTGCTAAGGTAGCGGCAAGAGCTTTATCTGGTTTTGCTGGAGCAACCGGTAGTGGAATTTGCTCATTAGCTACGGTTGATCTTACCAAACGTCCTAGAATTTCATCTGGCTTTACAGAGTTTGACAGAGTCTTAGGCGGAGGTATTGTCTCTGGCTCTGTTGTTCTAATAGGCGGTAACCCAGGTGCCGGTAAGTCAACCTTACTTTTACAGACTGTAGGCAGACTCTGTTTAAATCATAAAGTACTGTATGTAACTGGTGAGGAATCATTACAGCAGGTAGCACTGCGTGCTAATCGTTTAAAGATACAGTCTAATAACATCAGAATAGCTGCTGAAACTTCAATTGATACTATCTGTGAGATGGCATCAAAAGAAAGACCAGAGGTTTTAATTGTAGATTCTATTCAGGTTATGCATGTAACAGGAATTGAATCAGCACCAGGTTCTGTAAGTCAGGTCCGTGAAGGCGCTGCCGCCTTAACCCAATTCGCTAAAAGGACTGGAATCGCAGTCTTCATGGTAGGACATGTAACTAAAGACGGTACCTTAGCAGGTCCTAAAATTTTAGAGCACTGTGTAGATTGCTCTGTAATTTTAGAAGCTGGTACTGACATGCGATACAGAACACTGCGCTGTCAGAAAAACCGTTTTGGCGCTGTAAATGAGATTGGTGTCTTTGCTATGACAGATACTGGTCTTAAAGAAGTTAAAAATCCATCTGCTATTTTTTTAAACCGCCAGGAAACAGTGGCTCCAGGCTCACTTGCAATGGTAACTTGGGAAGGCACAAGACCTCTATTAGTTGAGTTGCAGGCATTAGTAGATTTGTCCTTATACTCAAATCCAAGACGATTGTCTTTAGGTACTGATCAGAACAGACTTTCTATGCTACTGTCTGTATTACACCGCCATGCTGAATTTGCACTAGCAGATCAGGATGTCTTCGTAAATGTTGTAGGTGGTGTAAAAGTTGAGGATACCTCATCAGATGTACCTTTAGCCTTAGCTCTGATTTCATCTTACAGAGACAAGCCAGTAGATAAAGGTACAATTGCTTTTGGAGAAATTGGTCTTACAGGTGAGATAAGACCTGTACCATATGGTCAGGAGAGAATATCAGAGGCAGTAAAGCAAGGTTTTGTGAGGATCATTGTACCTTTTGACAATGCCCCTCGAACACGCAATCCTGATGTAGAGGTGATTCCGGTAAAGAGAGTTACCGATCTCTTTAATTTAGTCTAAAGTTTTGATTAAGTAACTAGACTATGTAGCTAGTCTAGTTACTTAAAATCGAGACTAGCCTTCAGATACTAAAGAATGAACTAATCTTAGAGCGATAATTAAACGATCCTCGTTTCTAAATCTCTGCTCTAAACATTTACCTGCATTTGCTAAATCATGTTGTAAAGAAGACATCTTTTTCTCGTTAAGCTCTTCTGCGTACTTATCAGTAAATCTCATTAAGTACTCTGTAGTAGCTTCAATCTTAGGCATAGTTCTGTTAGCAATAGACAATGATCTGCCTGAAGCATTTTCAATTAACTCGATGATCTTAGGATAAAGATCAAAGTGACCATGTGAAATATAGTCAATCAGGTGATTACAAAATGAGGTCACATCCTCATAAGAAGGGTAGCAAACATCATTCTGATTTGAACTGCGTGATAAAGATACATTTAGGATCTTCATATACATGAGTACAAGATCCTGACGAGCTTTGATCATGTCATTGACCCATTTATATTTTTCATCAACATTCTGTAAAGTGGTGTTGAAAGTCTTTCCAAATTCAGTTGCTTTCATACGCACCTCCTCTTTTGTTCTATTTAATCTAAAAGTAAAATATCATAAAAATCAGTTAGTAAACTGTTACTTAAATCAAATAAATAGATATAGAAGGTAGGGTAAAAACAGATAATGCCACGAGTGTGGCATTATCAGAATGAAAAATTTGAATTTTGCCAAAGATAAGCTTAACGCTTAGCCATTAGAGACTGCTGATAAAGTTCACGCTTGTACTTCTTGATGGAAGCGGCAAAGGCTTTACGAGATTTTGAATTTAGTTCTACTCTCTGATTATCAAGTTTTACTCTTAATGGGTTTACAGCTCTACCACCGATACGTACCTCATAGTGTAAGTGTGGACCTGTAGAAATACCGGTATTACCAGAACGAGCAATTGTAGCACCTTGTTTTACTCTCTGACCAGGGCGAACTGATAACTTAGACAAGTGCATGTAAACAGTAGATACTGTTGATGAATGTCTTAATACGATAAAGTAACCAGCTGATCTTGAGAAGCCTGCCTTATCTACAACACCATCGGATGGAGCTGAAACTAATGAACCTACAGGCATACCAAAGTCAACACCGTTATGAGGTCGTACACGACCGGTTACAGGGTGTAATCTTCTTGGATTAAATGGAGAGGTTACTCGTACTCTTGAATGGAATGGGAAACGAGCAAAACCAGCAGAACGAGCTGGCTTTAGACCGCGTTCGTCATAATACTTGCCATCTGCTGTATTTAAGTAGCTTGCAACCTTTCCTCCACGTGACAGGGTAAACTCAACAGCGCAGATCTTGCCTTTACCTTTTGATTCTGTAAAGAGCACTCTCATGCTGTCACCTGCGCGGATGTTACGAGAGAACTGAATCTTTCCTTTGAACATCTGCAAGATCTTGTTGATCTCTGTATAGGTAATACCAGCTTTGTTAGCTGCTGTTGAGAAGCTCTCACCTTTTCCGATATTAACTAAAACCAAACGACCACGTTTAGTAGCGCTCATCTCCTGAACAGGCTCGTCTTTTACAGCTGCTACCTTAGTGTCTTTTGCTGTGTCTGTCTTAGAGGCTGAGGCTGTTGCCACTGTTTTAGCATCAGGAGCTTCTTTTGAGGCCATTAACTTTGCCTGTGAGGTGGCATCATCATCCATCTCATAAGAACCTAACCTCTCTTTGACTACAGTGTAGTTACCTGATTTGTCAGTTTTATAGAAACGTAACTGCTCTTTATCTGAGATTGGTTTAATAAATACCAAAAGCTCACCTTTACCATCAACTAAGAAAGAGAGGTTCTCACCAATCTTTAAAGAGTTAATTCTTTTAGCAAGTGACTTGTCGGTATCTAAAATTGCCATTAAGGTAGCTGCAGGAATGTTCAAATCCTCAAATAATGAGGAAATGTTATCACCTCGCTGAACACTCTCTGTTACCCATTTAGTGTCGATATCAGAGTTCTGATCTTTATCAATCTTTTTAGCTAAAGCAGAAACTTCCTTATCTAATTGAGCATCTGAGTCTGCTAAATCGGCATCAGGTAAAGAATCATCATAGTTTTCCATCTGACGAGTCTTATCTTTATTTGAGGTTATGCCATAAGCTTGGGTTAAAGGAACAGAATCATCAATATCACTTACATGTTCATCGCTGTAAGCGAACATGTTTGAATTTGAGCTAGAGTCAGTATCTTCACTTGTTGAATAGAAATTCTTATTAGTAGCGATAGATAGAGTCAGGGCTATGACAAAGGTAGCCAAGATAGCCTTGTTATGTTTTTTTGAAAGAGGTCCCTTCCACGCTGAAGAACCAATGGCCTCTTTTGAAATGTAGTCTTCTGAAATCATTTTTGTATCTTGTAAAAAGTCTTCATAAACATTGCATATTGCAGACATAGCTCTCTTCTTAAAGGCATGTGCCCCTAGATCTGCCTTTTGTAATTTTTGCGTAGTTAAGACTTTGTTTAAATTCTTTATAAATAAGCGTTTATTACAAGTTGTAATGACATTACCAATAAACGCTTATTAACAAGGTTGTTATTCACAAAAATATGTGAAATGTTTAATTGTAAAGTTCATGTAGTTATTATGTACATTAAGCTTTAGTATACTATATTAATGAGTAGACAGCTGATATTATTAGGTGTAATTAATTCACATATTTGAAACAATTTGAGGTAGAGCATGATTTTTGGAGAAAAGTATTACGGAATGTTAAAAAAACTCTCTCCATGGAGACAGAGTTTGTTTTCATTAGTCTTAGCTCAAAGACAATATCCTAATTATGCTCTATGGTGTGAGGTAAATGAGGTCAAAGGGGGAGCTAAGGCTTACCAAAAGACTCTTAACACCTTATGGGAGTTCCATAAAGACAAGTTTAATACAATCGATCTTGAAAAAGTATTAGATGAGTTTGAACCATATTTACTTGATGATGAGAAGAACGACTTATCAGTTGGTGACTTATTTTCATTAGATGCAACTTTGTCACTATCATCATCAATTCTAGCTATCATTATGCATGAAGGTGAAGAAGCTGAAATGGCATCTCGAGCCTCATTAAGCGGAGTCATTCGTCAGATTGAACAATCCTCAGATCGTGAATATACAGATGAAGAGTTAAGAGAAATGGAAAGCGTCGATAACGAGGTTAACTTCCAGATAGAACTTTATGAACTCTTAGAAAAATCTAAAAGAGAACCTTCGCTTGTAGATAAACTTTATAAGTTAAGTTTAAACGGTGGTGTAAGTAATATCGGTTTAAGCCTTGAGTAATGAGCTTTTAATAGTGTGGCTTTTAAAGAAAGAGTTTTAGCTCCTATTTGTAGAATGCCTCTAAAATTAAAATCACACCACTTAAGATAGATACAGAAGAGAACACAAACTTAACCTTGGCGACCGGCATTTTAATTAAAAGTGTAGTTCCAAGATATGCTCCTGTGAAAGCAGCAATGATCATCACTGGTATCCACTGCCAGTGAATTGCAGTTAAAGCTCCTACAGTAATTGCACCTACTGCATTCCATATTGTAGCCACAAAAATCATAGTATGCATGATAGCTCTTTTAAGCTCTAAGCCAAATACACCCACTAAAGTTAATGTAGCAAATAGACCTGCACCTGATGAAAGTGATCCTGAAAACATGCCGATTATCAGAATACATATGGTGCCTAGGATGGTTCTGGTATAAGAGCGATTTTCAATTCCTTTAGAACCAAATCCTTTTTTGAACATGGTATAGATGCCAGATCCTATGGTAATAAATCCTAAGACTATCTGCGCAATATGAGATGGAACTGAAATAATGATTATTGAGCCAGCGACTACGGCAGGGCAACCTACAAAGAGCATGATAAGACTTACAGCCTTATCAAAGGCAAAGGAGCGGTTAAATCCTTTTTTGGACATGGCTCCAATTCCCAAAAATACTACCGCTACCTTATGAGTTCCTAGAGCTGTAGCAAAAGGAAGACCTAAAAGGATCAGCATTGGAAATTGGATAAAACCAGCGCCTCCACCGGAGACACTGGCAAAGAGATTGGCAACAAAGGTAACTAAAAACAGAACTGACTGATTTACAATTTCCTCTACCACCATAATCTCCATTTTTACTACTTACGGTTTAATGCTCGCCATGCAATATCGTTTCTGTAGAACATTCCATCAAAGTGAATGTTCTTAATGTGAGCATAAGCCTTTTCACGAGCCTTTGCTACATCATCACCTAAAGCTGTTACGCATAAAACACGACCGCCTGAGGTTACGATATTATCACCTACCTGCTTGGTACCAGCCTCAAAGACCTTAAGATCATCTCCAGTCTTAATCTCAAGACCTGTGATCTTGTCTCCCTTACGAGGAGATGCAGGATATCCGTGAGCTGCAAGTACAATACCGATTGCAGGACGAGGATCGTATTTAATATCAACACCATTTAAGCCACCGTTTTTGCAGGCTTTCAAGCATAAGTCTACAAGATCAGATTGCATACGCAGCATGATTGGCTGAGTTTCAGGATCACCAAAACGGCAGTTGAATTCAACTACTCTTGGAGCACCATTCTTATCAATCATTAGACCTGCGTATAAGAAACCACGGTATGGAATACCATCTTCTTTCATTCCCTTTAAGGTAGGATTGATGATTTCATCCATAACTCTCTTGTAAACAGCATCAGTTACAACAGGAGCTGGGGAGTAAGCACCCATGCCACCAGTATTTGGACCGGTGTCACCGTCACCTACGCGCTTGTGATCCTGGGATGTTGCCATAGGAAGTGCGTTCTCAGTGTCAGACATTACAATAAATGATGCCTCTTCACCTTCCATGAACTCTTCGATTACAACTGATGCTGAAGCATCACCGAACTGATGATCATCTAACATGTTGTGAACAGCATCAATCGCTTCTTTTTCAGTCATAGCAACTACTACGCCTTTACCAGCTGCTAAACCGTCAGCCTTAATCACGATAGGAGCACCCATCTTTTTAATATAGGCTACAGCGTCATCAGTCTTAGTAAATACTTCGTAAGCTGCTGTTGGAATGTTGTGGCGCTTTAAGAAGTCTTTTGTAAATGACTTAGATCCTTCTAGCTGAGCACCAGCCTTGCTTGGTCCAAAAATAGTCAAACCTTCTTTTTCAAAAGCATCAACGACACCAGCAACTAGTGGGGCCTCAGGTCCTACGATGGTAAGACCAATGCCTTCCTTTTTAGCAAATGAAACAAGACCTTGAATGTCATCAACACTGATAGCTACATTCTCCATCTTGTCTTCATGAGCAGTACCAGGATTACCTGGTGCTACAAAAACTTTGTCTGCTAATGGTGATTTAGCAGCACGCCATGCTAGAGCGTGCTCACGACCACCGTTACCAATAATTAAAACTTTCATTTAGAACCTCACCTGTTGGGGATTAAAAGTAGGTAGTAAAAGTAGTTTGCAATTTGTAATTAAAGTTACGTGCAACAGCTCTTGTTAGATGTATATGCACGTAACTACTTACAAATTAGTGACGGAAATGACGCATTCCGGTGAATACCATAGCGATACCGTGCTCGTTAGCAGCATCGATAACTTCCTGATCACGGATTGAGCCACCTGGCTGAATAATGCACTTAATGCCTGATGCAGCTGCGGCATCAACACCATCACGGAATGGGAAGAAAGCATCAGATGCAAGGGCAGCCCCCTCAAGTGATAACTTAGCATCTTCTGCTCTTAGACAAGCAATTCGTGCTGAGAATACACGGCTGGTCTGACCACAACCGATACCTAAGGTCTTCTTGTGGTTGGTGTAAACAATAGCATTTGACTTAGTGAATTTACATACCTTCCATGCAAATAGAAGTTCATCCATCTCATCTGCTGTAGGAGCTCTCTTTGTTACAACCTTAAGCTCTTCTTTCTTAACAGTCTCAAGATCGGCTTCCTGAACTAATAGACCACCATTCACTCTCTTGAAGTCTAATCTTGGTTTAGCCTGACCTAAAGGACCAGTCTCTAACAATCTTACGTTCTTCTTACGAGCAACTTCAGCTTTAGCTTCCTCTGATACAGCAGGAGCTACGATAACCTCACAGAACTGTCTGTCAACGATAGCCTTAGCAGTTGCGCCATCTAACTCACGGTTGAAAGCGATGATACCTCCGAAAGCTGACTCGCTATCACAGTTAAAGGCATCTTCATAAGCCTGAGTTAAGTTTTCACCTAAAGCTACACCACATGGGTTTGCGTGCTTTACGATTACGCAGCAAGGCTCTTCAAACTGACGAACACACTCGATAGCAGCATCAGTATCAGCAATGTTGTTGTATGAAAGCTCTTTACCCTGTAACTGCTTAGCTGTTGAGATACCAGCATCGTGTGCATAGATATCTGAGTAGAAAGCTGCTTTCTGATGAGGGTTCTCACCATAACGCATGCTCTGTAATTTCTTGAAGTTTAAGTTTAGAGTACGAGGTAAAGTTGATACGGTACCATCTGAAATGCCGTAATCAGGAACTTTAGTACCAAAGTAGTTAGCAATAGCGCTGTCGTATGCTGCGGTGTGCTCGAAAGCTGCAATAGCTAGATCAAAACGGGTGTTCCATGTTAATGAACCATCATTAGCATCCATTTCTTTGATTACACGGTCGTAATCTGATGCTCTAACAACGATAGCAACATCACGGTTGTTCTTAGCAGCTGCTCTTACCATGGTAGGACCACCGATATCAATATTTTCGATAGCCTTCTCTAGAGGACAGTTTGGATCTGAAACAGTCTTAACAAATGGATAGAGGTTTACAACAACCAAATCAATAGGCTTGATGTTGTGCTCTGCCATTACCTTTTCGTCAATGCCACGACGACCTAAGATACCACCGTGGATCATTGGGTGAAGAGTCTTAACTCTACCATCCATCATTTCAGGGAATTTGGTGTAATCAGATACTTCGATAACCTTAACACCATTCTGATCTAGTAATTTAGCAGTACCGCCAGTTGATAAAATTTCAACTCCGCGTTTTTCTAATTCTTTAGCAAATTCAACTACACCAGATTTATCAGAAACGCTGATTAGAGCGCGTTTGATTGGACGTAAGAGGGCTTCCATTTAAAGACTATGCTCCTAAAAAAATATATGCGACTTTAAGGACAGGTAGAGTCCTTTTTAAAGTGCATACATTGTACCAATTTGTTTGAACAAAATCGCTATTTTAAATAACTAACAACAATGGTGCAAAAAGTAAGTTATATGCAACAAGTATAAGAGAATAAGTAATTAGAGGTATGTGTACTATTATTTTTTGAACTTATTACAAAGTAAATTAGACGATGAAAAAAGAGTCTTCGGCAATAAGTCAGAATATGACTGTATAGTTAACTTTACGTGTAGGATAAAGCTTTGAACATAAGCACGACAGTATGTCAAGATCTGATATATAAGCCAAAATAAAAAAAATCTAAAAAAAATCTAAAATATAAAATTATATTAAAAATCAATATATTAAGATAACGGTAAGTGATAAAAAGTACTTAAAGTAGGCATGTCTCAGTGTTTTCGCAAAAAGATCTATCTTTTTTTTTTATAAAATAGCGTATACTAAGCGCGTTTTAGGTGAGATATGCCACTAGATGTGGGCTCATCACAATAGAATTTTATGATTGAGTATATCAATCTACACAAAGTATTTATCGTTATAATCGCTCAAGAAAAGAGCATATTTCAAAGGAAATTGTGAATTATGAATAAGTCTGAACTTATCGAGCAAATCGCTAAGCGTTCTGGTTTACCTTTAGCAGGTTCACGCAAGGCTTTAGACGCATTATTAGAGACTGTTGGTGAAGCTTTAGCTTCAGGCGATCGCGTTCAGTTAGTCGGCTTTGGTACTTTCAAAGTTACTGAGCGTTCAGCTCGTGAAGGTCGTAACCCACAGACTGGTGCTGTAATCAACATTCCAGCAACCAAGACTCCTTCATTCAGCGCTGGTGCTGAGTTAAAGAAGACTGTAAACAAATAATTACAGTTTCATTGAGTGAATAAGAAGAAACCAGATCTTAAAGGTCTGGTTTTTTTATATACAAATTAAGTTTTATTTGGGAGCTTAACGTAATTTTTCAACTATGAAAAATACCTAAATTATTAGCTCATAAAAGAGCTAATTTGAGCTATAGTTAGCATGATATAACTTACATAAAATGTGTTTTATCAGCTTGTTTTTAGAGCAAATTGTAGAGTATGCTTAATAAAACTTACATATTCGTGAAGATTTTTGCAATTTTAGATATTTATACTAGATATTGCTCTATTGCTAACTAATAATAGGTGTATTGAGATAGTTGTATCAAGAATTATGGTTAGTTAAATTTTATAAAGGGAAAAAATTATGGCACTGAATCAAAAAGCAGGTCAGAAAGCTAGTTTTGAGGACTTAGACAACATTCCTCGTTTAATGGCTGCTTATTATCTGAATACTCCTGACATGGATGATCCTGAGCAGAGAGTAAGTTTCGGAACCTCAGGTCACAGAGGAACCTCATTAAACGGTTCATTTACAGAATCTCACATTATCGCTATTTCTCAGGCAATTGCTGAGTACCGTCAGAAGCAGGGTATTACAGGTCCTTTATTCATTGGTATGGATACTCATGCTTTATCAGAAGCAGCTTTAGCTACTGCTGTTGAAGTTTTAGGTGCTAACGGTGTAGAAGTTAGAGTTGAAAAAGATCATGGCTATACACCAACCCCATCAGTATCATTTGCTATCTTAAATTACAACAAGGGCAGAACCTCTGGTTTAGCTGATGGTATTGTAATTACACCTTCACACAATCCTCCATCAAACGGTGGCTTTAAGTACAACCCAACCGATGGTGGTCCTGCTGGTACTGAAATTACCTCTGTAATTCAGGATAGAGCAAATGAGATTTTAAGAAACAACCTACAGGGTGTAAAACGTGTTCCTTATACCAAGGCAATCAAGCTATCAAATGTAAAAGAACACGACATGTTAACCCAGTACGTTGACGCTTTAGGCGATATAATCGACATGGAAGCAATTTCAAAGTCTGGTATCCACATGGGTGTTGACCCTCTAGGCGGTTCTGGACTTTATTACTGGGACAGAATTGCTGACAAGTACAAGTTAAATCTTAAGGTTGTAAATTACGCTGTTGATCCTACCTTCTCATTTATGTGCATTGACCGCGACGGCAAGATCCGTATGGACTGCTCAAGCCCATATGCAATGGCAGGTTTAATTAAGTTAAAAGATGACTTTGATATTGCTTGGGGTAATGATCCTGACTATGACAGACACGGCATTGTATGTCATTCAGGTTTAATGAATCCAAATCATTATTTATCAGCTGCAATTAACTACATCTATACTCACCGTCCTTTATGGCCAAAGGAGGCTATGGTTGGTAAGACTGTAGTATCTTCAAATCTGATGAATCGTGTAGCAATAGGTTTAGGTCGCAAGGCATACGAAGTACCAGTTGGCTTCAAGTGGTTCGTACCTGGTTTATTTGACAAGTCATTAGCATTTGGCTGTGAGGAATCAGCTGGCGCTTCATTCTTACGAAAAGATGGCAGTGTATGGACAACCGATAAAGACGGTATCATCGCATCATTACTAAGTGCAGAAATGCTAGCTGTAACCGGTAAAGATCCTTCAGAGCACTATAACGAGTTAATTGAAAAGTATGGTCGTCCATACTATAACCGCGTTGATGCTCCAGCATCTCCTGCTCAAAAGGCTGCTTTAAAGAAACTTGATCCTTCAGCAGTTGAAGCAAGCGAATTAGCTGGTGAGAAGATTGTTGATAAGTTAACTAATGCTCCTGGCAATGGCGCTGCAATCGGCGGTCTTAAGGTTGTAACTGAGAACGGTTGGTTTGCAGCTCGTCCATCAGGTACTGAGAACGTTTATAAGATCTACATGGAAAGCTTTAAGGGTGAAGATCATCTAAAGAAGATCGAAACTGAAGCTCAGGAGATTGTAAACGCAGCCTTAAAGAAAGCAGGTGTTTAATCTAGCTTTCAATTAGGACTAGAAAAGAGAGCAAAAGCAATCGTTAAGGATTGTAATTGACTCTAAATGGACCATTAAGTTCAATCTTATTGGTCCATTTTTCTTTTAATGTGATAATAATCAAAACTGCCCCCGTAATTGAGTACACTTTTTGGCGCTAATGGGCTACAATCGGAACATTCAAAATACTTACAGGATAAATAAATCAAATGAACAAAAAACTGTTATTGTCTTTAGGCATTGCCAGTGCGGTTAGCTTATCTGGCTGTTCAATTCTTTCATCAATGTTAACAACCGAAGATGAGTATTTGGACAAAGCTTCAGCTGCTATGGATATCGATTCAAAAGATCTTACAGTATTACAAGAAACCATTCGTCCTGGTTTGGATGGATTGTCTTATGATCTAAAAGGAAAAGACGGTACCCTTTACAGATGTAGCCTAAAGTCAGGCATAACTGGTACAACAGGTGCAGCATCTTGCAAGAAGAAAGTTGGCAACAAGTGGGAGCCTATTGGTGAACAGCAGGCAGAATCAGATGATGATGGTTCATGGTTCCATTTTACAACGGGTACGGCAAAGAGTGAGTACGTGCAAGAAGCTCCTAACACAAGAGGTGTCGGTGCTAAGTCTCGTGGTTCTAAGAGAGTAGCTACATCTGGAAAAGCTACTATTGTAGCTGATGATTCAGCCCCTATTTCAAGAGAATACGTAGGTGGTACTTCTTCATCTGAGACTCCAACTATTGTGTTTACTCCAAAAGATGATGAATCTGCATTTAAGACCAATCCTACTAAGACCTATAATGGTCGTTTCAAGGTTCGTGATGAGCAAGGTCATTCATACGAGTGCCACTTTGCTAACGTAGGCCAGGTTGTATCAGATACTATTGCAGTATGTACAAAACTGTACTAATACTAATCAAAGACTAATTATTTAAAATAGAGCTCTGGCAAGCGACAGTTTGTCAGGGCTTTAGTTTTATTAGAGATTAGATTAATTCTCTAAAATAATGTAGAGTGAGTAATACTTCTATATGAATCTTTGTATGGGGCAGATATAAATGGGTTATTACTTAAATCCATCATCTCCAAGATATGAAAAATTAAAAAAATCCAAAGTATTTGTGGATAAAACAGATATTTTTGAGATATTAAATGAGAACCTTGGAAAAGAAAAAAGTTTCTTTTGTTTAAGTAGACCACGTTGCTTTGGAAAGTCTGTAACGGCGCAAATGATCTGCTCTTACTATGCAAGATGTCAAGATAGTTCTTCATTGTTTGATAATCTAAAAATAGCTTCATTTGATGACTACAAGAAACATTTAAATCAGCACGATGTAGCCTTTAATCAAATGCAGCAATGGTATGACGGATATTCATTTAAAGACGTACCTCATATCTACAATCCTAATTCAGTAGTAAATGCAGCAACTTATAAAAAGTATATAAGTTACAGGACCAAAACAGAAACCTTTGAAAGCCTTCAGGAATATATTGACATGAATATGGAAGGCTTAAGAGATGACATTGTAAAGTTAATTGCTGGTGAAGAGGTCATAGTCGATGTATCAACATTCAGTAATGATATGGTAACTTTCCATTCAAAGGATGATGTCTTAACCTTACTTATTCATTTAGGATATTTAGCAATTAAAGGTTCTACAAATTTAGGCGTTATAGTACACATTCCAAATGAAGAGATTAAGTTAGAGTTTAAGACCTGTGTAAAGAATAACAATAGATATGCAGGCGTATATGACCTAATCAAAAATACAGATGTGCTGTTAAATGATATCTGGTCATTAAACTCTGAAGCTGTTGCTAAAATCTTTGATGAAGCTCATCAAGACCATACATCAATTCTAACTTACAATAATGAGAACTCATTAGCTAATGTAATTGCCATTTCTCTATTTTTGAGTACAACAAACACCTATAACGTTGTAAGAGAATTACCTACAGGAAAAGGCTATGCTGATTTAGTTTATCTGCCAAAGCCTGGTGTAAACAAGCCAGCGCTTTTAATTGAGTTAAAGTTCGATAAGTCAGCACAGACTGCTATCACTCAGATTAAAGAGAAGAATTACTTACAGTTCTTTAAAGACTATAAAGGTGAAGTTCTGTTAGTAGGTATTAACTACTCAAAAGGTACTAAAACACATCAGTGTATTATTGAGAAGGCAAAGATAGACTAAAAAAACAATAACTGATAAGTGAAAGCAAGCTATAAACAATAAGACTATGTAGCAACTATTACAAGGAAAACACAGTGGCAAAATATACAATCGATAACTTACCTATAGTAAAGGGAAAGTATAAAGTAATCGCTTTAGATCTTGATGATACCTTATTGCGTTCAGATAAGAGTATCAGTGAGAATACCATTAAAACCTTACAAAAAGCTCAGTCTCAGGGCTTTTCAATTGCAATTGCTACAGGTCGTCATCCAAAGAGTGCGGTACTTTACATGCAAAAACTAGGATGTCTTAATGAGAACTCTTATGCTGTATGCTTCAATGGAGCAGGAGTTGTGCGTTTGTCAGACTATGTAGCTTTTGGTAAAGATATTGGTTTCCCTATGGTATGTAAGGAAACAGCTCCATCATCATTAGTAAGAGAAGTAGCAGAATTTGCCCATGCTAATGACTGTGTAGTTCACGGTTACTCTGTTACTCGTGGTTTATTAGTGGAGAATCATAATCCTCATACACAAAGAGAAATTGATAACGGCAGGGTAGGATTTAAAGATATTAGCTTTACAACTTTAGATGATAACGAAGAGTTCTTTAAAGTATTAGTTGTAGGTGAAAAGGAAACTTTAGACAGAATTAGAGGAGAACTGCCAAAGAAGTTTACCGACTTCTTTGCAGTAGTTCGTTCTGAAGCTAATTATCTAGAATTCATACCAAACCATTCAACTAAAGGTACTGCAATTGTTCATCTCTGTCAGGCTTTAGGCTATACACCAGAAAATGCTATGGCTTTTGGTGATGCTGAAAATGATCTGGCTATGATTAAGTCTGTAGGTCTTGGTGTTGCTATGAAAAATGGATTTGACATCGTTAAAGATGCTGCTGACGTTGTAACTCTTACAAATGACGAAGATGGCGTAGCAGAGCTCGTTAAAAAATATTTGGATTAACTTATGTTTAAGATTTCTATCTTCAAGGATGAGAATGATGCTTCTCTAATGAGAAGCAAATATCATGGCTCAGACAGTCTGCCTTTAAAGGTATCAGTAAAAGCTGCTGCAAAAATGATTAAGCTTTATTGGTCATCAAAAGACAGTCTGTTTTCATGGTTCTTATTACTCTTAATTGTAATTTTAACCTCTGGAGCGATTTATTTAGCAAAGGTATTTAATACCTGGTACAAAGATTTCTGGGATACAGTACAAGAGTACAACTTATCAGGCTTTAAATATCAGCTCATGATGTTCGCTATCTTAGCTACCATTCATGTAGTAGTATCTGTTTATAACGCTTATTTAAGATCACAGCTTTGTATCCGCTGGAGACGCTGGTTTACAGGCAAAGTAATGCATGATTACTTAGAGGGTGATTCTTTTTATAAGATGCAATTAGAGGATAGAAAAACAGAAAACCCTGATCAGCGTATTTCTGAGGATCTAGGCAATTTTGTTAGTCTTACTGTGTCTTTACTTTTAGGTACAGCATCAGATCTTGCAATGTTAGGTACCTTTGGTGTGGTGCTTTGGGATCTATCTCATGCCGTAACCATGACCTTGTGGAATGGTTATGAACTGCATTTACCTGATGGCTATATGCTCTATTTAGCAGTAGCTTATGCGTTTATTGGTACCATTTTAACCTTCATCATTGGTAAGCCTTTAGTAAAGTTAAACTTCCGTCAGCAGCGTTATGAAGCTGATTTTCGTTTCTCTTTAATCAGAGTAAGAGAAAATTCAGAGTCAATTTCTCTATATAACGGTCAGGAGCCTGAGGAGAAAATTTTAAGAAACAGATTCTCTGAGGTAGTTAAAAACTACTTTGCTTTAATTAAAAGAGAAAAGGTTTTAGGTTTCTTTACCTTAGGTTATGCACAGACAGCGGTGATCTTCCCAATGCTAATTGCAGCTCCTATGTATTTTGCTAAGGTAATTACCATAGGTAGCATCATGCAGATTAGCTCTGCCTTTGGTAAGGTTCAGGACTCTTTATCTACCATTATCAGCTCATTCTCAACATGGGCTAACTACAAATCAGTGATCGATCGTTTAGCTTTATTCTTTGACAGCATGGATTCAAGCAATGAAATTGAATGTCTTGCTCCTAAAAAAGAGGGCAGTAAGTTTAGCTTAAATGGTCTTACTGTAAGAACTCCTACAGGCAAGATGCTGTGGAACAATCTGTCATTAGAATTAAAAGACGGACAAAGTCTT
>OQWA01000026.1_pt1 | contig 26698 bp, 24 predicted proteins | sample 1691581 | NCBI WGS metagenome assembly OQWA01 (sample SAMN03418264, study PRJEB22391) | human gut metagenome | biome: human-gut; feature: organic feature; material: feces | host: Homo sapiens | place: Tanzania | collected 2013-01
AACAAACATTTTGTTTCAAACATAAACCTCAACAGGCATCATTTCTGTATTTTTCCCATTTCAATCCGAATTTCGTGCCGCTCCGGATCGGTGTTCGAGCAGGAATACAAATCGAATCCGATAACCTCGAATCCGTTTTTTCGATAGAACGCAATTGCATTTTCATTGCAGGACTGTCTTTCAAGAACGCTCATTCGTGCGCCGGAAGCTTTTGCCGCATCGGAAGTTGCATTCATCAGCAGCGTTCCGACGCCTTTGCTGCGCACATTTCCCGAAGCAGCGGTTCAAGCCGGCATTGACATATCCGATTTCGGTCACAGCTTTGTCCCCATTTGAATACACTGGTGCTGTAAGTGAATTATTCAGCGCAATTTCAAGGCCGCTCCGATTCGGGGTTGTTCGGAGTGCCGCTGACTGTATTAATGATTCCGGAGGGGTATTATGAACAGCATTATCGCACAGCTTGACGATGTGCATTTAATATATCACGAGCCGCGCGGCGAAACCGAGGCGGTGGGGGGTATAAGTTTATCCGTTCACAAGGGGGAGTTTGTTTCGATAGTCGGGCCTTCCGGCTGCGGCAAAACGAGCCTTCTGTCCATTTTTGCGGGCATATTGCAGCCGAGCTCCGGCAAGGCCGAGGTTCTCGGCGCACCGCCCGATCCGCGTGCAAACAGCACGGGCTACATGCTTCAGCGCGATCATCTTTTTGATTGGCGCACAATCGAACAGAATGCCCTGCTTGGGTTGGAAGTCAAAAAAAGACTGAATGCCGAAACCCATGCATACGCTGCGGAGCTGCTGGACCGTTACGGATTGGGAGCGTTTAAGGATTATTATCCGCGTCAGCTTTCGGGAGGAATGAAGCAGAAAGCCGCACTTATACGCACGCTTGCTTTTTCGCCGGAGCTGCTGCTGCTGGACGAACCTTTTTCCGCATTGGATTATCAGCAAAGGCTTCTGCTTGCGGATGAAGTTCATTCAATCATCAAGCGCGGAGGATACACCGCCGTGCTTGTAACTCACGACATTTCGGAAGCCATCTGCATGAGCGACAGGGTAATAATCCTGAGCGAACGCCCCGCACGAATCCGCAAACAGGTGGAAATCAACATGGGCAGCGACACGCCGCTTGAACGGCGGTCAAACCCGCTTTTCAGAGAATACTATGACGCTGTCTGGTCGGAATTCCGCCTTGCGGGAGAGCGGCAGCAACTGATGCCGACGGAAAATGCGAATACGCAGAAAGGAGTTTGAACCGTGAAAAGAACGAGGAAAGATATAAAGAGTTCGAAATTAAAACCTCATGCAGCGGAAAAACCTTCGGCGCCGCTGCCCGCAGTGTCCGACGAACATGTTGCTTATCTTCGACGGCTGAAGCGGCACAACCGCTTTATCATTGCAATGCAGCTGGCAATTTTAGTTGCATTCATCGGGCTTTGGCAGCTTTTCGGGGATCTCGGCATCGTGAACACTTTCATTGTATCCGCACCGCTGCGTGTTTTAAAAACGCTCGCCCGCCTGAATGCAAGCGGGGAGCTGTTTGTTCATATCGGCGTCACAATGCTTGAAACAATCGCCGGGTTCACTGTGGGAACACTGGTCGGAACACTTATTGCAGTGCTGATGTGGTGGAGCAAAACTCTCTCCCGCATTCTTGACCCGTATATGGTGGTGTTGAACGCATTGCCGAAAATTGCGCTCGGTCCGATAATAATCGTTTGGGTCGGCGCAGGCATGGAAGCGATAATCGTGATGGCACTGCTGATTTCAACAATCGTAACAATAATGACGGTGCTGGCAGGTTTCAATGAAATATCTGCCGAAAAACAGCTCCTTATGCGCACCCTCGGTGCAAACAAAATGCAGACCTTTTTGAAAGTGATTCTGCCCGCTTCCGTGCCGACAATTATCGGTGCGCTGAAACTGAGCGTCGGAATGAGCTGGGTCGGCGTCATCGTCGGCGAATACCTCGTGTCCAAATCCGGTCTCGGCTATCTTATCGTTTACGGCGGTCAGGTGTTTCAATTGGATCTTGTTATGACGTCAATAGTGATCCTCTGCATACTTGCCGCTTTGATGTATTATTGCATCGCCTTCCTTGAAAAAAGGATCCTTCAGGCGAGGGGGGAAGGGTAGACTGCCGCGTGATTGGTAATGCGCGGTTAAAAAGCGAACCGAGCCAAAGCTTTCATTTGCCGAAGGCCTTGACTCGGTTCGCTGCCGTTTATATTTTTCTTCGTTGGTATTCAACATTCGTATTCAACAGCGCTTATATTGCGGTTTAATTTCCGCACGAAATGCTGTAGTTCTCATTTCCGACAGTAAAAACCGCCCTGTCGTTCACTCTGTCTATTTCAACGGTGACGGGCATTGAAGTGACATGTTCGCGCAGCACGGCAAAACGGGTATCGGAGGGAACAACCCCATCGAGAAGCTCCTCGGGAGAAACAGACAGCGAGCGCATATCCTCGGCTTTTATCCCGCCGGAATCCTTTATGCGTTCATCGGTTGTCATTCCGAAGTAATTGAAAGTTCCGCCCACATCCCAAGTTGCATCGCAATAATAGTATTCTCCGTCCAGTTTTATCAAGTTCCACTGATGTGCAATGGAATCGTTGATGCAGTTGACGTCAATGCAGTCAATATCCGCCTGCGCGCAAAGGAAGGTCATTGCCTCCGCAAACGAATAGCATATGCCCATTCCGTCACACATAACGGAATAAGCGGACGTTCGATAGATGTATTCATCCTCGGTAAGGTTCTGCGGGTTTTCATATGCTTCATAGTCGTATTGCGCATATGCGGTCAGCCTTGAATACAGCAAAAGCGCACGCTCGGTTTCGTTATCGCCCTCGCGAAGCACGGACATGAAGTCGATTGCGGTTGTTTCGAATTTTTGCAGTTTTTCGTCAAGTTCGTTTGGCTCAACGTTGATTATTTTCCATTTCAACACACCCGTTGAAGCATCAAAATCCCGATAATCATTGCAAAGTGCAAATGCGGTGAACGGCGGGCACATCCTGTTGACGGCAAAAACCGTATTCATTGCAAACGTTGGTTCATAGCTGTCGAACCCGAATTTCACGCTTGTTTCTCCTTTCAGAAACGCATCTATGACCATTCGGGCGGCTTTAATCGCCTGTTCGCCGACAAGTTTTGTCATCAGCGGCGTTGTCTTATGATAATCCGGACTGTAAACAAGCGGTGCACGCGTCGGCATCGGCGTTTCCGTCGGCACGGCAGCCGTCGTCGGCCGAATCGTTTGCGCAGGGGTCGGCGCGTCCGTGAGATTATTTTCTCCGCTCCCTCCGCAGCCGCCGAACAAGCCGAACACCGTTGCGGCACAGACAATCATTATAAGCAGCTTTAATAAAACCTGCCGCCCCGCTTTTCTTCCGTTCTCAGCGCATTCAATCGGCAAATGCTGTTTTTTCATGCCGTGCCTCCTCGGGATGCTTTCAAATCAATCAGCGAATGTTCCGCTTTTTTTAACAATAATGCCGCCGGTTTTAAAAATCGAGTTTTCCGGCACAACCCCGCGAACGCAGGAAACGGGGTAGACATTGCTGTGCCGACCGATGACCGTTCCCGGATTCAGCACGCTGTTGCAGCCCACTTCAACAAAATCTCCGAGCATTGCTCCGACTTTTTTTCGCCCGGTTTCAATGCTTTTTTCGGCGGATTTAATCACAACGTGAGTCTTGTCGCTCTTGACATTGGATGTTATCGAGCCTGCGCCCATATGCGCTTTATATCCAAGAATCGAGTCCCCGACATAGTTATAATGCGGAGTCTGAACATTGTCGAAAAGAATAACATTTTTCAGCTCCACCGAATTGCCGACAACGCAGTTTTTTCCGACAAGCGCATTGCCGCGGATAAAAGCACCGTGCCGCACTTCCGCACCGCTGTCAATTATGCACGGACCGTTTATCCATGCCGTGGGGTAAACGACTGCATCCTTCGCGATCCAAACGTCTTCCTTAGGGTGAGAGAATTCCTCCGACGAAAGGGCCGCACCGATTTTGAGAATTGTTTCGCCGATTTTGTCCAACGCCTGCCACGGATATTCGCATTCGCGCAAAAGATCCGCCGCACGAGTTTTGGACAGATCAAAAAGTTCATTTGTTTTATACATTTTTTGCCTTCCAAATTCAAAGTATCAAACCGTTTTAAAGCATTGCCCCGCCGAACGGCAAGGCCGCTCATTTTTGCTGTGCAAGGCCCTCACGCTTTATTGCGTCGACTATGCCGTCAACAACCTTGCGGCATTCTTCCGTTGTCTGTGCCTCCGCCATGACGCGAATAACAGGCTCCGTTCCGCTCTTGCGCAAAAGCACCCTGCCGTTGTCGCCCAGAGCCTCCTCCGCTTCACGCACACTGCCTTTGACGACATCGTTGTTAAGCACCGCCTCCTTATCCGATACGCGCACATTCACAAGCAGCTGCGGATAAATCTTCACCGGAGCAGCAAGCACGGAAAGCGGCTGTTTGTTTGCAAGCATCGCCTGCATAAGCTTTATCGCCGTCAAAAGTCCGTCACCCGTTGCGGCATATTTGCTGAAAATGATATGCCCCGATTGTTCGCCGCCGAGCAAATGCCCGTTTTTCCTCATGCATTCGTAAACATATTTGTCGCCCACATCCGTTTTTTCGTAGTTGATACCGGCACGGTCAAATGCGCGATAAAGTCCGAAGTTGGACATCACGGTTGTTACAACGGTGTTGTTGGCAAGTTTTTCTCTGTCCTTCATGTACTTTCCGTAAATATAAAGGATAAGATCGCCGTCAATCACTCTGCCTGTTTCATCGACCGCAATGCACCTGTCCGCATCGCCGTCAAACGCAAAGCCCACATCGAGCTTGTTTTCGGTCACAAGCCTGCGCAGCCCCTCGATATGTGTCGAGCCGCAGTCGTTGTTGATGTTCAGCCCGTTCGGCTGATTGCCGATAACGACCGTTTCCGCGCCGAGAGTTTCAAAAATGCTCTTTGCCATCATCCATGTGCTTCCGTTTGCGCAGTCAAGGCCGATGCGCATACCCTTATAAGAGTGGGTTGCAAGGCTGATAAGATAACCGATATAGCGGTTGCGTCCCGCCGCATAGTCAACGGCTTTTCCGATATCACTTCCGGTCGCAAACGGAATCTCCGCACCTTTGCCGTCGAGATAACGCTCAATTTCATCGATAACGTATTGCTCCATCTTTTCGCCGTCCCCGTTCAGCAGCTTAATACCGTTGTCGAAATAGGGATTATGGCTTGCGCTTATCATGATGCCGCAATCAAAATCATCGGTGCGCGTGATGTACGAAACACTCGGCGTTGTTGTAACATGCATAAGGTACGCATCCGCGCCGCTCGCCGTCAGTCCCGCCGTCAATGCGCACTCGAACATATAACCCGAACGCCTTGTGTCCTTGCCGATAACAACGGAACATTTATGCTCCCGTCCGTAGTATGCACCCAAAAATCGGCCGATTTTGTAGGCATGTTCAACATTGAGCGCTTTGTTTGCTTCGCCTCTGAATCCGTCCGTGCCGAAATATTTTGACATAGTTTTTACCCTCCGCAGAAAATGAGTGAGTGCCGATAAGTTTTTTCGGCTTCCCCTCAATTGTTTATAAATTTGATTTCCCCCGCACGCCGTTTAAGCATCGGGCGGAATTCTTCCTGTATTAAAATTTATCAAGGTTTGAATATATGCCGCAATGGCTGCTGCTGTTATTGCGGCGGCACCGGCATTCAGCGTTTCGCCCCGCCTCCGCACAATTCCTTTCGCTCCGTCTCCGGCACAAGTCCGCCGCCCGTTGCCCAAAGAATATGCGCAGCTCTGCTCATTTTTTCGTCAAGTCCGTGTTTTTTCAGGTATTCCGCGCAGCTTTTGCCCATCATGCCCATGTATGCGGCGGCGGATATTGCAGCGGAAGGTTCAACAAAAATGCCTTCCGAACCGTGCAGCAGCCGCAGCAGCGGCAAAAGTCTGCCGTCCGAAACGGTGAACTCGCCGTCCAAAGTTTTGCGCATCGCTTCGAAAACAAGCTTTGAGGCGCAGCCCACGGCAAGCCCGTCCGCCTGCGTTTTGCCGCTCAGCCCAAACTCCGCAACCGGGACGCATTCGCCCTTTGCAAATGCCGCAAGCATGCACGGTGCGTTCACGGGTTCGACAAAGAAGCAATGCACGGCATCACCGAACAGTTTTTTAAGTCCGAACGTGATCCCGCCGGGTGCGCCGCCGACTCCGCAGGGCAAATACACAAACAGCGGGTGTTCGGCATCAACGCTCACTCCGCGCGCCGAAAGCTGAGCTCGCAGCCGCAATGCGGCAACTGCATAGCCCATGAAAAGATCGACCGAATTCTCGTCATCAATAAAGTAGCTCGTCGGGTCCGCATCGGAAAGTTTCCTGCCCTGCCGCACAGCCTCGGAATAGTCCGTTTGATATTCAATAACGTCAACACCCTTTTCGCGCAGCAGATCCTTTTTCCACTGTTTTGCATCCGCGCTCATATGAACGGTAACATCATAGCCGAGCGCAGCGCTTGCAATGCCTATGCTCAGCCCGAGGTTACCCGTTGAGCCGACCTGAATTTTGTATTTCGAAAAGAACTCACGCTTTTCAAGCAGTGTCGAATAGTCAGAGTCGGTTGTTATAAGTCCGTGCTCAAGCGCAAGCTTTTCGGTATGCTTCAGCACTTCGTAAATACCGCCGCGCGCTTTCACCGAACCCGCGACCGGCAGTTCCGAATCCGCTTTTATAAACAGACTGCCCGCCGGAACGGTTTCCGAACAGCCGCCGCGCTTCAAAAGCTGCTTTTGGAAATTCTGAACCGCTTCAAGCCGTGATTCGATTATACCGTGCCGCGGCGCCGTTTCGGGGAATGCTTTCTCAATGAGCGGCGCAAAACGCACAAGCCGCGCTTCCGCATCCTTAATTTGTTCAATGCCGAAAGGATAATCCGGCGCATTAACGGCATTCGGGTCCATGTCCGTGTTTTCAAAGAACACTTCCTCACACTTTGAAAATGCGGACAGCTCCGTCTGCGGAACATAACGGAATTTTGAAGGCTTAGTGTCTCGTTCCGCCTTTTGTTTTTTGGGCGGCTTATAGTTGAATCTTGTTTGCGCTTCTTCTGGCTTTCCGGCAATGATAAGCTCTGCCGCCTCCGCCGCCTGCATCATTGCACCGTCAATAAGCTTTGCTTCTTCGTCGGTCGGAACACCGAGAACATGGTCGATAAGTCCGTGTGCGGGCTTTCCGATTCCGACCCTGATTCGCGGAAAGTCTTCAAACCCAATCAGGCTTTCAATGCTTCGCATTCCGTTATGCGTTCCCGCCGAACCGTTCATGCGGATTCTGAGCGCGCCGCAGGGCAGATCTACGTCATCATATATTACAACTAGTTCATCATGCTGCGGTTTATACCAATTCAAAAGATCGCCCACTGCCCAGCCGGAATTGTTCATAAATGTTTCCGGTTTTGCAAGCACAACGCGCGTGCCGTCGAGCCGCCCCTCGCCGTACACGGAACGGAACCCTTTTTTGTTTACGGAAATATTCAGCCTTTCCGCTATTTTATCGATCGTCATAAACCCGACATTGTGACGTGTTCTGCTGTATTCCCTGCCCGGGTTGCCCAGCCCGACTATAATAAACATCGTTTTCTCCCTGTCGCTCGTAAGCTCTTATCACGCAACGCCTATTGCAATTCGTGCAATCAGCAGTGCGTCGGCAATTGTTATTCTTCCGTCGTTATCCAGATCTCCGTACTGCGCAACGCCGTCGTGTTCAATAAGTTCGAGCGCAACGCGCGCCGTCACCAGTGCATCGGCGATCGAAACAATTCCGTCCATATCGACATCTCCCGGGCGTGTGTTCGGCTCAACTGCCTCATATCGCGCATAGACATTCCCCGAATGTTGAACATTCTGATATATCCCTTCCCACATAAGGAACTCGTAACCCTCGTGTTCGGGCGGAATCGGCGGAACCGCCGAGCCGCCGACGGGAACGTTAACCTGCGAAATTATTTCATCCGTCAGTCCGTCAATGAACGTTATGGTACAGTTTTGTTCGGAATAGCCGAGCCAATGTTCGATTCTTTGTTCGAATTGCATGTAACTTTCAAATTCGCCCACGAAATGCTCAACCACAACTCCCTGATTGTCCACAATAAACGTTTGCGGAATCATGTTGTATTCCGAAACAAGCCCGCTCAACACCGAATCGAGGCGAATGCAATCGTAAGTGTACCCCGCGCTTTCCATAAGTGCAGCACATGCCTCCGGAGTGCTTGTTGCATCCTCGTGAAGCAAGCCGCAGACCCTAATGTCATCGGGGAAACTGTCCGCCGCCTTCTGCATATACTCCATCTCGTTTATGCATACGGCACTCCAAGTTGAAAAATAGTGCAGAACCGTTATCTTTTTTTGGGTGAAAATTGCTCCGCTGATGCTTTCTCCGTAAATTGTTTCGGAAACAAAGCCCGAAATGTTTTCTCCGATTTTGGACGATGAACTGCCGTTTCTTTCTGCATTTGCATAAAATCCCGAAAAGAGAATGAGCAAAGCTGTAAAGGCTGCAAGAATTCGTTTCATAAGCTTTCTTCTGCCTTTCATTTAGTGATAAAAATAAGTGTTGGATTTTGCCGCCGTTTTCGGCGTTTTGCTTTTTATTGTGTACGAACGGCTGAACGATTTCCGCCGGGAATGTTCCTTGTGCAAATCGGTCGGGAGGTCGGAATTGCTCCGACGCTCCCGTTTTGTCTGCCTGTTTGCCGGCAGCTGCCGCACAAACACCGGTCAAGGCATTTATTCAGCCCGATTTAAGACTTAAACCGTTCAGTTGTCTTCGTTGTTCTTTTTCTTTTTGGAGAGTGCGACTGCAACTCCTGCCGCTGCACCGAGAACAACTACGCCGCCCGCAGCAATGAACGGCCAAACTTTGACGGGTGTTTTTTCTCCGCCGCTGTTTGAAGGCGTCTTAGTGTTGTCATTTGGTTTTGTGTCGGGAGCTTTGGTGCTGTCCGCACCGGGTTCGGGCGTGGTGCTGCCGGTCGGGTCGCCGCTTTCGGCGGGCTGTTTTGTTTCGGTGGGCTGATAGTTCGGAGCCGATGTCTTGTTGTCGCCGACAGCCTCTTCTCCGCGGTTAAATCCGCCCTCCGGATCCTTTGCGCCGCTGATTGTGATTATCGCGTTATGGGTCGTGAACGCCTGCGGAGTGGATTCGCCGCCGATGGGTGCATTCACAAATTCGTTTACGATCATAACGATTTGCTGATTCACCGCAACGCCGTCTTTGACCTTAAAGGTCATTTTGAAGATATCGCCTTTCGCTTTCATCGCATCGGTCGGCATACCGATTCCGAGCTTGATTTTGCCCTGATAGGCAAGCGTCTCGTAATCAAGGATAACAAGGTTGTTCCCGGAACGAAGGCTTTTCATAACATCCAGCTCTTCAAGCCCGACAAGTTCAAGAGAATTGGGATCATATTCAACGGAAAGGTGAGCAGCGTGGATTGCATATTCTCCGCTTACGCTCAGCGTAACATCAAAGGTGCCTCCGGCAGGAACATTGTCCGTGCCGTTCATCGTGAACACCGCGCCCTGGTCCGCAAGCATTGCCTGCGGCAGCAGCATTGCGGCCGCAAGAAGAATTGCCGTAAAGATGGTTGCAATTTTTTTCATTCGTTATTGTTTAACTCCTTTTTCTTTTTGTCTTTATTCGGAACACGGTTCGGCTGTTTATCATTTCGAAGCGCAAGCCGACTCTATTCCTGTCCAGTCTACATTGTAGCATAACAGAACTTCTTTTTCAATAATTGAATTTGGGCAATTCTTTGAACATTGTTTGCGGCACCGCTTTCCGATGCTGCATGAAGTGCGGTTTTTTATTGCTGCTGTACATAAAAAAGTACATATAACATTAATATATGTTCCTTTGTGTCGCCTGTGTCCGTTTTGTGACAAAAAAATGCAATTCGGGCGCAGATTCGGCAAAATAGATTTTATTCTGTTAATATATGTTCACAGGCAACACATTGCCGCAGATATCTCGCCCCGCGATGTATCGCAAAGGGCACGGATACATCGCACCTAACAGTCCGCACGCCGCTGTCATGTCACGGTTCATTTCTTTCCCCTCTATGCGGCATCAGCAGCAGTGCGCGGACACCACTTCCTCCGAGCCTTCCGTTCGGGAAGCTGCTGCTGCAAAAGCCCCTCCTCATACATCCGCTTCCCCTGCGGCTGTATGCAGTTATCGCTATCATTCTTTTGCGGCAGCAGCCCTTTCTTCAACGCATTTGCAGCATCATTTCCGCATTTCCAAAATCGCTTATTATGCGGGTCTCCGCCGTTTTAAAATGCATATAAAAAATGGGGGAAGCCCCCCTTGCGGGGAGCTTCCTTTTTCATGCATCTTATTATTTTTAACACATTCAGTCTTTTTACAGTCCAAGCGCAGGCACAAGCAGATGCATTGCACAAAATGAAACAACCGAAACAGACGAACCGATTATGAATTGAAGCACAGTATGCCGTCCGAGTCGAACCGACGATATGCCGATTGGCACCAAAAGCAAAGCAGCAGGCAGGAACGCAGCACCGAGATACGCCGTCAGCATTGTGACCGGCCCCGCAACACCGCAGGCATGACCGCTTGCGCGATATTTGAATATGAAGGAAAGTATCGCCAGCATCAGCCCGGAGCAGAGATATGTTGCAAACATAACCTTTTCAACCTGCACTCCGCCGCCGAAAAAAGCAAACGCTGCACCCATTAAGTAACCCGTCACCGAGAAAATAAGCGCAACCGTCCTCTCAAACTTTCTTCCGCGCTTTTTCAATGCGGGAATCACCGCGCACAGCGCATACGGAACAACCGGCAGAAGGCTGAGCGAAAAAAGCGCCTCCGCATAGTGAAACCTGTTTGCAAACGCTGCATCACCCATCGCAATATAAAGAATCGTTGTGAGCAGAGCCGCAAAGACCGGCGGCACGGTTACAACCCGTATAATTTTGGCAGCGCACAGCTTTCCCTTGCCGACCGACCTTCCGGATTTTGCGGACAAGTTAAATTCGTTTTTATTGAGTCCGCTGTCCCGACTTTCAAAATGATTCGCTCTGAGATTCTCCATGTTTCTGCTGATTCCTTTCGCTTTTCTTTTTTCCGTACCGCCTCCTCCGTTTAAATCAGCCGCAGGCAGGTACTCCTGTTTTGCTCCGTGGTTTATTTTGTATCATATTCCCCGCCGAAATGCACCCTATTGTGCGCATACGGAATTCTATGCTGCCGATTCCCGCCGGTAGAGTTCAAAAACCCGCATTCTACCGTGAGTAGAGTGTGTTTTTTTGTTTGCTTTTGTTGGCAAATTTATATATCGCATTATAATTGATTTTCTGTTGCTTTTTTTTGCTTATTGTTGTAAAATAGTCTCATGATAGTTAGAGATGATGAAAAAGTAAAAAAAATCATTGCCGAAAACATTGTGCGCTACCGGCGTGAATGCAACCTTACCCAAGCGGAGCTTGCCGAAAAAATCCACTATTCGGATAAATCCGTCTCCAAATGGGAGAGAGCGGACGGTGTTCCCGATATTTTTGTTCTTGTCATGCTTGCGGAACTGTTCGGCGTAACGGTTAACGACTTTTTGACTGAAAAGCATCGAAAGAGCCACCGTGCCGCTCCTAAGCTGAAGCGCAGTATCATAACGCTGATGTCCGCCGGGCTGGTGTGGCTTGTTGCGGCCGTTGTTTTTTTCGCATTCAAAGTCGCCTTTCCCGACCTTCCGCGAATTTGGCTTGCATTCATTTATGCAATCCCCGCGATGTTCATCGTGACGCTTGTGCTGTCCGCGCTTTGGCATCCGCCGATTTTCAGCTATCCTTTGGAGTTGACCTCCCGAAAGCTGATGAGGATAACTGTAAAGATATCTCTTGTCCATCTTAACAGCATATAGCGCTTCTACAGCTTTTGTCTTTGCCTCGGTCCTAGACATGCCATGTATTATAAGAGGACGTATGATAGACCCCTCAACAGTGTCCCTAGGGTTAAGATTCGAAGCGGGGTCTTGGAAAACAACAGCTACTTCCTTGCGTATGCGCTTCTTTTCAGCATTGGAGGCCTTGGAGAGATCTATATCGTTAATTAGTACCGTTCCACCAGTAGGCTTGGTAAGATTGAGGATAACACGGGCAAGTGTGGTTTTTCCGCTGCCCGACTCGCCGGCAAGTCCCATTATCTCTCCTTTGTTTATTGTTAATGTGACATTGTTGACTGCCTTTACCGTGCGTTTCCCTTTTGTGAAGAAGTTATTGTCCACGGAAAAGAATTTGTTCAGATGGTCTATCTGTATTACAGGTGTTGCTTTTTCCATCTATTTTCCCTCCTCCACGAAGTGGCAACTATAGCTATGCGTTGGACTGATAAAAGTGGTTGGTGCTTTAGTATTTTCACATATCTCCTTTGCGTACGGACATCGATTATAAAAGCGACAACCCTGCTTTTTCTCAGTTATTCTTGGTACAGTGCCATCTATCGTTTGCAATCGTGCCTGATGTTTCGTTACGCGTGGAAGAGCTTTCATGAGAAGTTTGGTATACGGATGCAGCGGGTTGTCGAATATCTCAAACACGTCACCTTGTTCAACTATTTCTCCCGCATACATTATAGCTACCTTGTCTGCCACTTCGGCAACAAGACCAAAGTTATGGGTAATGAGCATTATCGCAGTATTGAATTCTTTTTTTAGCTCATTTATGATATCGAGTATTTGCGCTTCTATCGTCACATCAAGTGCCGTAGTCGGTTCATCAGCTATTAAAAGCTGTGGCTTACGCGAGATCATCATTGCTATCATGACACGTTGTCTCATACCGCCGCTCATCTCATGTGGGAATGCCTCGGCCCGCTTTTCAGCGTCCGGCATTTTCACATCACGATAAAGCTCCAGCACTCTTTGCCATCCTGTAAGTCTGTCTATCCCATCCAGCATTATAGCTTCGTTGACTTGTCTGCCCGTGGTGTATACTGGGTTCAGCGAGTCCAACGGATTCTGAAATATCATGCCTATTTCGCGTCCGCGCACCTTGGTTATTTCATTGTCCGAAAGTTCGATAAGATCAACCCCGTTAAACAATATATTGCCCGTCACCTTGGCATTGCTGCCCAACAATCGCATTATAGAATGAGCAATTGTTGATTTCCCGCAGCCAGATTCGCCAACGATAGCGAATATTTCGCTCTTGTTCATAGTGAGCGATACATTATTCACGGCGCTTAAATATCCATCTCGTACTTTATAGTCAATTGAAACAGAGTTAAGCCTCAATAGTTCTTTGTTCATTATTTCCTCCTAACCCTGAGACTTGGTTCGTGGATCTAGCAAGTCCCGAAGTCCCTCGCCTAATACAGAGAAACTCAATACGGTATACACCAATGCAAGTCCAGGATAAATTGCTAACCATGGCGCGCGGGTTATATAAGTTATACCTTCCGAAACCATTAGTCCCCAATCCGGTGATGGAGGCTGAGAGCCTACACCAAGGAAAGATAGTGTTGTCGTGGACATTATTGTTCCCGGAAGTGACATTGAAAACATGACTATTAGCGCAGGAATAATGTTTGGTAAAATATAGCGAAACATCAATGCGAGATTGTTTTCTCCGAACGCAATGCCTGTTTCTATGAATGCCATGTTCTTTAGGCTCATGGTTTTAGCGCGAACAGTCCTCGCCATCGATGCCCAGTTAACAAGAGCAATAGCGATTATAGCATTTGTTAGATTCGAACCAAGAATGGTAACAACAGCCAGTGCCATGACCATCCCGGGGACACACCATGTCAAATCTGCAAAAAAGAGCATTGACCTGTCCACTATACCTCCATAGTATCCGCAGAAAAGTCCGACAACGACTCCCAGGAAAAGCTGGATCGCTCCGCCTATTGCAGCTACTTTGAAAGCTATACGTGTCCCGTATACTATACGGCTCCAAAGATCGCGACCCAACTTATCGGTACCAAGTATATGCGTTGCACTTGGCGGCTGCAAAACAGCGGAAACATCGTTTTCGTCGTATTCAAACGGAGCAATATAGTCAGCAAAGACAGCTATGACGATTATGCTTAGCAGCATGATTGCGCCAACCATGAAATTTAGATTTTTATAACAGTTCCTAAAGAATTCCTTCCATGGACTTGCGGCCATTATTTGTCACCTCCACCCGTTGATATCCTGATCCGCGGATCAAGCAGACCCAGCACGATATCAGCTATTATGTTGCAAATAACCGTCAGAACAGAAATTATAAGTATTATGCACTGTACGACATTGAAGTCCTGATAGACTATGGAACTTATCATAAGTCCTCCCATGCCGGGTATAACGAATATCTTTTCGAGTATTATGAATCCCGAAAGCAACCACGGCAACGACTGAGATATCTGAACACATATAATTATCATGGAATTTCGCAAAACGTGTTTTATAAGAACATCATGTTTTGCTAGACCTTTTGCGTATGCTGTTGATACATATTTATCATTAAGCGCATCTATAGCTTCTGATTTCGTTAAACGCAGCGTGCTCGCAATCCCGCCAAGAACACCTGCCGTGATCGGGAGTACATAATGCTTCCATGATTCAAAACCGCCAAGAGGAAGCCATTTAAGCTTAACCGCAAACAGGAGCATAAGCAACACTGCTATCCAAAATGAAGGTACAGACGTCATAATAAGTGTCAAATTAACCGTTATCTTATCAAAAATCGAATCTTTTTTGTAGGCGCATAGCAATCCCAACGGCACAGCTATGAGATATTGTACAACCATGGTTATGGCTGTGAGTTTTAAGCTTACCGGTATCCGCACCTTAACAAGATCCCAAACCGGCAGCTTGTATTTGAACGATATGCCAAAATCCTGTTTGGTAACAATTTTCTTCCACCAATCAAAATACTGGACAAGTAACGGTCTGTTCAACCCATATTTTTCTACGGTTTCGGCAATCTTGTCCTGATTCGCCAGTTCTCCAGCCATTAAAGTAACCGGGTCGCCGGGCATCATAAATATCATGCTGAAAACAAGGAATGAAACACAGATTATCAATACAATACCCAGTAGCAACTTCTTACCGATGTAGCGCAAAACATCATCTCCTGTCATCATATTTTTGTCCCTTGATTTATGTCATCCATTCATAGGCGTGGGACATTTGCCTTGTTTGTCTTGACGGTAGTAAAGCCACCTTTTCCTGATTCACTGCTTGCTCAGCCGATTTAGCTGGAACATTGATGTTTTAAGTGGAAAACTCAATTTTCCACATCCGCTATATGCTTGAATTTATCCATATTGCGGAAACTAAAGCCCAATAACAAAAGAAGGCACGTTCCAGCCGCAAAAATGCACAAGTGAAACGCGCCTTCTTATTGAACAGCGTGAGAATGAGGGTGGATAGTTCCATAAAAGTACCATTGTCTTAACATATGAGGTTATGCATTTTTCTTGCATTTATTACCTTACTCTCCTTCCTTCAAACGTTATGATTCGCTTAAACGGTCTCGTTAGAAACAACCGTAACACTGAAACCGCCTTGCCAGTTTTTATTTGGCGTAGCAATTTGCAGTTTTATTATACACTATTACAACTATAACTGCAATATGCTATTGTAGTTTGTTTTTGAAAAAGCTTTCATACTATAAAATAAATGCGAATGGTGGTGACAGGGATGATGCCAAAGGAAGTAGACTATGCCAAGATAGGTAGACGAATCCGTAGTGTTCGACAATCAAAGAACATGACTCAGGCAGAGCTTAGTGCAATAGTAGATTGCTCTAATAATTATCTAAGTCATATAGAAACAGCACAATGTAAGGTTTCACTTTCGATGCTCTTAAAACTGGCCTTTGCGCTTGGAGAAAGTATCGAGTACTTTCTTCTTGATACACCTTATGCCCGTGCTGAGACAATCATCGATAGCGATATATCAAAAAAACTCGCCAGATGCAATCCGTCCACGCTCAATGCTGTATCTAAGATGATTGACATACTGCTTGAGCAGCAGGTAAGTTTATCTATTGAGTGATTGATTAAATAAATATTATAGTTATTAACGTATACTTTTGGAATCATATCTAATTGGAATCAGCGGTTTATCAAGGCAAACATAGAAGGAAGCGGTAGACAAGGAGAAAGGTATGCCTCATATCAATCGCGCGCTTATCCTGCTCAAACATTTCTGAGAGACCACGGACAAAGCGCTCCCGGTCTCCCTTGCGGATATCTCCGCCCATTTGAAGGAACACGGCATCACCGCCGACGCTCGCACCCTCCGCAACGACATTGAACAGCTTGTGGAGTTCGGCGTGGATATAGTCAAAGAACGCAGAGTGCAGAACCTCTACCATGTGGCAACCCGGCACTTTGAAGCCCCGGAGGTCAAGCTGCTCATCGACGCGGTGCAGTCGGCGCGATTCATTACCTCAAAGAAGAGCAAGAAATTGATTAAACGCCTGACGACATTTATTGCTCCCGGAGACGCCGTACTGCTTGAAAGGCATCTGTACATCGACAGCCGCGCAAAAGCCGTAAACGAGAGCATCTACGTCAGTGTAGACCGAATCCAGACTGCCATTGCGGAGCGGAAGAAGATCGTTTTCCGCTACTTCGACTATTCCACCTCCAAAGAGCGCGTGCATCGAAACGGCGAGAAAGTCTATTCCGTCTCCCCTTTTAGAGGCTATAGAAAGATCCGCGCGACATTTCCAAGCCGTTGGTCTACTCTTTTATTGACTTCTGATATATGTAAACAGCGATGTTAAACATAGACTCCAAAACAGGAAAGGTAGCATCTAATTAGAATAGGATGCGCATGCATTGCTTTTGCCTTATCTTTTCACATGTCGGCAAATGAGTCAAGATTAAAACTGTTTTCATCAAAGACAGTTGCGTTTTTCATATGGAAGAAATAGCCTGTGCATCCATAAGAACCGTTGGGAGTGTGAAGCAAGCATTCAAAGTAATTCTTGTTTAATGAACATTTCAGTATGACAAGAAAGCATATTTCATACCGTTGGTATGAAATATGCTTTCTTGTTAGTACTGATGGTATGTTCACTTTAGTGTGCTCTTCTGCTATAATAGAATGGACGGGAGGATTGATTATGGAAATGATGCTTGCTGAGAACATACGGATGTACCGCAAAAAAAGGCGTTTAACACAAGAGCAGCTTGCTGCGGATTTGGGCGTTACCTCAGGAGCCGTATACAAGTGGGAAGCAAACCTGTCTGTACCCGAGTTAAATATGATTATAGAAATAGCGGATTACTTTGATATGTCCGTGGATGCTCTATTGGGTTATACAATGAAGGACAATAGATTATCTGTTACAGTTCAGCGCCTAAAAGAATACCGAATCAAGAAAGAATATGTCGGGCTCGCGGAAGCGGAAAAAGCATTAAAGAAATTCCCTCACGCTTTTGAAGTGGTTCACGAGAGCGCTGTTTTATATCGAGTATTCGGTATGGAAAGGCACGAGGAAAAGTTGCTTTTGCGGGCCTTGGAGCTTCTGGAAAAGTCCTGTATGCTGCTACCGCAGAACACAGACCCGGCTATCAGTGAGTTGACGCTTCATGGCGAAATGGCGGATGTGTACTTAATGATCAATGAAGGGGGAAAAGCCATAGAACTTCTGAAACAGTATAATGCGGGTGGACACTACAATGACAGGATCGGGTTCATACTGGCGACCGATCAAAATCTCGCAGAGGATGCTGTGCCCTTTTTATCAATGGCATTACTGCAAAATATTACTGCAATCATGCGTATCATCGAAGGATATGCAACTGTTTTTTGTGTGCGAAATGATTATTCTTCCGCTGAATCAATCCTACTTTGGGGAATTGAACTCATTTCCGGTTTGACTCAGCCCGGAAAAACAAGTTTTCTTGATAAGATGCTTGGCAGATTCTATGTTTTTCTCGCCTTTATGCAGATAAAAAGCGAAAACAAGGACGACGCAATTATCTCATTGAAAAAGGCTCAAGCGTTTGCACGCGGTTATGATGCTGTTCCTTGTTTTGATATGAGCAGCATACGTTATATTGAGTTTATAGATAGGGTAAACGCATATGACGATCTCGGAACAACGGCACTTGAAAGTTTGGAACGAGCCATTAGCGCCTTTAACGACAAAAAGCTATCTGCTCTATGGGAAAAGCTTTGAGGAGGCAAAATTACTATGAATAATCGTGTTTTATTACTTCTGAGTAAGGGCGTTTCCTACATTGGAACAAAGCTGTTCTCTTTTGCTTTGAGCTGGTATATTCTGAAGCAGACCGGATCGGGGCTGAATTTCAGCATTTCACTTTTGGTGAATTATCTTCCTACAATCATTTTTTCTATGATCGCTGGAAGAGTCAGCGATAGATTGAAGCATCCGAACAGGATGCTCGTCGTATGTGATATAGCAAGCGCAATTACCTGTGTTATACCGCTGGTGTTTTTTAGCTTGCCCGCTATATACTGTACGATTTTTATTCTCTCCTGCATTTCAGCACTTTTCAACAATGTAGTAGATGCTCACTTGCCAAACCTTGACGGAATCAAGGATGCGGTCGGGTTAAAAAAGCTGGCTTCCTCATCGCAACTCATTACATCCGGCGTCAACATCTTAGCGCCTGCTGTTGGGGGAGTTCTTATCAGCGTTATCCCTGTAAAAATGTTTGCCGTAATCAATATCGCTTCATTCTTAATATCCGCATTCGGTGAATTATTCCTTATATTTAATGCGGCAAAAACTACTTCATTCAAAGAACAATCGGAGAAAAAGACATATTCCGCATTCCTTTGGCTATTGAGAAATAAGGATTTTCGCCCATTTCTTTTTGGCGACGGCCTTGTAAATTTTTGCGTTACAGCAGGGATCAGTGTAGCGGTTCCGTTCATCATTACGAACGCTCTTGGGATTTCTTCTGGCAGTTATGGGATAATCACCGGATGCCTCGGCTTTGGCTCTGTTTTAAGCGCCTTGTTCCAAACCAAATATCCCTGTAAAACAGAGCTTAAATACCCATATGCTAAGGTAGGATGCCTTGGATTCATAATGCTATTGATCAGTATTATTGCACGGATTCCATATCATCCTATCCGCACAGTTATAGCTTTTTGCATACTTGAGTTTATCGTTGGCTGGCTAAGCGTAGCGATCAACATCAAGACAATTACAACAATCCAAATATTTGTCCAAGATGACCTTCGTGGCCAAGTTATTGGCACTCTGACAGCAGTATCATATAGTTTGATACCTATATCGCTGCTTTTGGCTGGTACAGCTGTTGACATGGTGGAATCTTACGTTATTCCGCTGATTTGCGGCAGTCTGCTTGTTGTGTTGCTCGGATGTATACGTCTGTTGGACTTGCGTGCAAATAAGTTGCCGACAGAATAGGGTTCTGAAGATAGGAGAGGATTAAAAACATGAGGTACTAACCAAGTAGCAACTTATTAAATGATATATAGATGCATGGAGAGACGTTTGACTATATCAAATATCTTTCCGGATCATTTCCAGAGTGATCCCGCGTTTATATAAAGAAAATAAAAGGAGGTGGAACTAATGAACGAAGAAACTCGTGTAGAACTTCCGGTGCCGGAAGAAATCAATTTCTCTGATGTAATCGACATTGCGTTGACGTAACACCAACTCTTGTCTTTTATTTCAGACGCATCTCTCATCTGCACACTATGGATAATTCGTATAGTGTGCAGATGCCCGATTAGTCAAGAACAGAAGAGGTAAAAATGAAAATAGGCTTTATAAATGCTATTTTTACAAATAAACTAGATTCATTCCCCATTGGGCTCGTTTCTCTTTGTACGGTTTTGCAGTCAAAGGGTGTTTCAGCACAGATCGTTGATTTTACAAAACTTGATGTTAATGACATTATTCCAAAAGAAGGATTTAGTTATAACTACATCAATAAGTGCGCAGAAATCATCTGTTCTGAAGGATTTCAAGTGGTTAGCTTTTATACAATGGCAAACTCTTACCATATTTCAATAAAAATAGCCGAAAGAGTTAAAGCTATTAATCCTGATTGTGTTGTTATTTTTTCAGGTCCGCAGGCAAGCGTTTGCGGTGAGGAAACATTACGTTGTTTTCCATTTATTGATATAGTCGCTTTAGGGGAAGGCGAGTCCACAGTATACGATACCGTTGTCAATGCCAGTAAAAGAAATTATGAGAAATGTCCTAGTGCTATAATACGTCATGGTGATAGCACTGTTCAAACGGATATTGCGCCATATATTGAAGACTTGGACAGTCTCCCATACTTAGACTATGCGTTTGTCCCCTATGTTAGCCAATTCAAGGCGTTTCCGATTGAAGTTGGGCGTGGGTGTCCATTTCATTGTAAGTTTTGTTCGACGAAGGGCTTTTGGAAGAAAAAATACAGATTGAAAAGCAGTTCGCGTATTATCGAGGAAATAAAAGAAATACAACGACTTTTTGGCATTAATAAATTCCAGTTTGAGCACGATTCTATTACTGCCAACCGTAAAACAATCGTTACATTTTGCAACGATCTTATAAATAATAACCTAGACATCACATGGGGGTGTAGTTCGCGTGTTGATGTATTGGACGGTGAACTGATAGATTTGCTATCAAAAGCTGGATGCCGTGCTATGTTCCTCGGAATTGAAACAGGGTCTTCTGCTATGCAGAAAGAAATAAATAAGAACCTGCGCTTAGAGAGAGTTCTTCCAATAATTTCATTGCTTAAGAAAAGTGACATTGAAATCACCTGTTCCTTTATTTATGGATTCCCAAACGAAACCGTTTCTGATTTGACTCAGACATTGAAGCTGATATCAGATTTAATAGCAGCAGGCGTTAAAAACATACAGATTCATAAGCTCACCATTTTGAGGGGCACTGAGTTCTATGAAACATATAAAAACTCTTTAGTCAAAAGCAATCTTACAAATAATTTTAATGCTGGTGGTGATGGTAGGTTCTTTGCGGCTTTCATCAAACAGTATCCAACTCTTTTCCCACATTTTTTCGGTACGGAGAGTATCAGCTATAGCGTGACATATATAGAATGCTTTGTGAACAATGTACTTCGACTTATGGTTTCTCATTATCCAAATACGTATCGTCTATTAATGTTACAATATGAATGCAATATATTCAGGTTATATCAAGATATGGAAAAGTGCTGCGAAGCATTAGAAAAAGAGTCTTATGCATTGTTAAACGGTGCATTAACCAATCGCTATATGATGAATAGGCTTGCCGAAACTTTGAAGGAGCTCTATTTTGTGCGATTTTGGGAAGGAGCTTTTATAAATGAAATGTTTATGTTTGAAAGTGATTATTTAGAATGGTTAACGCATCCTAATGAGATCTTTGCGAAAAAATATCATTACGATCTTTTTGATTTTATTGTAAACGGAAAGGATGCCAATCCGCCGAAATGTGAAACACTAATCGGTATAGAGATGCAAAACCAGCGCGTCTTTATGCAGCGATTATCATCATAATGTTTTGCCATATTGGGAGAACCGCAATATGGCGAAGATAGAAGTGCGCTTAATGGTATCCATGCCTTATCTGGTGATGCTTCTGCTGTCCAATAAACGATTGATCCTGAAACAAAGCAGCATATCATGTCCTGAAATCGAGATAACTCTTGATACGAAAAAGCCAGCCCATCGACAAAGTGGTCGATGGGCTGACGCATCTATGCGGGACTAATAAATTCAGTCCCTTTTCTTCACTGTGGTGATGACTGCGACGGTTATAGCTGCGAGTACCAACATCGCGCCAAGGTAGGAGGCATTATTTCTGTCGCCTGTCTGCGGAGGTGCAAAATTCGCCACAGTGTTGGTTATCGTTACGGTATTGCCGTAATAGTCTATGGTACGTATCCAATTGCCGGGGAGATACAGCTCATCCACCGTCCACGTATAGTTCGGGTCAAGGCCGCTCCATGTATGCTGCCAGCGGTTTTCCGCGCTGAGTACTGCCTTGCCGTCGTCCACAACGCGACCAAACAAGGTAAAGCTGTACGGCTGACCGTTGCGGTAAAGCTGAACGGTCACTTTGTCATTGGAGTGCTTGTCGTTACCATCGCTCCACATCTTCTTTACGGTCAGACTTCCCGTGACTGGCTCTGGGGGCTGTACTGCGCCTTTGGTATTGATGAATTTCACTTCTACGGTATCGGTATACGGCGCGTCCACCATCCACTCCATGCTGTTTTTCCCGTTTACCGTAGTGCTGTCGTAACCGTTATTACCTAATTCTTTTACCGTTATAGGTCTATTCCTGTCCGCGATATTTAGGATATAGATGCGTTCGCCATGCTTCAATTTGAAGCGTGCAGTTACCTTTCTTTCTCCGTCACCAATCGTGAACGCCTCGTAATCTTCATCTTCAAATTCGTGGGTGCTGCCGTCCGCATAGGTTATGTATATCCGCCGGTTTCCGTAGCCAATGGCGGGGGGTACGTTTACCTGCTCTGCGGATGCATTCATCAGCATTAACTTCGGCAATGGCAAATAGAACGTTATCTCAAACTCAAACTCGTCGTTTGCGTTTGCGCTATTGCCCGCAACCGCTTTGGATATAACTATGTCGCAATCTTCGCGTTTATTGTAATCATTATAGAAAGTAACATAGTTTTCATTTTGAGTTGTATGCACTCTCGCAATTCCCGGATACATGTAGTACAGCCTGTACCCCTGCGGTATAATGGGGTTTATTTCCTCAATGGCTATATATGTATTGCAGGGTATCTCTTCCAATGTTAAAATTCCAGAGTGCCTATCTATTTTATCGTCCCAACTGACGGGAATGGAAAAATTCCCTGTCACTCCGCCCTCCACAGGCTTGAGGTTTTGCGGATCTTCAATCTGGTAATACCTGAAATCAAATGTGTATGATTTGGTTTTATCAAGCCCGTGAGCATATTTGGTTACTTGGATGCTGACCGTATCCCCTGGCGTAGGAGTATTCGACGGCGTGGGCGTGGGCGTAGGCGCTGGCGTGACCGTCACATTAAGAGTAAAGATCGCAGATTTTTCGCTGCCGCAGTCATAGCTATATGTGACAATGGAGACGCCGCTGTTCACGGTCAGCGTGTTTCCGCTGACCGTACCTCCGTTCCAATTGCTCGCTTTACTCACGTCAAAGTTTCCCGGAAGATTGGACAGGTCAAATGTGCGGTCCGACGCGGCAGTGATGGCATAGCGATTATTCAGGCAGTCCATAACGGTCAGCTCTGTGTTATTGCTGACATCCAGCGAGGTCAGCCGGTTGTAACCGCAATGCAGCTCCTTCAACTCCGGGTTCTTACTGACATCCAGTGTGGTCAGACTGTTGGAGGAACAGCTCAATTTCGTCAGCTTCGTATTGCTTTTGACATCCAGCGAGGTCAGCCGGTTGTAACCGCAACTCAGTTCCTTCAACTCCGGGTTCTTACTGACATCCAGTGCGGTCAGACTGTTGGTGAAGCAGATCAATTTCGTCAGCTTCGTATTGCTTTTGACATCCAGTTCCGTCAGCCCGTTATAGTGGCAGTCCAGTACAGCCAATTCCATATTTTTTCTGAGATCCAGCGAAGCCAGTTTGTTGTTGGCGCAATGCAGCTCCTTCAACTCCGGGTTCTTACTGACATCCAGTGCGGTCAACTCGTTGGAACCGCAGTATAGAGTTTCCAGCGTCGTGTTGTTGCCGACATCCAGCGCAGTCAGCTTGTTACCGAAGCAGAGCAGTCTTTTCAAATCCGCATTCCTGCTCACATCCAGTACAGTAAGTTGATTTTTTACGCAGGTCAGGATTGTCAAGGCTGTATTCTTACTGATATCCAATGCGGTCAACTCATTGTAATCGCATTGCAGAGTCGTCAGCGCCGTAAAGTGTTCGATTCCCGTAAGGTCTTTTACTTTCTTATTATAGCAGGAAAGGTATTTTACGGCGGCGATTTCCGTAGCGCTTAGGGTGTTGCTTCCGTCCACATCAAAAGAGGAAACTATCGCTCTGAAATTGGCGTCCGGGAAATTGGTTCCGTTGATTTCCACGTCTCCGGTTTCTGCAAAAGCAGGTACGCTCATAGTTACAAGGAGCATTACAAGCGCGAGCAGTACGCCCAAATGCAAAGTATGTTTTTTCATTGTTTTCTCTCCCTTCTTCTCTTCCTGTTTTCTGTTCAGCCCTTATTTTGGGGTTTATTTTTTTCATGCCCTATAAAGTCATCAAGCGCGCAGCATACCTGCGAATGAACAGGTGTCCTAACAAAAAGTGCATTTCGTCCGCGCTAAGAGCACGGGCAAAATGCACCTTCTAAATGAAAAGTATGAGCATGTCAACTGGCAACCACATAGGGGCGGTCTTGATCTGTCAGTATATGCAACTTTGAGGTTTGTTTTCATTGCTATATGGTATCGACATACTCCTTCCTATAGAATCGGATTCTCTCAAAGCCACAACATAGTCATTGCTTAAAGATTCTACGTGGATTCAACGTGATGAAATACCTATATTAAGTATATATGAACAGCGAAATTATTGCAATAATCTTTTTCCTTATTCCTTATGATTATTGAATCCTCCCACGTGAGTGCCGTTGCGTCTCTCTAAATTTTTAATATAATATTATTAAATGTGAGATGCGACAACACAACCTCTCGGTATTTTTTATTTGAGGCTTATTCCTGATCTCAAATAAAACAGAAAGCCGTCCTCTAACAGCCCCCCGCTTCAGAGAGAACGTTCCCACGCAGATCGTGGACGAGAACCACTTCACTGTGGAGGCAACCGTTGATCTCAGCAGCAATTTCTATGGCTGGGTATTCGCCTCCGGCGGGAAGATGAAGATCACAGCGCCGTAGGAAGCGGTGGACGGCTTTCAAAGGATGCTGGAAATCAACAGCAACCCGCCGGTGAAAACATCCCATCTGAAAGGCGGTCAGGCATAGATTTCATAGATTTTCTCGAAAGGTGTGCATCTGATTGCGCACCTTCTTTTTTTCTCTTGACTTTCTCCGAGTTATGTGTATAATAGAGCTATCAGGAACTTTTGTTCCAGATAGGAGAAAAGTACAATATGAGAAGCAAGAGCGAGGAGCTTATGCTCCGCATCCGGGAGTACATAGAAAGCTACTTTGAGCGGTATTCTTCTACCCCCACCGTCCGGGAGATCGCCGGAGCCATGAAGATCGCGGTTTCCTCCGCACACAGATACCTGGTGGCAATGGCGGAAAAGGATATGGTTTTCTACGAAAACGGTACGCTCTCCACACCGAAAATCAAGCGGATGAATCCGGCGGTGAGCCCCGCCGCCATTGTGGGAACTATCCCCTGCGGCTCGCCGGAGGAAAAGGAAGCCCATGTGGAGGAATACCTGCCCCTGTCCGTGTCCTTCTTCGGCAAGGGGGACTTCTACGCCCTCCGCGCCTCCGGCAGCTCCATGGTAGATGCGCAGATCGACGACGGCGACCTTGTTATTATCCGGCAACAGCACACCGCCCAGGTCGGAGAGATCGTCGTTGCCCTCACCGACGAGGACAAGAACACGCTGAAGCGGCTCTTATATGACGACGACCGGCAGAGCTATTACCTCCACCCGGAGAACAAAGACATGGAGGATATCTATGTGTCCGGGCTTCGGGTACAGGGCGTAGCCACCCATGTGATCAAAGCCCTTTGACGGAGGTATTGCCCATGCAGAAAAAATATGTGTCCGTCAACGCGGAGGTGGATACGGACGGCGTGATCCGCCCGCTTCTTATCCGCTGGCATGACGGCAGACAGTGGGAGGTGACAAAGGTGCTTCATACCTGTACTGCTTCTCACGATGAGTTTGAAGGCGTCCGCTACACCGTCAAAATCGGCCGAGCGGTAAAGTATTTATATCGGGAGGGTCAGCGCTGGTATGTTGACCGCTCCCCATAGGAGGTGTTTGTGAGACATGAGGATTTTTTCCTATGAGGAACTCGACGAATTGGGCGAGGGCTTGATCCGCCAATATCTTGGGAAGGAAGCGGAGCGCACCTGCTGCGTGGACATCGAGGGGTTCGTTACGGACTTTCTGAAGCTGCCCCTGCTGTACCGCAGCTTTGCCGAGGAGGACAGCGATAAGATCGGCTTCATTGCGGATGGTTCAACCCCGCTTTGCGTGTATGAGAACGGAGAAATCAAAAATCGCATTTATCCAAGAGGTACGATTGTGATAGAGCGCTGCCTTCGGCGTGAGCACGAAAGCGGCAGGCGGCGCTTCACCATCAGCCACGAGTGCGCCCACTACATCATGGACAGGGCGGTTCCCTCTGCTGCTTTCCACAGAGAGTTTGATAACGAACGCATCTACTCTCAAGAGGACTTCAAAAACCTGTTCAGCTTCCGGGAAACGCAGATCGACCGCATGGGCGCAGCTCTCCTGATGCCCCGCTTCATGGTTCGCAACGTAATGATCTCGCATGGATGTTCTTCCCGCATTCCCGTGTTCGGAGACAGCATTCTGAAATTGACGGACAAGCGCCTTATTCGGCAAATGGCAAATACAATGGGCGTGTCCTTCTCCGCCTTCCTCATTCGGCTGCGGGAGCTGGACTGCCTGTGTTACCGCCCGCTGGCGGAGTACATCACGGAGGAAATGGGGCTGGGACAGGACGGTGGCGCAGGATGAGA